>LWDU01035208.1_pt1 | contig 52215 bp, 47 predicted proteins | sample 727161 | NCBI WGS metagenome assembly LWDU01 (sample SAMN04566230, study PRJNA314399) | hydrothermal vent metagenome | isolation source: deep sea hydrothermal plume seawater | place: Mexico: Gulf of California, Guaymas Basin | collected 2004-07-11
AACGCCGATACCGCCCCCCAGATCGATATGTTCCAGCACAATACCCTCGGCTTCAAGATCGTCAACAATCTCAACCAGGCGACGCATCGCCTCGATAAAAGGCTCAAGTTCCGTTATCTGGGAGCCAATATGGCAGTCGATGCCAACGACTTTGATATGCGGAAGTGCCTCTGCCTCACGGTACATTTGTCGCGCGACGGATGACGAAACGCCAAATTTGTTCTGCTTCAGTCCAGTGGCAATATAAGGGTGGGTTTTTGCATCGACGTCCGGATTAACACGGATTGAGATGGGTGCAACACAACCAAGCTCTGTTGCAATTGTGTCAATCTGCCTTAGTTCAGCAATGGATTCTATGTTAAAACACGCGATTCCCGCTTCAATTGCTAACCGAACTTCCCAGCCCTGCTTCCCTACGCCGGAAAAGACGACACTATCAGCACTGGCTCCCGCCCTTAACACACGTTCAAGTTCACCTCCGGAGACAATATCAAACCCGGAACCCAGAGACTTCAGCAAGCTCAGTACGCCGAGGTTTGAGTTGGCCTTGACGGAGTAGCAGGTACGATGCGGGTGGGATGCAAAAGCCTTGTCGAAGCGTCGGTAGGCGTCTTCAATGGCTGCCCTTGAATAGACGAACGTGGGCGTTCCGTATTCGGATGCGATCCGGGTAAGGGGCACGTCTTCCACCCACAACTCGGCGTTTTGGACTGCAAAATAATTCATTGGCGATGATCTACAGCTGATCAGATTCAGCGTGCCCTGACTCTGGCGGCGCCTGAGGTGGCTCTTCTGCTGGCAGGTATAGAGGCCCCTTCTGCCCACAGCCGGTCAGCAGCAACAACAGTAGTATTGTAATGGGAAGTAACCGCATTTTTTTGACGCCATTTTAAACGCCGCCAAGTATACTCCTTGTGCATTTGGCGTGAAACCCTGGTCCTGCCGGGCAGGAAACGGGAGTGGGCAATGGATGATATGGAATTTAACGATCGGGTCGATGAAATTATCGAGCTGGTTGAAGATGAACTCGATGAATTGGATGCGGACCTTGATATTGAATCGTCTGCTGGTCTTCTCACCGTAAATTTTCCGGATGGCTCAGCGTTTATCCTGAGTCGCCAGATCGCGAGCCATGAAATCTGGATCGCCGCCCGCTCTGGTGGTTTCCACTTACGCTATGCCGATTCCCGGTGGTTTTGCCAGACAACGTCAGAAGCACTGCCTGAAATGTTAGGCAGGGTGTTTACCGAGCAGTTGCACCAACCGGTAACGCTGCTGTCCCAAGCCTGACTTTTCTCCATTTATCCCTTCCTTGCGCGGAGGAAATATCTACTTAATCAGAGGCTCTTTAATTACCAGCATCACGTTTGCGTAACTTTTCTCTTGCCCTGGCAATCGCCTGTCTGACCTGGTTTGGACTCGTGCCACCGTAGTGGTCACGGGCATTGATGGACCCTTCGAGGGTAAGCACGTCGAAAACGTCAGCCTCGATCAGTACCGAAGCCTGTTGCAAAGTCGTGAGCTCGAGTTCGGAAAGGTCGATTTTTTTTTCAATCGCGACAGCAACAAGTTTACCCACGACATCATGTGCGTCCCGAAATGGCAGTCCTTTCTTAACCAGATAATCCGCGAGATCCGTCGCTGTTGCATAACCTTTCATGGTCGCATTGCGCATATTTACCGGTCGCGTGATGATCGCGGGAACCATGTCAGCAAAGGCCGTGAGGGAATCCTTGACGGTTTTAACCACATCGAACAATGGCTCCTTGTCTTCCTGGTTATCTTTGTTGTAAGCCAGGGGTTGTGATTTCATCAAGGTCAATAGTGTTGTCAGGGCGCCAAAAACCCGGGCCGACTTACCCCTGACCAGTTCCGGCACATCGGGGTTTTTCTTCTGCGGCATAATGGATGAGCCAGTGCAAAAACGATCCGGAAGTTCGATAAACTCGAATTGAGATGAAGACCACAGGATCATTTCTTCGGACCAGCGAGAAAGGTGCATCATCAGTGTGCTGGCGAATGCTGAAAATTCGATGGCGAAATCCCGGTCACTGACAGCATCCAGCGAATTCTCGCTGATAGCCTCGAAACCGAGAAGTTGAGCGGTGATCTCTCTTTTGATTGGGAACGTTGTTCCCGCCAGCGCAGCTGCACCGAGAGGCATGACGTTGGTTCTTTTGCGACAATCAGATAATCGACCAACATCCCGCTCCAGCATCTCGTTCCAGGCCATCATATGGTGGCCAAACGTAATGGGCTGAGCGACCTGCAAGTGCGTCATGCCAGGCAGAATAGTCTCAGCCTCACGTTCCGCAAGATCGATCAGGCCAATTTGCAGTCGGGTTATCAACTGTTCGATGTCGTCTATCTTGTCGCGAAGGTAGAGACGAATGTCTGTTGCCACCTGATCGTTTCTTGATCTGCCGGTATGCAGCGTTTTACCCACCTCACCAATTTTGTCTGTCAGTGCTTTTTCGATGTTCATATGTACATCTTCAAGACCCACAGACCAGGTAAAGGATCCGCTGAGAATATCCGCGCGAATCTCTTCCAACCCTGATTTGATCAACTCAAGTTCGTTGCTGGTCAGGACCTTGGCCTGTACGAGCATGGTCGCGTGGGCAACAGAACCGGTAATATCGTAAATGGCGAGAACCCGGTCGAAACCGACGGATGCCGTAAACTCCTCGACGAACGCATCTGTTGCTTCGTTGAATCTGCCGTCCCAGAGCTTTTTATCGTTCTCAGTTGACATTTTACCTGGCTATCCCAGCTATTCAGTCCTGCCACAGTTCGGGTTAACGCGCCGTGACTATCTAATTAGTTCAAGTTGGAGCGGATTGTAGCAGCATCGGGCTATACTAATACTCCGTCTATACTAAATTGATGGGCCAGTAGGGAGCTTACCAGATGATCCAAGCCGGAGTTGCAAACCCTGTGTTCGGCTTGCGCCCCATCTTGAATCATCTGCTAAGCTCTGATCCGTCAATTTAGTGTAGACGGAGTACTAGGTCCCTCTGCCCGCTAATCAAAATGGGCGTAGGATGAATTGGAGAATCAGTGGCGCAACAACAAGACGAAAGAGAAGTAGATTTTTTCCTGCCTGATCTCTGTCAGGCTCAGAGTATTATTTTCCTGGTGCTGGTTACTGAGTTGCTGGTGCTGGTGCTGGTTCTGGCCAATTCCAGCCTGGTGGACTTCGACTGGGTGGAGTTGGGTTTAACTTCACTGTTTGTGCAGTGGATCGTACTCCTGTCTGCCGGAATCCTGTGCAATTTACGACCGATACTGATGAACATGACGGTCGCTGCCGCAACCGCGACCGGTTATGTGCTGATTCTATCCTTGACCCTGATTTTCAGCATACTTGCAGTATGGTTGACGGAGAGTGAATTTGCCGAGTGGCGTATAGAAGAAATAGGCATGATCAGCCGGAACCTGATTGTTGCGGCGGTGATGACAGGTATCGCTTTTCGATACTTTTTCTTAACTCACCAGCTGCGCAGGCAGGAGCAGGCCGAGCTGAATTCGCGTATCCAGGCTTTGCAATCCCGTATCCGGCCTCATTTCCTGTTCAATTCAATGAACATTATTGCCAGTCTGATCAGCATTGACCCGAAAACTGCAGAAGAGGTGGTAGAAGACCTGTCTGTTTTGTTCCGGGCGTCACTTAACGATTCGAGTAATAAACCGGTCACATTGAGCGAAGAACTGGAGTTATGCGAGAAGTATGTCCATATCGAGAGCCTTCGGCTGGATGACAGGCTCCAGGTCGAATGGAAAATTGCGGTTGATCCCGAGAAGGTGCGGATTCCGATGCTGACACTCCAGCCCCTGTTGGAAAATGCCATTTATCATGGCATACAGCCCAGGTTGGAAGGTGGTGTGGTTACGGTGACGATTATCGAGCACGATGACAATCTTCTAATTACGATTACGAACCCGCTACCAGTAGGGGACATCTCCCATGAGCGGGGTAATCGGATGGCGCTGGACAATATTCGTAGCAGGCTGGACGCCATATATGGGGAAGAGTCGAGCCTGACTAATGAATCAGGTGAAACGGAATTTAAAACAAAAATAAGCTACCCTTTATCGGAATCAGGCTAACTTTTGTCCGGGAACAGGCAGATTCAGTTTTCGGACGAATGGGCGATTGAGTGTCATGAGTGTGAACTGCGTCACAAAACAGACCTGGTCGAGCATTTCTGTTCAATAATGTGCAGTGGGTCGCAGTTTTATTGAATAAAAAGGGTAAATTGCTGTTTCATAGCGGTCGATTTCGACCAGTGAGTTGTAAAATTTATTAGCGAGGTTTTCTCATACATGAAAGTGCTGGTAGTTGACGACGAAAAATTAGCGCGGGAACGATTAGTGCGCATGATTGGTACTTTAGATGCCTACGACGTAATTGGTGAAGCAGCGTCCGGTGATGAAGCCATACGCAAGACCATTGAAGTTGAGCCGGATATTGTGTTGCTGGACATTCGAATGCCGGGAACTGATGGAATCGAGGCGGGTCATCAACTTGCTGATTTACCATCCCCACCAGCAGTGGTTTACTGCACCGCTTTTGGTGAGCACGCCGTCGAAGCATTTGATGTCAATGCTGCCGGTTACCTGTTGAAGCCTGTTCGCAGAGAGACCCTGGTCGCTACCCTGGGCAAGATAGGTCGCGTAAACAAGGTTCAGGCGCTGTCCGTCACCGGCGAAGAGATGCCAAAACAGAAAGCCCGAACACATATCAGCGCCAAGACCCGGCGTGGAATTGAGCTTATTGCGCTGACGGAAGTGCGCTTTTTCCAGGCGGATCACAAATACGTCACCGTTCGCCATGAAGGCGGTGAGGTTTTGATTGACGATACGCTGCGTGACCTTGAAGACGAATTTGGTGATCGACTCGTCAGAATCCATCGAAACGCACTGGTGATGACGGATCACCTCGAAGGATTGGAGCGAGACACCCGCGGTCATTATCGCGTCAGGATGAAGGGTGTTGAAGATCGACTGGACGTCAGTCGAAGGCACGTTTCAGGGTTGAGACGTCTGGTGCAATCCCTGTAAAACTAACGGTTTAATTTACATGAAAGACCATAAAGGTGGCTATAATGCCGCCTTTTTTGTGTGTAATGCATTATGGTTGATTCACTGAGGATTGCGACACGTCAAAGCGCACTTGCCCTGTGGCAGGCACATCACGTCAAACAACAAATAGAAACAGCGCATCCAGGGCTTGAAGTTACGATCCTTGGAATGACAACCGAAGGTGACCGAAATAAACGTTCACCGCTCAGCCAGATCGGTGGCAAGGGCGTGTTCGTCAAGGAGCTTGAGGTTGCACTACTCGATGGCAGGGCTGACATCGCGGTGCATTCGATGAAAGATGTCCCATCGGTACTTCCACCGGAACTCACCATCAGCGCCATGTGCGAGCGAGAAGACCCACGTGATGCTCTGGTCTGCAACAAATATGACAACCTGGAGGAGCTTCCAGCAGGGGCTAAAATCGGCTCCTCTAGCCTGAGGCGGCGGTTACAATTGAAACTCGCCAGAGAAGACCTCGTTTACGAAGAATTGAGGGGCAATGTCGATACCCGATTGCGTAAACTGGACGAGGATCACTATGACGCGATAATCCTCGCCGCCGCAGGCCTCAAGCGTTTGCAGCTGGGTGACAGAATTAGCCAGGCGATCTCCACCACTGTTAGTATTCCTGCTGCCGGACAGGGCGCTGTTGGCATCGAATGCAGGGCGGACAGTGCAGACTTGATTGCCTTACTCGATGCGATTAATGACCCTGAAACATACGATTGCGTCACCTGTGAACGAGAAGTGTCGATCGGGCTGGGTGCGAACTGCAATCTGCCGGTTGCGGCGTTCGCAGAAATCGTCGGCGCTAATATACAGCTGAATACTTACGTCAGCGATACGACAGGCGGGGTGACTATTAAACTCGCCGCTGAAGGACCCAGATCAGACGCGCGTGAGATGGCGAAATCTCTCACCATCCAAATGATAGCCCAGGGTGCCGATAAATTAATTGATTCGCATTCCTGATAAGGAATACAAGAAAAGCCGCGGAGCTAATATGGACCGAACGATTCTGTTGACCCGAAGCGACAATCAGAATGCGGTCTTTGAATCCTGTTTAAGACGCTCGCTGGACTTGCCTGACGACACCGGTGTGGTTAGCAGGACCCTGTTAAATCCTGTCACAGTGAAGTTATCAGAAGCATCGAAACGGAAAATCCTCGAGCTGGACCGGTACGATCATATCGTCTTTATCAGCCAGAATGCGGTTAAATATGGATTGCCGGGACTGAACGACTATTGGCCGCAATGGCCACTGTCATTGTCCTGGTACGCTGTCGGCCCTGCCACGGCAAAGAGGTTGAGAGACAACGGCATTGAAAGCCAGCAGCCTCAACTGGCGTCATCAGAGGGGTTACTGGCACTACCACTCCTCTCCGGGCAGGTAGGCAAGGTTTTGATTGTGCGTGGTGTGGGGGGCCGGGAGTTACTCAGGGAAACGTTGACCAAACGTGGAGCGACGGTTGACTACCTGGAAGTGTACAGACGTGAAGCGATTGACTATGGGGGTCATTTTAACCGCGATTTACAGGCGGAGGTGATAGTGCCGGTGTATAGTGGTGAGGCCATAGACAGGTTGATGGAGTTGGTGCCGGACTATTCTCAACTGAAACTCATTGTACCTTCAAGACGACTACAAATGATGGCAATTAAGAGTGGTTTTGATAAAGTCTGGCTTGCGGCGAATCAACAGAATGAATCTATGTTGGAGGCTGTGCTCAGGGTAGTAAACAATGCGAGTGATTAGAGGCGAATTGCTGAGATGACAGAGAAAACCGAGAGGTTATCGGTAGAGTTAAATGATGCCTTTGAAAGACTGGAGCAGGCCCAGGAATTGCCGGAGTCTGGTGCGGCTATGTCTCAAGAAAAGTCTCAAGAAAAGTCTGAAGGTAAGTCTCAAGAACAGTTTGAAGCGCAAAAAAGAGATGGAAAAATCCAGCAGTCTAACAGCTCGGGCACAGGTGGTATCGTTGGTGTTCTGACGGGATTGATTGCTATTGGAATCGCCAGCTATGCCGCGTTTAACACCTATCAGCTAAAAACCCTAGAGCCGGTTGAAATGGTCAGCAGCGCTGAAGTTGATCAGAAAATTGCCGCACTGAGGCAGGAGCTTGAACAAACAAGGCAAAGCTCAGCAGATGCGCAATCTGGTATTAGTAACCGGTTAGATGAGTTTTCTCGGTCACAGCAATTGTCAGCGCAGCAATTCGAGCAACAACTCAAGGACAGACTGGATCAGTCATTGTCGGATGTGCAGAAAGATATAGGCACCTCCAGTGAAGACTGGTTGCTCGCAGAAGCAGAGTACCTGATTCGCCTCGGCAGCCAGCGAGTCATGATGGAAGGAGACGCCCAGGGAGCCGTTGCGCTATTTGAATCGGCCGATGTGATCATTCGGGACGCAGTGGGCATCTCGGCTTTTGACCTGCGGCAGGCTTTAGCAAAAGATATCGCTGCCTTAAAGAGTGTCTCGGATCTTGATGTAGATGGCATATTTGTTCAGCTTGCCGCCCTGGTCGACCAGGTTGAAGGGTTGAAGCAGCATGAACTGAAATTTGTCACTGAGGACCTTCGGGTACAGGTCAGCGATACAGAAGGTCTGTGGGGTCGTTTGGTCGCCCTGGTTTCATCCGGTCTGGAAAGACTTGGACGGTTGGTCGATTACCGTGCTGAAGGCAGCGTTGTGACACCGATCCTTCCGTTGAAAGAAGAATATTACTTGCGTCAGAACCTGGTGATGCAACTGCAAATTGCACAGTTGGGGCTGTTACGTGCCAACCAGCAGATTTTCAGCAGTAGTTTGAATGAAACCCAGGAGTGGATTGTTCGCTACTTTGACCCTGAACATCCAGCGACCGTTGCCATGATCGCTTCAGTCTCGAAACTAAAGGAACTGAGTGTGTCGCGGCAGATGCCGGATGTCTCCAAGTCATCTCGCGAAGTACGGAGGTTGCTGGCCAGATTTCATGAAAAGAATAGTCGCCGTACTGTACCTGTTGAATCAGAAGCTCCTGAAACTAGTGCTCCTGAAACCAATGCCCCTAAAACCCGGGCTCCTGTCATAGAACCGCTCGGGATAGAGTAATGAAACGGTCACTGCTTTTTTTACTGATCGTCGTCGTGTTCGCGGGTTGGATAGGGACATTGGTGGCCCGCGACCCTGGCTACGTGTTGATTTCTTATAACGGTGCAACGCTGCAAACCGGGTTATGGGTCATGCTGGCGATGCTTACGGTTGCTGGGCTGACAATCTACTATTTGATGCGTCTGAGCAATACACTCCGGGGGGCCACAGGGCGATTCAGGAATTGGGGCGGTGAGCGTAAGCGGCTCAAGGCGAGCCAACTTACCACCAGGGGGCTCATCTACTTTCAGGAGGGTGATTTCGAACGGGCTGAGAAATTTCTTGTCAGTGGAGCAAAGAATCACGCATCTCCCACCATCAATTATATTGCCGCGGCAAAAACAGCGGATGTACGAGGAGATAGTGAAGCCCGGGAAGCTTATTTGCGCCAGGCCCTCTCAGTCGAACCAGGTGTGCAGGGTGCCGTTGCCAAGGCATCGGCCGAAATGGCCCTGGCGCGTGGTGAATGGCAGGCATGCATCGACTACCTGGCCGAAAACAAGGACAATCTCGCTACAATGATGTTAAAAAAAGATGCCCTGATTCAATTACAGGATTGGGATGCTCTGGCGCAACTGATTCCCAGGATTAGAAAACTTGGGCAGGGTTCCCCGATGGATGATATTGAGAAACAGGTCTTGCTCCAACGGCTGAATGAAACAGGCCTTGACGATCAACGACGATTAGCGATATTCAAAAAAGGGCCTGAAATCTTGCGCCAGGACGAGCAGGTTATCCTCACTCTCTGCGGTGCAATCAACGATGAAAAAGAATCAGAAGCCATTCTGCGCAGCGCCCTGAAAAAATCCTGGCGAGGTGCCCTGGTTGAAGCCTATGGCTCACTGGGAAAAGAAACTCTGAAGCGCCGGTTAAAGGCGGCCGAAGGATGGCAGAAGTTCCACCCGGACGATCCTTTTTTGCATCTCTGTCTTGGTCAGCTTTACGAAGCATCGGGAGATCGGGAAAACGCCAAGAAAGCGTACGAGAAGAGTATCGAAAATGGCAACACAACCCACGCCAGTCACCACCTGGCGAATCTCCTGGCCTTTGATGGCGACTTCGAAAAAAGCAATGAATACCTGCGATTGGCTTTGAGCGAGTAATCGCCAGCATCTACCAGGTGTCGATCGGATGCTTCTTGGCAGGCCGGTTGAGGTCGCGTTTAAGGTGACGCAGCAGCCTGCTGATTTTCTCCCTGGATTCAGACGGAGCGATTACATCGTCTATGGCATCACTGTATCGCATTGTTGAGAAGCCATCGAAATGGCCAACCTCCATAGTGGGCCAGGCAAGACAGAGTGGGGGGACGCCCCGGGCGCTGGAATATCCCGTCATCAAGGTCAGGCCCAGTCCGTATCCTCGCCGCACTATGATACTAAAAAGAGGCACTGTTCGATGCTGGTGAGCCATGATCGGCCGGGTGTGCCAACGGGTGATGATAGGTTGTGTGATCTCGCTTTCACCCTTGGGTTGCCAGGTTGATACGCATCCCGGTGTATCGATGAGCGAGACGATGGGATACTCGTAAGAATCGCATAATTCGATGAACCTTGAAATCTTGGTTGCCGCATCGGTATCAATGGCGCCATCGTCAACGAGCGGCTGATTGGCCAGCACGCCAACGGTTCGCCCATTTATTCGGGCCAGCGAGGTAATCAGAGAGGTGGCGAATCGGGGCCGCAGCTCGAACACACTGTCCGCATCCACCAATGCCTGAATAACCTGACGCATATCGTAGGCGCCCTCGTTCGGAACCAGGCCATCAATCCGGTCTGCAGTCTCAGCAGCTCTTCCCGATTCATGGTCTTCGTAATAGGCCAGGTAACTGCGGGCGGCGTTGATTGCTGCGGTATCGTCCTCGACCAACAGATCAATCCCGCCGGTGACCTCGTGCATGTCTACCCCCGCAAGTTCTGTCGCACTGAGCCTGACACCGAGTGCAGCCTCAACCATGGGAGGGCCGCCAAGCCCGATGGAGGAATCCTTTGTTGCGATTAAGAAGTCGGAAAAGGCCGCCAGGCTGGCGTGTCCTGCAAAGGAAGGGCCAGAGACAATCGCGATGGTGGGTACCCATCCCGAAAGTTCAGCGTTTCCATCGATGATGGTAAAACGGCCCACGGGTCCACTGAATTCGATATGACCCAATCCTGATCTTGGATGCCTGGCCCGGCTGCCGCCACCATCAACGAAAAACACCAATGGCCATCGGTGTTCATGGGCCAGTGCGAATAACCGACCTAAACGCCCGGCGCCATAACCGCCACCCCGGTCCGTATAGTCCGTTGATGAGGCGACAACCACCTGGCCGTTAATAGTGCCAACGAAGTCAACCCCACCAGTCTCTGCCACCCATTTACCGTCCGATGTTTGCCCGGCAATTGATCCATACTCGACCATCGAGTCTTCATCGAGGAGTAGCTTGAGTCGTTCCCTGGCGGTCATTCTGCCGCTCAGGTGTACCTGGGTAACTGCGTCCACACGGGAGGAATCGGATCTTGTTCCCCGTGCTGCGTCAAGATCCTCGATGAGTTTTTTGTCCATGGGGTTGATTGTCGTTTTAGTGAGGATCGACGGGGTGTTTTTTTGTTTCCCCGAATATTCTTGGAATACGTTCAAGAATGGCACTGATGCAATCCCGGGTTTCCCGCGGGTGAATAATGTCGTCGAACATGAAGCTTCTACCAGCCCGCAAGCCTGAGGTCTGGTCGCGCATTTTGTCCGCGTAAGCGTCACGGATCGCCATCGCGTCGGCTTTGTTTTTCGCAGCAAGAATCTCTTTGCGTTTCACCAGGTAAGCGGCGCCTTCAAGGGACATTCCACCGGATTCTACCGTGGGCCATGCGAGGCGTAACTCAGGAACAGATCTACCTGACCCCCAGCCCGACATCGCATAAGGGCCCAGGCCATAGGCCTTGCGTATTTGCACCGAGCAGAGGGGTACGGTGCGGTGATGCAATGCCGCCAGAGGTCGGGCGTGATGCCTTGCCATGCCCTCACGCTCTGCCTGCGGACCAACCATGTAGCCTGGATTGTCGATAAAGGAAATCAGTGGAAACTCATAGCTGTCGCAGAGTTCAACAAACCTGGCAGCCTTGTCTGCAGCCTCTGAATCGATGGCTCCCGCCAGGGGTGACTTGGGTTGATTGGCGAAGATACCGACGGATCTTCCTTTCAAACGAGCAAAGACCGTCAGCATGGACCGGCCCCAACTTGCTCCCAGTTCCAGCACACTGTCGGCATCGGCAACGGCGGTTATGACTTTTCTCATGTCGTAGGGGCGGCGCCTGTTTTCCGGGATGATCGAAGCGATTTTGTCATGGTTGGTGGAGGCTTTGCCTTCAGTTGGATTTTGATGATAATACGACAGGTATTGTTGCGCCGCGGTGATCGCTGCCATCTCGTCATCTACTATCAGATCGATATTACCGGTTTTTGCATAGTCCTGCACCGGTCGCTCTACAGTCCCGGTCGTAGTCCTGGAACCGATGGTAGAAGTGCGAGTCGCAATCACGAAATCGGACAACATGGCAATTCCTGCATTTCCGTCGAGAGCGCGACCGCTGATAATCGCAATAGTCGGTGCCCAACCTGACAACTCTGCAAGCCCGTCGTAGACATCCCAGCGACCCCTTGGTGCGATAACAATCGGAGGCACGGGTTGGGGGTCTCCCGGTCGAGCACCCTCCCCGTCGACGAAAAGAATCAGTGGCCAGCGATGTTTGTTGGCAAGGTAAATCAGGCGCCCGAGTTTGCGTTGGTTCCTTTCGCTCTGGGTGCCCTTTGCTACCGTATGATCATAGGATGCGGCGACCACTGGTTGCCCGGCGATGCACCCGGCACCGGCGATAAGACCATCTGCAGTTGACTCGTCTTCTTCACGGGAACTGGCGCCGGCTAGAATGCCATATTCGACCAGGCTCGCCGGATCTAGCAGGTGTGCAAGACGTTCTCTCGCGTGGAGTTGATGGGCGCCGGGAGCCTGGGGAACCTGTATTGCACGTTCCCGAGCTTCCTGTATTTGGCGAATCAGCTTTTCTTCCAGGGGTTTCTCCGGTGTTTACTGTTCTCTTGGGAACCTCTGATCAAGGTCGGTATGCCGCACCAAATATCTACTTAATCAGAGGTTCCCTGGGTGCGTAGGAGAATATATCCGAGAACATGTTTTTTTCTGGCATCCCCTTTTCGACAAACTTATCCAGGGTGGCGTAAACCATACCCGGGCCGCCACTGACGTAAGCAGTGAGGCGCGAAACATCTTTGAAATCCTGCAACGCGATTTCACCCACCAGACCTGTTTTACCGTTCCAGTCAGGTGAAGTATCAGGGTCACTAACGACAGGAATATAGTGAAAATTTTCGTGTTCCCTGACCCAGGATTCGCACAATTCGTTGAGATACAGGTCTCTGTCTGATACTACCCCCCAATACAGGTAGACAGGATGCGGAAGGCCTCCCGGGATGATCTCTTCAATAATGCTCTTCATCTGCGTTATGCCTGTACTGGCTGCCATCAGCAGTAACGGACCGGTGGGCGCACGGTTAAGGAAGCAGTCCCCTTTAGGAATTTCGATGTCTAAATAGTCAGCCCTATCCAGTAGTTTTTCTATAGCATCAGAGTCTTCCGAGTCTGGCGTCGGCCTGACATGCAGCTCAATCTGGTTTTTAAGTGAAGGGGCAGATGCAATTGAGAAAGGACACTTCCGGTCGGGCAACAACATCTCCAGATATTGCCCGGCGCGGTAGTTTATGGATTCACCTGCCGGGATGTTGAGGAATATCTGGCGGGTATCGTGATTGTAAAATTCAATGGAATCTATTGAACAACGTAGTGTTTTCAATTGAAAAACTATGTCTCTACTTTCGCTTCATGGAGGCGAAGAATTCTTCGTTGGATTTGGTCTTCTTCAATCGTTCAAGCAAAAACTCGATTGCGGCGAGGTCGTCCATTTCATGCAGAATCTTGCGCAGGATCCAGGCTTTCTGCAGATCTTCCTCTGACATCAACAGGTCCTCACGACGAGTACCTGAACGACGTATATTGATAGCCGGGTAAACGCGTTTTTCAGCGATCTTTCTTTCCAGGTGAAGTTCCTGGTTACCGGTACCTTTAAATTCTTCGTAGATGACTTCGTCCATTTTCGATCCGGTATCAATCAGGCAGGTTGCAATAATTGTCAGGCTACCACCTTCCTCGATGTTTCTGGCCGCACCAAAGAAACGTTTCGGTCGTTCCAGGGCGTGGGCATCAACACCGCCGGTTAACACCTTGCCGGAGGCTGGAATAACCGTGTTGAAAGCGCGCGCCAGCCGGGTAATAGAATCGAGCAGAATAACGACGTCTCTCTTGTGCTCCACCAGACGCTTCGCCTTTTCGATGACCATCTCGCTCACCTGAACATGCCGCGAAGGCGGTTCATCGAAGGTGCTCGCGACGACTTCGCCACGCACTGAGCGCTGCATTTCTGTTACCTCTTCCGGGCGTTCATCAATTAGCAGCACGATGAGATGACATTCGGGATTATTGCGTGCGATGGCTTGGGCGATGTTCTGCAGTATAAGCGTTTTTCCCGCTTTCGGCGGCGATACGATCAAACCCCGCTGGCCCTTACCGATCGGTGAGGTCAGGTCGATGATTCGTGAAGTCAGATCTTCGGTACTGCCGTTTCCAGCTTCAAGATGCATAGGTTCGTCGGGGAATAGTGGTGTCAGGTTTTCGAACAGGATCTTGTTTTTGGATTCACCAGGATCTGTGAAGTTGATCTGGTCGACTTTCAGAAGAGCAAAATACCGCTCGCTGTCTTTCGGTGGTCTTATCTTTCCCGAGACGCTGTCACCGGTTCTTAAATTGAAACGGCGAATCTGGCTGGGTGATACGTAAATGTCATCCGGTCCTGCCAAATAGGAACTGTCTGCTGAACGCAAAAATCCGAAACCGTCCTGTAGTATTTCGAGTGTGCCATCACCGTATATTGCTTCACCGCCCTTGGCATGTTTGCGCAACACGTTGGCGATTATTTCCTGTTTTCTGGAGCGGCCCAGATTGTCCATGCCCATTTCGTGGGCGATTTCTAAAAGTTCGGGGATTGGTTTGGATTTGAGGTCAGTTAGATTCATAGGTCATGTCGTTGATTAGATGATTAAGGATTCGCGCCAACGCGATAGATTAGTTTGGGAAAAAACGAGAAGAGGATTAGTTAGTGATGCGGATCAGTCCAAAGAACGCTGAAATTGCTGCGCCATTTGTTTGAACTCTAGCTCTGTTTTGAGCTTTTGCCGCTGTTTAAAGTTTGACTATATTTAAAATGTCTTTTTTTGGGTCAATTGTCAACCCCTAATTTCCCAACGGGAAAAATTCGTTACCGAAATAACCGGTGCAATCGGTAAAACGGGTGGATGTGGGCACGGCTTACCGCCGTGCTCAGGACTCACATCTGTACAGGACACTCCGCTAGATATTGCTATCCAGAAAAGCAGTTAACTGTGATTTCGACAATGCGCCAACTTTTGTCGCTTCAACGGCACCGTTCTTGAATAACATCAAAGTGGGTATGCCACGAATACCATATTTAGGTGGAGTATTCTCGTTTGCATCAATATCAAGCTTGCAAATCTTCATTTTGCCGGCGTATTCGGAGGCGATTTCTTCCAGTACAGGAGCGATGACCTTGCATGGTCCGCACCACTCGGCCCAGTAATCTACGAGGACTGGCACATCGGAATTTATTACATCAGATTCAAAACTGTCATCTGTTACATGACTAATGTCGACCATTACTTACTTGCTCCTGGATGGGTTGTTCGATAGAAGTTCGCTATCCTATGCTGGACATGGAAATTACTCAACCAATAAACGAGGGAATAGTCAGGTTTTTAGTTGTTGGGCGACGCGCATCGCAAAGTAAGTCAGGATCGCGTCTGCACCGGCACGTTTCATAGCTAAAAGCGATTCAACAATCACTTTTTCATCAAGCCAGCCGTTCTCGATGGCCGCCATCTGCATGGCATATTCTCCGCTGACCTGATAGACCATTGTCGGTACCTGGAACCTGTCTTTTACTCGACGGACGATGTCCAGGTAAGGCATGCCGGGCTTTACCATCACCATATCGGCGCCTTCGTTTAAGTCCAGGGCTACCTCTCGCAAGGCCTCGTCACTGTTAGCCGGGTCCATTTGATAGGTTGCCTTATCGCCCTTGCCCAGATTGGCGGAGGACCCTACCGCGTCACGAAACGGCCCATAGTAGGCTGAAGCATACTTGGCAGAATAGGCGAGAATTCGGGTATTGGAGAATCCCGAGGCTTCCAGTGCGGTGCGAATGGCACCGATCCGGCCGTCCATCATGTCTGAGGGTGCCACGACATCAACCCCTGCTTCCGCCTGCACCAGGGCCTGTTTAACCAGTGCAGTGACCGAAATGTCATTGCTCACGTAGCCCTGGGCGTCAAGAATGCCATCCTGTCCATGGAGGGTATAAGGGTCAAGGGCAACATCGGTCATTACGCCAAGTTCAGGCGCTGCTTCCTTGATGGCCCTGACGGCCTGGGGTGCCAGTCCGACCGGGTTGTAGCTTTCTTCGCCATTGTCGGTTTTCTTTTCAATTGGGACCACGGGAAATACTGCCATCATGGGAATTCCCAGCCTTTGGGCCTTCTTCGCTTCCTCCCTGAGTAAATCAATGGTCATCCTTTTGACCCCGGGCATGCTGGGGACGGCTTCGGTGGTGCCCTCGCCTTCTATGACAAAAACCGGATAGATCAAGTCAGCCACGGTCAGTTCGTTTTCCCGCATTAATCGGCGGGAAAACTCATCCCGCCGCATTCGCCGCATACGGGTTGCTGGAAATTGACTTTCCATAGGTCAGGTACTCATTGAAAACGAGAGCGCATTATACCGATGCGGACCAGGATCTGACATTGATTTCACTGGCCACCCGGCCTCGTGGAAGAAATTGTGTTGGCTTGAGCACGTCAAATGACAAATTGTCATTTTCATTGACAGGGGAGTGAGTGCGGGGGTAAGTTACTGACAGATTGTCATTTTAGAAACTAATCTTAGAAGCAACATGGTTGAATCATTGGTCAGACCCAGGCCTGACAAATCCCGCTCTCCGATAAGCAGATCTCACGCCACAACCTCCCAGACATTGCAGCGGTTGAGGGATTCTGCACGGGATTTGTTTGTCAGGGTCGGGTATCACGACACCCGTCCCCAGGACATTGCACGCAATGCCGGGGTTGCAAGCGGGACGTTCTATTTGCATTTCAATGACAAAAATAGTGCATTCCTGGATTTTGCAGAGCAGGCCCAGACCGAGCTTATCGACTGCCAGACAGAGAATCTTGAAGGAGTCCAGGGGCATCGCGCGCGATGGCGAGTCGTCATCGAAACCATTATTAATTTTGGTTTCGAGCACCCGGGAATACTCAATGCGGCGTTTTTGGACCCTGTTTTGATAGCCCCGCATAATGATGAAGCCTGGCGGATGTATGATCGCCTTGGAGCGATGGTAAAGATGGTCCTGGCCGAAAGCACACCGGAAGTTTCGGGTGAATATGACCTTGAAATGGTGAGCCACGCGATTTGCGGCATGTTACGGCATGCATTGACCTATTCGGTTCGCAAGCAGTTGGATCTGGACAAATTGACAGATGACCTGAGCCTGTTTATTGATCGTGGCCTGGGTCTGGACAAACAACAAGTTAGCTAAGTGAGGGCAATAGATGAGTCGAGTAATTTATTCCAAAGATGAATTGGAAGCCGAAATTGACTACGCGACACCACATATGGAGTCTGGAGAGAAGCTCCACGGTGGATTTGACGGGGATGGCAACTATGTAACCCCCCGAACAAAATACCGATGGGAAGCCATTAACGCGTGGACAGAACAGCTCAAAGCCAACCAGGTAGAGATCATTGAAGCGACGACAGCACTGTTGACTGAGCCGAACTTTCCGAATGTCGAGCAACAGGTATTCCTGATAAAAAATGGTGTTGAGCAACCTTTTTGGGATTCACTGACCATCACCGGCTTGATTGAAGCCCGGGGTAAGGCGCTGGCGGAGCTCAATCCACCGAACTTCCAGGAGATTATTGTCGAAGATATTTCCGCAACGGCGCTCGGTCATATGCATAAGGGCCTGATGACCTCTCACGGATGGGATGAGGGCGGACGCGACGGGTCCGGGCAGGGCGGCCACGATCTGATGTGGTTCGTTACCCGGGACCTGATTTTTGGCAAAGACAAATACCCGATTCCAACCCCTCCTGCGAGCATTGGACGTGAGAAAGATGAAAGAGAGATGGAGGAGTTACCCGCTGGACACGAGGCACTTGTGTCCTTTTTGATGAATTTGCTGATGATCGAGGTTCGTGCGGAACAGGCCTTCAGATTCTATGAATCAGTGATTGGAAATGCAAAACTCTTTACCGACAAACGAGCAGAAGCAGCCCTGGCGGTTCAACTCGTCAACAGGATTCGCATGGACGAGAACATACATGTGGCCTGGTTACGCGCTGCCGTATCTGAATTTCGAAGTTTCACTATCAAGACGGTGTCCGGCGAACAGGTGAGCGGAGCCAGTATTCTTGATCCCATCTGGGAAAAAATGGTTCATTGGCATTCCGTCGAGATGCATGAGGCGAATAGAGAAAACAACCGCAGTGAACTGAAAAAGAAGATTCTCGCAACGCCCAATGGTGCAGGCCTCATTGATGACTTTAACAATCTTGCCGCTTGAACTTACCGTTTGAACTTGATACTTAAGAACTAAGGAACTTGTCAGGAAGGAAAAACGAATGAAATTTGGAATTTTTTACGAACACCAACTACCCAAACCCTGGTCTGAAGGACTCGAGCAGAAGCTCTTTTCCGATGCACTGGATCAGGTTGAGCTTGCAGATAGACTGGGTATCGACTATGCCTGGGAAGTGGAGCATCACTTTCTGGAAGAGTATTCCCATTCGTCAGCGCCGGAGATTTTTCTTGCTGCCGCATCCCAGCGAACCAGCAATATTCGATTGGGACACGGCATCAGACAAGTGATAGCGAACTACAATCATCCCGCGCGAACGGCTGAATGTATTGCGACTCTGGATCTGGTGTCAAATGGCCGTGTTGACTTTGGTTCCGGTGAATCGTCAGCGATTCTTGAACTGGGTGGATTCGACATTCCCGTTGAGTCGAAACGCGAGCAATACCTGGAGGCCCTTGAACAGGTCGCGAACATGCTGGCCATGGATCCCTACCCCGGGTTTGACGGCAAATACTTCAAGATGCCCTGCCGTAACATTGTGCCAAAGTCTGTACAAAAACCTCATCCGCCGTTGTGGGTCGCCTGTTCCAACCGGGAAACGATTAAGATGGCAGCGAGTCTTGGTATTGGTGCCCTGACCTTCGCCTTTGTGGACCCGTTGGAAGCCAAGCATTGGGTCGATGAGTACTATGACATCATCAAGAGCGATCAATGTGTACCGATTGGACACGCGGTAAACGCAAACATCTGCATGGTTACCAGTTTTTCGCTCCACCAGGATCGAGAAGTCGCCATTAGCCGTGGCCTGGAGGGCTTCGAGTTCTTTGGATATGCACTCGGCTCACTATATGGCTTTGGTGAGCATAAACCGGGCCGGGAAAATCTGTTTGCTGAGTTTGTTGAACAAAGAGAGAAAAACCTGACTGAAAATCCGATCAATATCGGTGAAGCACTTACGGGTGGCCGGGGCGGCATCGGGACTCCTGAAGACATGCGGGCGCACTTGAGAAAGTTTGAAGAAGTCGGCGTCGATCAGGTTACATTTATTCAGCAAGCCGGTATGAACAAGCATGAACATATATGCGAATCACTGGAATTGTTCGCATCCGAAGTCATGCCGGAGTTTAAGGAGCGGTCCGCAGAACGAGAAGCCAAAAAACAGGTTGAACTTGCACCCTATATTGAGGCGGCCATGGCTCGAAAGCAGTACATGCCGCAATTGGCAGATGAAGACATCCCGACTTTCCCCGCGCTGGGTCGTTCAGTTGTTGAAGGCAAGGAGGATCCGAACAAGGCGGCTTCTTAGGGTTCCGTAATTTCGGGGTTGGAGTGATTGACAGCGCGGTAAGGTAATTGAGTGAAACGGGGATGCTCAATTGAGAACACTGTCCCCCGCGAGCTCTTCGAGGGTTTCGGTCGCTTCCAGCCATTGCTCTTCGACGGACACAATTTCTTCTTTCAGACTTAGCTGATCGCGCACCAGATTTTGCAAATCGCCTACCTGATTTTCGTCATAGGTTGAATTATCGGCCAGTTTTGTATCCACCTCGGTCAGTTTTCGCTGTAGTCGTTCCAGCGACGTGTCCAATGTCTTTAACCGGGCTCGGAGTTGACGGGTTTCTTTGTTATTCCTCTTTATTTTTGCTGCGGGTGGCTTGTTGATTGATTTAGCCGGGGTTTTTGAGGTTCTTCCCAGCAACCGCAGGCGATAGTCTTCGAGATCGCCCTCGAATATTTGCACTGCCCCGTTTTCTACAAGCAGGAAGGCATCGACGGTATTGGCCAGCAGATGCCGATCATGGGAAACCAGCAAAATAGCGCCCTCGAAATCCTGCAGTGCAATGGTAAGTGCCTGGCGCATGTCCATGCAGCAGGTTTGGTTGGGTAAATGCCACCATTGCCAGGGCGAGACGGGTTTTCTCACCCCCGGAGAAAGTTTTAATAGGCTCGTGGACCTTATCTCCCCTGAAATCAAAACCACCCAGGAAATTTCTGATTTGCTGCTCTCGCAGGGCGCGATCAAGTCGTTGTATATGCTGGAAACTCGAATCGTTCAGGTCCAGGTCGTCGACCTGGTGCTGGGAAAAATAACCCAGAACGAGGTTTGCGCCATCGTGTCGATCACCACCCAACATGGGTAGTTCGCCACTCAGGCTCTTTATCAGTGTCGATTTTCCGGCACCATTGTGACCCAGCAACCCGATTCGATCACCGGGATGAATGTTGATGCGAATCTTGCTGAGGACGGTATCCGAGTAGCCGAGATCCGCCTGATCAAGTGAAAGCAGTGGGTCAGAGGACTTTTCTGCTGGAGGTATCTGGAATCGAAATGGCGAATCAATATGCGCCGGGGCAATGACCTCCATACGTTCCAGCGCCTTGATGCGACTTTGAGCCTGGCGAGCCTTGGTTGCCTGGGCGCGAAATCTACGCACAAATTCCTGCATATGTTTTATATCGCGTTGTTGCTTCACATAGTTACTCTGCTGTTCCGCCAGCCGGGCCGCTTTTACTATTTCAAACTGGGAGTAGTTACCGGTAAACAGTTCGATGGTCTGATGATGTAAATAGGCGATGGTATTGACTGTTTCATCAAGAAACTCCCTGTCATGGGAAATCAGGACCATCGTCCCCTGGTAGTGTTTGATCCAGTTTGACAACCACAGGATTGTGTCCAGGTCCAGATGGTTGGTTGGTTCGTCCAGAAGCAGCAAGTCAGACGGCGTCATCAGCGTACGGGCTAAATTCAGCCTGATTCGCCAGCCGCCGGAAAACTCCGCCAGTGATTTGCTGTTTTCCTCAACGCTAAATCCCAAACCCGCGAGGAGCTGCTCGGCCCTGGGCTTCGCGGTGTAGCCGTCAATGCTGTCCATACGTTCGTGCAGGACTCCAATCTGGTCATATTCACCGGACTGCTCGGCAGTTTCCAGGCTGCTATGAACTTTGACCCATTCGGTGTCACCGCCCAGGACATATTCCAGGGCTGTCTCATCGGTCGCAGCAACTTCCTGTTCGAGATGGGCAATCTTGATGGTCGCGGGATAATCCAGGTCGCCCTGGTCCGCCTCAAGTTCTCCGATGATCAACTTGAACAAACTGGTCTTGCCAGCGCCGTTGGCTCCAATCAGGCCTACCTTGCGACCCTGGTGGATAGTGAAAGAGACATTCTCGAACAGAAGTTCGGTGCCACGCCGTAGAGCAATCTGGTTAAAAGAGAACATCGAGGAATACTGATAGGGGAAATTTGGTAAGTAGACCTATTGTAACAGAGCAGACACCGTTGGCGGTGGTTGCACTTCATCAGGTTTGAATTTGTCGTAAACTCAATCAGATCGGTGCAACTGCGATTAACAGAGACGTGAACAGATAATGATAATAAAAGTGATGATATTGGGCTTGATTGCTGCTTTTGTCGGGCTCTTTTTTGTTGACGGCCCCAGTGGTGAACCGATCTTGAAGTTGCCTGACCTTAACCCTGAAACAGCGGAACTGTTAAATACACCGGGCGAGCCCATCAGGGTCTACAAATGGAAGGATGAAAATGGCATCTGGCAGTTCTCGGGTGAGCCGGTCGAGGGTGAGCATGTTGAGGTAATGGAATTGGATGGCAAAATCAACACAATACCCGCAGTATCGGTAGCGGCTGACAAAGCAGGTGGTGTGCAGGGTTCTGCGTCCGGTCTGCCTGCTACCCCACACGGTTTGACCTCAGTTTCACCAGATAAGATCGCTGAAATGATGGACAGTGTTAACAATATGCAGGAGACGGTCGATGGCCGCAAAGCGCTAGTGGATAAGAATACTGGTGTGAAAAATTAGCATTTGGGACGCGTTAGCTGGAACAGGCCGATGATTGTCAGTCCAATAAAACCAACCAGGGTCCAGCCGGGAATGCTGATGCCGAGAAAAAGCCAGAGAACTTTTGCACACTCGCCGTCACCAGCCAGCACCATGGACAGCGCTTCGGTCAGGGAAAAGACATCGAGGAGGTAGTCCAGACTGGCCCCACAGGCCGGTACCTGGTCCTCAGGAAGACTTTGTAACCACAGCTGCCTAGATGATATGCCAGCGCCGATCGTTGCTGAGAGAGCAATCAGGGAAGCATAGACTTTAATCCCGAGATCTTTCGAACCATGAATCGCAGCGATCAGCGCAATCAATGCGACAACAATCACCATTACGCGTTGCAGGATGCAAAGATTGCAGGGTTCAAGATCCAGGACATGTTGCATGTACAGTGCGACGCACATTAAGCCAACACACCCCAGGAAGACGATAAGAAAAATAACGCGGGAATTTGGAAGTACCATCAATACGAGCTTCTGGACTGAAATCACGCCCATTATGACAGCCCTGAGCGGCTCTTAGTAGACAGCCCTGAGCGGCTCTTAGTAGACAGCCCTGAGCGGCTCTTAGTAGACAGCCCTGAGCGGCTCTTAGCAGACAGCCCTGAGCGGCTCGTGTAGACAGCCTCAGGAGGAATCAGCTATCCACTGCTCTGCGAAGGATTTTAATTCGGGGAGAAAGTTCAGGAAATCATCTTCCAGGGCTGATCTGTTTTGCTCAAACTGTTGAAAACCGTTAGCCAGCGGGTTATTCCGGCTGAGGCGGCGGGAGATGTTTTTCAAAGCCTGATCGATAAAGGCCTCGTTTTTGTATCGCACAAGGGATGCTGAAGACTGCATCCACAGGATGGTATCCAGTGCGTTTTGTGGCAGGAAAGGTTTCGCTTTAATGACAAGCTTACAAGCGTTTTCACTGAATTCTTCCAGGGAAACGGGCGACCAAATCTGCCAGTTTTGAGCAAGGAAGTGATCATAGACGATATCGGTGATGATGCCCGAGTAGCGGCGAAATTCCGGATCCATGCGATGCTGGCTCTGTTTAACAAGCGGATGTCGGTCCGTGTAAGCGTCAATAGCACGGTGCAGGCGGATGCCGAGCTCGATTCGGTCGGGATGCTTGCCTGCTAACCTCCCTTTGACAAAATCTCCCAGAAAGCCCCCTACCATAAGTTCCTCGTGGGGGTGAGAAAGATAGAAATGAGCGAGGTGATTCATCGTCCGTGGTTGGCTATGCTCAGGTTAACTGACAATAGCCAGGTACTGCTCACGGATTTTATTGAGGTAAGTGTCAAAGTCATCCTCATCAAGCTGCTCGATCTGGTTCTGGTCCGCGATGGATTGGCTGGCTATGTGCGTGAAATATTCCAGCTCGGCCTTCGATAATGGCTGTTCCTGGAAATACGTCTTGTGTGCTAGCGTCTGATTCATGGCAAATCGAAAAAACGGTACCGACTCTGATTGCATGTCCTGCAGGATTCGTCCGCTTGGGGTGAGGTCCGGATTTCGTAGTTTCTGCTGCTGCCTGAGAATACTTTGTTGATGAGCATCAGATCCGTTTTTTGCGACGGCGTCGAGTCGTGCGGCCAACGGTAACAGATCGGTTAGAATTTCCTGGCCCCATTGAGAAATTGTCCGCTGCCTGCCCTGATCATTCAGCAAGGTGGAGGGGTCACGTCCCTGGTGTACCACCTGGTTAACGTTTGACTTCACACTTTGGCACAAGTCGTCATCATGGCTGGGGCTGTCTATCAACAGGCAGTACAACAGGAACGTATTGAGAAAGTGAATTGTTTCATCGTCAATTCCCAGGGGCTGATAGGGGTTAACATCCAGAAGACGGACCTCAATGTACTCCACTCCTTCGTCCAGCAGGGTTTGTAGAAAATTGGCGCCTTTGGCAGGCACTCGTTTGGCACGAACCGTGGTGTAAAACTCAGCTTCTGACTGCAATATACAGTCGTTGACCTGTAGGTACTCGCCGTCTTTGCGGCTGCCGATATCGGTATAAGAACCAAAAGGCGTGATCACAGCCCTGGCGATGTTACCGACATAGTTGTCCAGGCTGTTGTAGCAGATGTTCATCAGGTCGGACTGGGCATCGCTCTGGTAACCCAGATTACCGTTTCTTAGCGAGGTCGCCCCGGCTTTGTAAAGGCTGCCTTCGTCGAACGGGTCGAGGTTGTGTTCACGCCCCTTAACAAAGCTGTTACAAACGGCCGGAGATGCGCCGCTGAGGTAAACAGCAAGCCAGGAAAAACGACGGAAATTTCTCATCACATCAAAGTAGCGTTGATTGCGATAGTCAGTGGTGTTCTCTGTGTTCTCGATTCGCGCCATTTCTTCCCAGAGTTTCCCGGTAAAAGAGAAGTTATAATGGACGGCACATATGGTCTGCATGGATCGGCCATAGCGATTACCCAGGCCGTTGCGGTAGGTGGTTTTTAGTTTGCCCAGGTTGGACGTGCCATAGTAGGCGAGAGGAATTTTGGATTCACCCTGCAGTACACACGGCATGCTGGCAGACCAGAGTGATTCATCTTTCAGGCCGGAGTAGACGAATCGGTGGATATCGGTAAGTGTTTGCAGAGTCTCACTGACTGATTGTGAGACGGGAGTAATGAGCTCGAGTTGGGCCTCTGAGAAATCCGTCGTGATGGTGGGATGGCTGAGCTTGGAACCGAGGAAAGAGGGATGAGGAGCCCGGGCCAGGTTACCGTGGTCATCAACCCTGAGGGACTCCCGCTCAATGCCATGGTTGAACAACAGTGCTTGTGGGTCGACAGTGAGGAGTGCCTCGAGGCTCTTTTTGTATTCAGTGTTCTGTGTCATTCAAAGTGTTACCGGTCGTTATTAGTTTTTGCCGGAATTAAACCGACTGTTCAGCGTAGCAGGCACCCGGCCAGGGCGGCGCGTGTTAATCGAGGTTACGCTCGTGGAACCGATGGATAAGTCGGCGGTCTTTCTTACTCGGACGACGCGCAACATGAATATTACCCGCTGAGCGCCTCTGTTCTGTGATTCGCAAACGTAATTCGGTGCTTTCCGGTGTTTCACGATACAGGCGTTCCGCATCCGGGGCTCCACCACGTTTTTCTGACAACCCCATCACCACGACAGTTTTTTCATCCCAGCCCTGCCTGATCTTGAGCTGATCTCCCAGGCGGAGTTCTTTACCCGCCTTGCCACGGACGCCGTCAATGTGAATTTTACCACCATCAATGGCTTGTTTTGCTTTCGCCCGGGTTTTAAAAAACCGGGCAGCCCAGAGCCATTTATCTAGCCTGACTTTTTGAAGTTCGTTCATAGTACAATTTCTAATAGGTGCATATTCATTCTAGAAATAGCTGTCATCGGTCTGGTGCAGCAAGGTACCATCGACGGTATGAAGATCGTGTCAGGCTGAGGCGAACTACACTGGTATCCGCAAATTATTCACTTTCTTAAGCATATATTACGACGAGGTATTCTAACCTGATCATGGAAAAATTACTGGAAGGTATCTCTTCGATTTGTCGTGAAGCCGGTCAGGCAATTCTTGAGGTCTATGATCGTGATGACTTTGGCATCGAAATAAAGTCTGATCAGTCACCGCTGACCGCAGCCGACCTCGCAGCGCAAAAGATAATTGTTGCCGGTCTCCACACCCTGGCGCCTGATATCCCTGTACTGTCTGAAGAATCAGAACTGATATCTTTCGAGACCAGGCAGCAATGGTCCAGGTATTTTCTTGTGGACCCCCTTGACGGGACCAAGGAATTCATTAATCGAAATGGTGAGTTCACCGTCAATGTCGCATTGATTGATGAAAACAGGCCCATTCTGGGTGTCGTCTATGTACCGGTGCAAGATGTACTTTATACAGGCACCGTGCAGGGTGACAAAAAAAGCGCCACTGTTGAACGCGATGGTCAGCAGACACCAATATCAACCCGGTCGATGAGAGATAGATCAACCCGTCAGGACACCTTAACGATCGTTGCCAGCAGACGACACGGCAGTGGTGTAATGGAAGAATGCGTTCAGGTTCTCGAGGAGGCCTTTACCCTGGAAACCAGGAATATTGGCAGCTCATTAAAATTCTGTTTAATCGCAGAAGGCCAGGCGGATTTATATCCTCGCCTCGCGCCTACTTCTGAATGGGATACAGGGGCGGCTCAAGCAGTCGTCGAGGCAGCAGGTGGATCGGTGGTAGATGCTTATTTCAATCCGTTGCAGTACAACACCAAAGACAATATCTTGAATCCGTTTTTCTATGTCTTTGCGGATCCGGATTTTGACTGGCCGAACAGATTGGAAACCGTAAGCAAGTCCTAAAGAAATCATCTGACAAATCCATCTGACATAACTGCCTAACATAAACAATGGGGTGCAATAAATGGCTGACAAGTCAAAAGTATCTTTGCCGATGCCAACGCCGGAAACGGAACATTTTTGGAAAGGTGCGAAGCAAGCAGAATTGAAATTACAAAAGTGTGGTGACTGCAGTCACGTCTATTTTCCGCCAAGGCCGTTTTGCCCCTCCTGTGCTTCAAGGTCAGTTGAAGTATTTACTGCGAGTGGAAGAGGCACCTTGTACAGTTATGTTATTAATCACCGGCCACATCCAGCTCACGATAATCCCTACAGCATCGCAGTGGTAAGCCTGGATGAAGGCCCCAGGATGATGACCAACATCATCAACTGTCCCCAGACACCCGAGGCTTTGCAATTGGATATGTCCGTTGAAGTAATTTTTGAAGAAATGTCTGAAGAGATTTCTTTGCCGTATTTTCAACCATCCGCGACAGGAGCCTAACCGATGAAATCGAATACAGTTGCTATCGTTGGCGCCGCAGAAACAACAGAACTCGGCAGATTACCCGATACCAGTCAAATACAGCTTCATGCAGAAGCCGCATTAAACACCCTGGCTGATGCAGGTTTAAAGTTGTCTGACATTGATGGTGTTGCAACCGCCGGGGAGTCTCCGACCGGCGTCGCGCATTATCTTGGTTTAACCCCAACATGGGTCGATGGAACATCTGTCGGTGGATGTTCGTTTATGTTACATGTGCGGCACGCTGCTGCAGCCATCAATGAAGGCTTGTGTAACACGGTGTTAATTACCCACGGCGAGAGTGGCCGCTCGAATGTAGGGCGAGGAGGGTTCCGAGGAGGTGGTGGTCGGAGCACATTGGCGGGCCAGTTTGAAGCACCCTACGGCGGTATGGGCCCAACAACTTCTTTTACGCTACCGTTTTTACGCTATATGAAGGAAACCGGAACCACACTGGAACAGCTGGCGATGGTGGCGGTTGTTCAGCGAGAGTGGGCTGGCCTGAATCCCCGGGCCACATTGCGTGATCCTGTAACAGTGGACGATGTGATGAATGACAGGATGATCGCTTACCCGTTTACGAAGTCTGAATGTTGCCTTGTGACCGATGGTGGTGGAGCATTGATTCTGACAAGTGCCGAACGGGCAAAAGACTTGCCTCAAACACCGGTCTTCATAGTAGGCAGCGGTGAAAGTGTAGAAACGCCAATGATCAGTCAAATGGAAGACTTCACAAGTTCCAGGGCCTTCCGGGTTGCGGGCAAAAAGGCGTTTGATGAAGCCGGGATCAAACATGACGATGTTGATCACCTGATGATCTACGACGCTTTCGCACACCTGCCATTTTATGGATTGGAAGACCTGGGTTTTTGCGAGAAAGGAGAAGCAGGACCTTTTATCTCGGAGCGCAATACTGCCATTGGCGGCAAATTGCCACTAAACACTAATGGTGGTGGTTTAAGTTACATGCATTCCGGCATGTATGGAATGTATGCACTACAGGAAAGCGTCAGGCAAATGAGGGGAACTGCTCCTGCCCAGGTTGCCGATGCAAAAATCAGCGTTTGTCATGGCGTCGGCGGAATGTTTGCCGCTGGAGGAACAGTAATACTGACCAACGATCCCTAACACACTTGCGGCTTTTAAATAGTGGTTCCTGGCAATATTTCTAAACGCTTGCCTGTCGATCTCGCTCGCGATATATAAATCCTCGGAAAAGCTTGCAGCAAGGAACTATTTCACACATCTGCTGACGAACTAGTGCCTGCAGGAAAAAGCCACAAGCAGTTTGTAAGATGAACCAGAGTGGGAGCACTCCCAGCGGTATTGAATAAGCGCCTTCATCATTTTGTTTCAGAGCCTTCAGCTGCTCTTGTTTAGGGAGAGAGCCTTCAGCTGCTCTTGTTTAGGGAGAGAGCCTTCAGCTGCTCTTGTAGAGCCTTCAGCTGCTCTTGTTTAGGGAGAGAGCCTTCAGCTGCTCTTGTTTAGGGAGAGAGCCTTCAGCTGTTCTTACAAAGGGAGAGAGCCTTCAGCTGTTCTTACAAAGGGGGAGAGCCTTCAGCTGTTTTATAAAAAGTGGTCTCAGCTAGCCAAGCTGTACGCGCATCCTTCCTGCCGAGGAGAACACTGTATATTCATACAGCTTAGGCTAGCGAGGGGATAAATATACCTACATTCGAATTCAAAGAAAAGGGTTGAAAAATGGAGAATCCTACACAGGTATTTCCTTGACATTTAGAAAAGAAAGCTAAGGTTATGAAATCGCGAAGAAAAATCTTTTGAACTGATCGAAATTCTGAAAGTGAAAAATATTCTTCGAAGAAATTCTTGTTATGGCACGTAAATTGATCGACTTGGAGTGCTTGTGAGTGCTTTGTGAGTATCGTGTCAATTGATCACATCAATGACTATGTTGGGCAAATCTGACAATTGTGCAAAAAACAACCGAATTCCGACCAAACGACCTGGGTTGAAAAAAATATGCCGGACAGGCGGTCAGTTTTTAGTACCCAAAGGTCTAATTTTCCTTTTTATTGAATTAGTTATGGACAATACGCAATCTGAAAAAGATAATGGCGAAATATGGGATTCAAGCTATGGACATAGCTTATGGCTAGCCAATTATAGAGCGCAAAACTCAAAGTGTACAGGATTGTGTTGAGTTAACCCTTTAAAACTGGGAATTTGCCTGCATATAGCTCTGATGTATAGAAGCTCTGGAAACTGCGAAGTATGGAATATCTTGGATATAGGAAGCCCTTGATTATGGATAAGCTGTTAATTGTTGAAACTCTTAGTCTGGTTGAAACTCCTGTTATGGGAGCTCGTGATAAAGCAGACCTGGTTTTTCCTCATTTCATAAACATCGACTGTATCAAATCACTGAATGGAGCAACTGCCTTATGACTAGTAACCGCGAAGGAGATTTTGATTCTATCCTTGAAGATGATTCTCTTGATGGTTCCACAGAGAACCTTGAAGCCCTCGAGGCGCTCTCGGAAAATACTGGATTCCTCAATGAAGATGATTCTGAGGATGATTCAGAAGAATCCCGAATCAAGGTTTTAATCGACAAGGGAAAATCCCAGGGTTACCTCACCTATGATCAGTTGACAGAATCTCTGCCAAAAAATGTCACCGAGTCCGATGAGTTTGAAAACATCGTTCAAATGTTTGAAGAGATGGGCATCAGCGTCTATGACCAGGCACCCGTCATAACGGATCTAAAAGATGCCACAGGTGACGAAATCAGCCCAGAAAATGTTGCCCTGGCAACAGCTGAATCTGTTGTCGGCAAGACTATAGATCCAGTGCGCATGTACATGCGCGAAATGGGCACGGTTCCTTTGTTGACTCGGGAAGGTGAAATCACGATTGCCAAACGTATAGAGGATGGTATTCGTGAAACTATGGCTATCCTTTCCCGTTATCCGGGTGTCGTTAACAGAATAGTCGCCGAGTATGAAGCGGTTTGCGAAGAAGAAGGCGATCTCGGTGCCATCATTTGTGGTTTCCTCGATGTCGAAGACCAGATCCCCGACATGTCTGCGGTTGCCAAAGCAAAATCGTCCGGTAATTACACAGAAGATGAGAACGAAGAGAAGAAAGGCCTGGATGAAGAACTGGCCCATGCCCGATTCAGGGCAATTGTTAAGTATCGTGACAAGGTCAATAAGTTAATTGCACAGCACAGTCGCAGAGACAACAAAGTTGTTAAGGCGCAAGAAGAGTTGGCAGAAGCGTTTTCACTTATGAAGTTAATCCCGGCTCAAATGGACCCCTTACTGGAATTTGTCCGTTTTGATATGAGACAGATTCGAAAACAGGAAAAGGTTATTCGGGATCTACTGGTTTCCAAGTCAAAAATGCCGAAGGATAAATTCCTGGCCGGATTTGTCGGTCGAGAAACCGACATCAACTGGGTTGATGAATTAATTGCGAGCGACGAGCCCTTTGCGGAAAACCTGATTCGGTACCGTATATCGCTGCGTCATGCCCACAAGATTATTAATCGGATTGCTGATCGCACCCAGTTGGAAATATCTGAAATAAAAGATATCAATCGTCGCTTGTTTGTGGCGGTAGGCAATACACGATCTGCAAAACGGGAGATGATCGAAGCCAACCTCCGCCTGGTTATCTCTATTGCCAAAAAGTACACGAACCGCGGGTTGCATTTTCTTGACCTCATACAGGAAGGCAACATTGGGCTAATGAAAGCGGTGGATAAATTTGAGTACCGACGAGGTTTCAAATTCTCTACCTACGCGACCTGGTGGATCCGGCAGGCGATTACCCGGTCGATTTCCGATTTGGCGAGAACAATTCGAGTTCCGGTTCACATGATGGAAACCGTTAATAAACTCAACCGCCTGACTCGCCAACTCATTCAGGAGCTTGGACGATCGCCTACGATCGAAGAATTGAGTATCAAGATGGACTTGCCGGAGGAGAAAGTCCTCAAGGCCATTGATGTCGCCAAGCAACCTATCTCACTCGAAACGCCTGTGGGAGAAGATGATGATTCCACCATGTGGAATCTGGTGAGCGATACATCTGCCGAATCACCAATGGACCACGCAACTGACAAGGGGTTGAAGGAAACCACCACCAGTGTTTTGACGGCGCTGACGGAACGAGAAGCGAAGGTCTTACGCATGCGTTTCGGTATTGATATGAATACCGACCATACGCTGGAAGAAGTTGGCCGACAGTTTTCAGTGACTCGAGAGCGGATTCGCCAGATCGAAGCTAAAGCGCTTCGTAAACTGAGGCATCCTGCGCGTTCAGAACGACTGAGAAGCTTCATTGATCAATAGCCTCGATCAATAGCCTCGATCAATAGGCTCATTTGTCCTGGTAGTCCGGTGCTCTTTTCTCCATAAAAGCGGAGACGCCTTCACGCATATCGCCTGTCTGTGCAATTAAAATCTGTTGTCTGTCTTCCATGGCAACCACAGCTTCAAGGCTGGGCGCGTCGACGCTGATATTGAGGCACTCTTTCGTCAGCCTGACGCCAAGGGGTGAATTGCGAATAATATTGTTCGCCATTTCCAGGCCAGTATTGGCCAGTTCTTCACGAGGTACGACGTCGGATACTAGACCGCGCTGCAGCGCTCTTTCTGACGTAATAAAATTGCCCGTGAGGAGCAATTCTGATGCCAGGGAACTTCCTACCAGTCGTGGTAAAAAATAGCTGACGCCGACATCACAGGCGGAAAGCCCTATTCGGATAAATGCGGCATTCATCTTGATGCCAGGCGCAGCAATTCGAATGTCGGAGGCGAGCGCAAGACCAAAGCCACCACCTGAGGTCGGTCCATTGAGCAAAGATATGATGGGTTGGGGCGCACGCCGCATTCGCATCATGATTTCACTCACCCGGCGCTGTACCCTCATGCCGGTGACAGGTCCCATGGCCTCGTCTTTGCGGTCTTCCTTCAGGTCAAGGCCTGCACAAAAACCACGCCCTGCGCCTGTTAACAGCACGACCCTGACACTGTTGTCTGTATAGAGCGCACCAAAGTAATGCTGTAGCTCGAGCATCATGGTGCGGCTCATGGAATTGAGCGACTCGGGCCTGTTCAGGGTGACCCAGTCGATAGCGCCTTCTTTCTTGATAATGAGGGTGTCGTAGCTCCCATCGGGATTACTTCTGGGTTCATAGAAATCGGACATGTTTGTTTATTCCCATTGATAAAACCCTGTGAGAATAAGTAATTTCTTGTGTGATTCACAGAGGGGCTGCACTATTGCCACCAAACACACGCTAGGAGATGCCGGGAAATGCAGCCAATGGCAACAGTGAGTCTTCAACAGCTAAAACAGCGGGCCGAGCAGGTCTATCAGGTTATAAGTCCAACCCCTCAAATTCAATGGCCGTTGTTGAGCCGGCGAGCAGGTTGCGAGGTTTGGTTGAAGCACGAAAACCACAATCCGACCGGTTCGTTCAAAGTACGCGGTGGCCTGATTTACTTTTCTAATTTGAAGAAAGCACAACCTGGAGTTGAAGGCGTTATCGCTGCAACCCGTGGTAATTTTGGTCAAAGTGTCGCCTACGCAGCGTCACGTCTGGGTCTCGCCTCTGTTGTCGTAGTGCCGGAGGGTAATAGCCCAGACAAGAACAGGGCAATGGCGTCGTTGGGTGCAGAGGTCGTCACAGCGGGCCGTGATTTTGATGAGTCTGTTGAATTGGCGAAACAACTTGCGGCAGACCGCGGACTGCATCTGATGCCGTCATTTCACAAAGACCTGATGCTTGGGGTTGGAAGCTATGCCCTGGAATTATTCGAAGCCCTCCCGAACCTTGATCGGGTTTACGTTCCTATTGGTCTGGGATCAGGCATTTGCGGGACTATCAGCGCCAGAAATGCACTGGGTTTGACGACGGAGATTGTGGGCGTCGTTAGCGAAAATGCGAATGCCTACCAGCTGTCCTTCACCTCTGGCACAGTCACCAGTACGGACTCAGCGAATACGCTGGCTGATGGGCTGGCTGTGAGAATCCCCAATGCGGAAGCCCTGGAGCTGATACTTGCCAATGTGTCACGTATTGTCGCGGTCTCTGAGAAAGAAATACTCCAGGCAATTCAGACTTTGTTTGTCGATACCCATAACGTCGCAGAAGGTGCGGGCGCTGCAGCAACTGCCGCGATTCTGAAGGAACACCAGATCAACAAGGGTCGACGCGTTGCTTCAATTCTTAGCGGCGGTAACATTCATAAATCGTTGTTTATCCAGGCGCTTGCGGAATGACGTGCCGGGTGCTGTTACCGTAAACGCGGAGCCGAAACAAAAAAGGGCGGAGCTTTCGATTGCTGCGCCCTTTTCGATGGATCTGTTGTTAGAACTGATTCATCGTATTGTCTTTCCCACCTGCCAACAAGGCATTGTCGCCAGAGAAATATTCCTTGTGGTCATCACCGATATTGGAGCCCGCCAGGTCCTGGTGCTTGACGGAAGACATATCACGGCGAATTTCCTGCCGCTGGACATCTCTCACATAGGCCAGCATACCAAGATCCCCGAAGTATCCTTCTGACAGAATATCCGTACCCAGCGCAGTTTCGTGATAGGTAGGCAAGGTAATCAGGTGATGGAATATACCGGCTTCACGGGAGGCATCTCTCTGGAAGCTCTGTACCAGCTTGTCTGCCTCGACAGCCAGGTCAGAAGTATCTAATTTTTCACTCATTAAACCCTTGTCGATGGCTGCAGGGTCCGGGTAGGAACACAGATCTTTTCCGGCCGCCTTCCAATCGTCATAAACCTGCTCCCTGAAAGCAAGGGTCCAGTTGAAGGACGGTGAATTGTTGTAAACCAGCTTGGCATTCGGGATATGCTCACGCACGGCATTCACCATTTCGGCAATCTGTTCGACATTGGGCTTTTCGGTCTCAATCCAGAGCAGATCAGCACCGTGAGTCAGGCTGGTAACGCAATCCAGCACCACCCGCTCAAACCCTGTACCTTCCCTGAAAGCATATAGGCCATTGTCCAGACGAATGGGTTTAACCAGTTTTCCACCCTGGTGGATGGTAATGTCGTTTTCCTTTAACTCCGATAGATCATTAATCTCTTCTGTCTCAAGGAAGTTGTTGTATTGACTCGCCAGGTCACCGTTTTCCTGCGACACCGGAATTTTCTGAGTCAGGCTGGCGCCGAGTGAATCGGTCCGTGCCACGATGATGCCGTTTTCCACACCTAATTCGAGGAAAGCGTAGCGAATGGCATTGATCTTCGAGAGGAAGTCCTCGTGGGGTACCGTCACTTTACCTGCCTGGTGGCCACACTGTTTCGCATCGGACACCTGGTTCTCTACCTGGATAGCACAGGCACCTGCTTCGATCATTCTCTTGGCCAGCAGGTACGTGGCCTCCTCGTTACCGAAACCGGCGTCGATATCGGCAATGATGGGTACTACATGGGTTTGGAAGTTGTCGATCCTGTCAATAATGGCGTTCACGTCGCCGCCATTTTCGCGGGCCTCGTCCAGTTCAATGAAGATATGGCGTAATTCCCGGGCGTCCGCCTGCTTCAGGAAGGTATAAATTTCATTGATCAGATTGGGAACAGTCGTCTTCTCATGCATGCTCTGATCAGGCAGAGGACCAAATTCAGACCTTAAAGCAGCAACCATCCAGCCGCTCAGGTAAATGTAGCTTTTGTCCATGGTGCCACGATGTTTCTTAACCGACATGGCCAGTTGTTGAGCGGTAAATCCATGCCAGCAACCTAGAGACTGTGTATAGCTTCCAGCGTCAAGGTCATACTCACCCATATCTTTACGCATGATATTGGAAGTATATTTCGCGATCTCCAGGCCGGTCTTGAATCGGTTTTGGAAATGCATGCGGGCTGAGTATTCCGGATCAATTCCACCCCAGGTTGGCTGTGTTTCTTTCAACGCTGCAAATTTTTCGATTTCTTCCAGATAAGCTGACATGACAGTCCTCTCCAAAACGTGATGATTGCGATAAGTGGGCGCGCAATTTAACAGTGAAACAAGCAATTAAAAAAGGAATATTTGGAACGTAATACTTTCCATATTTTCACGAATAGATTCATGAATAGATTCATCAACAGATTCATGAATCGAAACAGGGTGCTGGCAACCTTGTGTTTTTAGCGATTTGATTTGATAAGGTGTAGCGGAGGCGCACATATTGGACAGTGTGGGCACCAGCCGGTGCTGCACCGCAGGAGGAGATTCGTGACTTATAGCTGGCAAATTGGCGAAGTGAAAATAACCCGGCTGTTGGAGACCGAGATTCCTATCGCCTATTATGAGAAATATCCCTTTATGCCAAAGGCAACGCCTGAGGCGTTGCAAGAGATACCGTGGCTCTACCCGAATTTCGTCACGCCGGAGGGGCATTTGCGCCTCTCTATTCACGCCTTGCTGGTCGACGCACCGGGTGTTCGGTTAGTGGTTGATACGTGTATCGGGAATGACAAGCCAAGAGCAATCTCTCGCAATGAGGCACTACAGACCAACTTCTTAGGCGATATGGTGGCGGCTGGCTGGCAGCGAGAGACCGTAGACACGGTCGTGTGTACCCACTTGCATGTTGACCATGTGGGTTGGAATACCATGAAGGATGGCGATCAATGGGTGCCCACCTTTCCCAATGCGCGTTATCTTGTGGGACGGGACGAATATGAATATTGGTCCAGGGATGACGATGCTGACCAGATTGCAGTCATGCAGGACTCTGTGACACCAATATTTGAAGCCGGGCTGGTTGACCTGGTCGCAACGGATCACGTCGTATCGCCTAATATCCGTCTGACCCCTACGATTGGACACACGCCTGGTCATGTCAGTGTGTTGATCGAATCCAAAGGGGAAAAGGCGCTGATTACCGGTGATTTTATTCACAGTCCATGTCAGATCGCTCGACCGGACTGGGCAGTCAGTTTTGACGTCGATGAAGCAGCAGCCGCTGAATGCCGTCGGGCTAAGCTGGCAGAATTAGCGGATTCTTCAGTACTCGTGATAGGGACACATTTTGCGTCACCCACAGCGGGTACGATTGTCTCCGACGGGGCCACCTATCGATTCAATTTTCAGGAATAATCATTGGGTCATCCGGTCTTTTACGTCGCTAAAGACCGGTTGACTCACTTGCTTCTACCGGCACTGGTTGCTATTTGGCTTTGGCCGCCTTGCGTTCCAGTGTTTCCTTGATAACTTCGTCGGCCACGTTCTTTGGACATGGGCTGTAATGGCTTATTTCCATAACATAGTTACCGCGCCCGGAAGTCATTGTGCGTAAATCACCAATATAACCGAACATTTCGGACAACGGTGCCTCGGCTTTTACCCGTACTCCCGTTGGACCGGCTTCCTGACCCAGAATCATGCCCCGCCTTCGATTAAGGTCACCGATGACATCACCCACATGATCGTCGGGGGTAAAGACATCGATTTTCATAATGGGCTCCATAATCTGCGGGCCCGCTTTGGGCATTGTTTGCCGATAAGCCGCACGTGACGCAAGTTCATAAGCAATAGCTGATGAATCAACGGCATGGAAGGCGCCATCCAATAAGGTCAGCTTCACATCCTGGCAGGGATATCCTGCTAAAACTCCCTCCACCAGGCTCTGCTTGAACCCCTTCTCAACTGCTGGCCAAAATTCGCGAGGTACATTACCACCGGAGACTTTGGATTCGAACTCGAAGCCAATACCGGATTCTGCCGGTTCTACGATATAGTCAATTTTGGCGAACTGGCCTGAACCACCTGTTTGTTTTTTGTGCGTATAGGAATCTTCAATAGTTTGAGTGATCGATTCACGATAGGCGACTTGTGGTTTACCCACTTCGACTTCAACCCCATGTGTCCGCTTGAGAATATCCACTTTAATATCGAGGTGAAGTTCGCCCATACCGCGAATAATGGTCTCACCAGATTCCTGGTCCGTATCCGTACGAAAAGACGGGTCTTCCTGCATCATCTTGGAGAGCGCAATACCCATTCTCTCGGATCCACCCTTATCCTTTGGCGAGATCGCGAAGTAAATCACTGGATCGGGGAATACCATCGGTTCCAGGGTTGCCGGATTCTTTGGATCGCAAAGCGTGTGCCCGGTGCGGGTATTCTTCATGCCGATAAGGGCAATGATGTCACCAGCCTGTGCTGAATCCCGTTCGATCCTGTCGTCAGCGTGCATCTCGACGATTCGACCGATTCGCTCGTTCTTTCCTGTAAACGTATTCAACACATTATCGCCCTTCTTCAGTTGACCCGAGTAAATCCGGGTAAACGTCAAAGCGCCGAAGCGGTCGTCCATAATTTTGAACGCCAGCGCACGCAGTGGTCCATCGGGATCAACTGTGGCAAATTCGCCAGTTTCTTTACCGTCCAGATCAATCTCTGGTTGAGGCTTAACTTCCGTGGGACTCGGTAGATAATCAACAACTGCATCCAGCACATTTTGCACACCCTTGTTCTTAAACGCGGAGCCACAAAACGTGGGGAAGAAGTCCAGTGCAACCGTACCCAGGCGAACGCAATGTTTTAGATCTTCAACGGAGGGCTCTTTGCCTTCCTCAAGATAAGCCATCATCAAGTCTTCGTCTTGCTCGATGACGGTTTCGATCAATTTCTCCCGATATTCGGTTAACAGGTCAACCATATCGGCAGGACATTCCTTAATCTCATAGGCCATGGGATCATCAACACCGTCCCAGACCCAGGCTTCTTTGGTGAGAACATCAACCACACCGATAAAGTCATCTTCGGTACCAATGGGCAGCGTCATGACCAATGGATGGGCACCTAATATTTTTTCTACCTGTTTGATAACACGGTAAAAATCTGCACCGATACGGTCCAGCTTGTTGACGAAGATAATACGGGCGACTTCAGATTCGTTCGCATAACGCCAGTTGGTTTCGGATTGCGGTTCAACGCCACCAGAGCCGCAGAAAACTCCCACGCCGCCATCCAGGACCTTCAGAGAGCGATATACCTCGATGGTGAAGTCAACGTGCCCAGGGGTATCAATGATGTTTAGCTGATGATCCTTCCAGAACGTGGTTGTCGCCGCGGACTGAATTGTGATCCCGCGTTCCTGTTCCTGCTCCATAAAATCAGTGGTGGCAGCCCCGTCATGTACTTCTCCAATTTTATGGATTTTCCCGGTGATGTTCAGGATACGCTCGGTTGTAGTGGTCTTACCGGCGTCGACGTGTGCGAAAATGCCGATGTTTCGATAACGACTTAATTCAGTCATGGCTCTGGCTCTGGTTGAGATCTATTTCTTTGAAGATCTGGATTTGAAGGAGAATCAAAAAGCGCGACATCATATATGGAGAAAGGCACATAATCCAGCGCTGAATGACTCAGATTTGCCAAGGGCAGATAAACCGGCGCTCATTTACCTGAATTGAGGGTCCGGGGGGCTATTGTATCCCGGTAATCAGTGTCTGGCGTCGTCTCTGTCAGAAACCCGGCTGATCAGTTATTCTTCGCCTCGATTTTAAACAATTGATAGCCGGGGTTGCTCACGCAGATGGTAATGAACTTATGGAAGCGTATTGATGGAATTGGGCGTGCGGGGGAAGGCTCTTGAGTAATTATATCCAGGTTAATCAAAGGATATTTTCGTTACTGATGCTGTTAACGATAGTTATCGGCAGCACTGTATCATGCGCGGAACAAAAAAATCGTAGAGGTATGAACAACATGACAAATAACCCAGGGCAGGCGTTTCTGTCTGAAAATGCAAACAACCCAGGTATTACGGTGACCGATTCTGGTTTGCAATATGAAATTATTGAGAGCGGCGATGGTAAGACGCCGACACGAACCGATACGGTTGTTACGCACTATGCTGGTCGCTTTATTGATGGTTCGGAGTTCGACAGCTCGATTAAACGCGGCCAACCTGCCACTTTTCCAGTCAGTGGCGTGATCGCGGGCTGGACAGAGGCGCTGCAACTAATGCAGGAAGGTGACAAATGGCGTCTCTTTATTCCTTCGGATCTTGGTTATGGCGAGCAGACCATGGGACCGATTCCCGGTAACAGCACCCTGATTTTTGATATTGAATTGATAAAAGTTAAATAACTACTAAAAGCACGGAGTACATTATGGCAGGTGAATCTTCACTGGAACTAAGATCGATAGTCACGAGTGGCGCCAAATTGGAGATGTCGCTGGAAACAGTAGCTGTACCGGAACCAAAGGATGATGAAGTCCTGATCCGGGTTGAAGCTGCCCCCATTAACCCTTCTGACCTGGGCTTGTTGATAGGACCCGCTGATGTCAGCACCCTTGAAGTCACGGGTTCAGGGAATAACGTCAAGGCAACCATGGACATTCCTGAAGCCATGATGGGTGCAATGCAAGCACGAATGGACCAGTCATTACCGGCTGGGAATGAAGGCGCGGGCATCGTCGTCGCTGCGGGTGCGAACGCCCAGGCCCTTATCGGCGAAACAGTGGGCGTCGCTGGTGGTTCGATGTACTCGCAATTCAGGTGCGTTGCAGCTTCAAATTGCCTGGTGATGAATGAAGGTACGTCGGCAGCTGAAGGTGCGTCCTGTTTTGTGAATCCCCTGACAGCCCTCGGCATGGTAGAAACCATGAAAATGGAAAACCATTCTGCGTTGGTGCACACGGCGGCAGCGTCCAATCTTGGTCAGATGCTGGTGAAGATCTGTCTCGCTGATGAGGTACAGCTGGTCAATATTGTTCGCAAGACAGAACATGTTGAGTTGCTCAAATCGCTAGGCGCGGTGCATGTATGCAATTCCAGCGACCCTGGGTTTATGACTGAGCTGATAGACGCCCTGGTCGCAACAGGGGCAACCGTTGCATTCGACGCAACTGGCGGCGGAAAATTAGCAGGTCAAATACTGACGGCGATGGAAGTTGCTGCTAACAAAACCGCCAAGGAATACAGCCGATATGGATCTACAACCCATAAACAGGTGTATATCTATGGTGGTCTTGATCGCTCTCCAACGACTTTTAACCGCGCATTTGGTATGGCATGGGGAATAGGTGGCTGGTTACTGACGCCGTTTATACAGAAAGTCGGTCAGGATAAGTTTCAGGAACTCAGGCAACGGGTTGCCGATGAGATCAAGACTACGTTTGCAAGCCATTACACTCGGGAGGTATCCCTGGCAGAGGCACTATCCGCAGACGCGATCAAGGCATATGCCAAACAGGCGACGGGTGAAAAATACCTGATCATGCCCCATAAATAGACTCTCTGGTTGGAAAATAACCCCGGATTGACTCGCCTTTCCGGGTTTTCGCACCGGGCGTGAGCCCGCTTTAAAAAACCGGATATTTTGCACCGCTGATTACCTGTTTTACTACTGGTTGTCACTTTTTCCGCGGTATTTTTCGCATGCTTTTTCACAAATCGTGAAGGTTTCTTCACTTTATTCCAAGTGACAAATATACCTTATAAGTTATTGTTATTAAAGAGATATAGTGAGATTACATATGTAAGTAAATACTCATAATGAACTTATTTTGTATTAAATATGGAGAAAACTTCATTCTTTGACTACAATGCGGGCGTTTTAACGCATGGGACTTGGTTGAGAATGAGAACATGGAAGATAGTGTTAGCGAGTCCTTTGCTGGCTTTGACGCTGGCATTCACGCTCGTGCCTTCGACTAAAGATGTATTTTTCATCAGCGAGCGGATGATAGCGGAATTTCAGTCCAGCAACGTCGCTGAAAAAGATAACCCGCCTGAATTGATCACCGTCACGGACGTTTCGGCTTACCACCCCTCTTCTGTGGCGTTGGGCAAGGCAGATCAGTACACGCCACCGGACTTTAGCCAGATCGCCACCAGCAGGAGAAAAGAAGCGTTTTATGATTACCTCTTGCCAATGGTACACAATGCCAATTCTGAAGTGATACTTGAGCGACGGTGGTTGATGGCGATGGGAGAGAAACTCCTGAGGCAGCAATTGTTGACAGCGGGACAGTTGCAGGAGCTGATCAGGTTTGAGCGCAGATACAAAATTTTAGCGGGTGACGAGGAACCGGCATATCGAATCGGTGCCCTGCTGTTGCGGGTGGATGTCGTGCCCGCGTCCCTGATTGTCGCCCAGGCAGCGAAGGAATCAGGTTGGGGCCGGTCAAGATTTGCCACAGAAGGTAATAATTTCTTTGGTATCTGGTGTTTTTACCGGGGTTGCGGCCTAAAGCCACTGAAGCGGGAAGAAGGCCGGGGCCACGAGGTTGCGACCTTTGATACCGTTGAACAGGGCGTACGTTACTATGTCCGTACCATCAATACCCATGTTGCCTATGACGATCTAAGGGACATGAGAGCTGTTGCCAGAAAGCAGCAGCAGTCCTCTTTGGGAGAGCATCTGGCTAATGGCCTGATCAGGTATTCTGAACGGGGAATGCCCTACGTGCGGGAAGTCCAGTCCATGATTCGTTACAACAATCTCCATCGCTTTACCCGTATCTATAGCGTGTAGACTACGAAAGGCTGATGTACGAGCCCATTGTAAACGCGCTCCAACTGCATTTCGAACAACCGGATAAAGAGCCGAGGCGCATATTTCATGGCCGCGGCCACATGTTCGATGGCCTGCAACACATCAATATTGACTGGTACCCTCCTGTTGTTCTCATCACGGCTTATGAACCGATAGAGAACCTGGACGAAATAGTCACCCTGTTGAACAAGTTTGACGCCCACCAGCAAACCCGGTCCATTGTCTATCAGCAGCGCTCCAGCAAAGGTGCAACCTCGACCTGCGTCTGGGGCGAGGAGATGCCGTCAGTGGTTGTGGTTGAGAATGGCGTCCGATATAAGGTTCAGCCGGGTGTGCATCAAAATGCAGGTTTGTTTCTTGACATGCGTCCCCTGAGAGCGTGGTTAAAAAGCTATAGCGCCGGTAAAACGGTACTGAATTTATTTGCCTACACCTGTTCTTTCTCCGTTGCAGCCCTGGCGGGTGATGCCCGTCTTGTAGTGAGCGTTGATATGAGTAAACCCAGTATCAACTGGGGTAGGAAGAACCACGAATTGAACGGGCATGACCCGCGCTGTGTTCGTTCAATGCCTTACAATATCCTGAAGTCCTGGGCTCGCATTGAGAAACCCGGACCATACGACACCGTAGTTATTGACCCGCCTACACGTCAGCGCGGCAGCTTTGATGTGGAACGGGATTATGTGGCGGTGTTGAAAAGGCTGAGACGTTTCTGCAGGAAGGGTACGGATGTGTTTGCGACGATTAACAGTCCCTACCTGGGCTCCGATTACCTGCCGAACCTGATGCAGAGATACCAGCCAACCTATCGACTACTGGGTGAATTTCCGGCGAGCGATGAATTTGTTGACCGGTTTCCCGAAAAAGCCCTGAAGATCTATCACTTCAAAAGCTAGGGTTGACTTGACATTGCGCATTTAGGTCTAAAAACTGTAAACAGGCGAAAATGAATACACAGAAAAGATTATAGATTTCACTTGTTAGCACGGAAGCAGTGTTGCCAACGATGTTCTTCAAGTTTCGTGAGTCGATTGGGAAAATTAATGTCAGAGGAACTAACAAAGGGATGAAGTTAAGGACCAAAATACGATCACGGGTTATGGGTTTTATGGCCAGCGATTTTAAGCGCGACAGCTTGCGAGTCCTTGCCAGAACAAGGCGGCAGCTTGCTGGCAAGCGTCCTCATGTACTCTATTTTCACCAGGCAGATGATCCCTATAGTCATCTCGTCGTGCAACGGTTTGCTGAGTTGCAGGACAGTTATGATCTGCAATGGCGTCCCCATCTGGTGTCTGCTCCGCTGCAAAGTTTTCAGGGAGATGCCAGTCGGTTTAAGGACTGGGCGCTGGTTGATGCCATGAGTGTTGCGCGGGACTACGGCACTCAATTTCCCGCGCAGGCTCAGCTGCCCCGGACCGATGTCGTTGCAGAGGCGAACAGGCAGCTTGCTGAATGCATTGGATCAATGACCTTCGCCGGTCAGGCAGAAGAGACAGGGCGGAAACTTTGGTCAGGCGAACTCAAAGCGGGTCCTGACAAGGTCGCAGAAGACGCTAACGCCAATGACGTCACCCGGGGTGCGATTCAAAAAGGTAATCAGTTACGTCGGGCAAAGGGACATTACCTGGGCGCCATGTTCTATTTTGAGGGGGAATGGTACTGGGGGCTGGATCGCCTGTATTTGCTGGAAGAGAGGTTGCGGAGTTTGGGGTTTCGAAAAGATAGCGCAGAAATGTGTGTACCGCGCCCAGAGGCTGTATCCGTTAACGGTCTGGATGCCAGTAGTGTGAGCCTGGAATATTTCCTCTCACTCCGCAGTCCCTATACCGCGGTGGGCCATCAGCGTGTTATGGATCTGGTAAGACGCAGTGGTGTGAAACTGATACTACGCCCGGTTATGCCAATGATGATGCGTGGCATTCCAGCTCCGCGAGAGAAGCAGTTGTATATCATCTCTGATTCGAAACGTGAATCAGATGCAGCCGGGGTAAGATTCGGAAACTTTATCGACCCGTTTGGTGAACCTGTTAAAAGAGCATTCTCCCTGTATCCCTGGGTTAACCGGCAAGGCAAGGCAGAAGCTTATGTGACGGCTTATTTAAGTGCAGCCTGGGCAGAAGGTATCGATATTTGCAGTGACCAGGGATTGCGCCAGGTCATTGAGTCCATCGGCCTATCCTGGGAAGAGGCATTGGGCCAGTTTGATAACGATGAGTGGGGACCTTTGCTCCAGGACAATGTGGAATCTATGCTGACAAATAACCTATGGGGCGTGCCCAGCTTTCGGGTTTCAGGGGGAAATGGCGCGACAAGCTACGCTTGTTGGGGGCAGGATCGAATCTGGCGAGTTGAATCGGAAATTACCCGACGAGTCACACCGCTGTAACAGCTGTCTTCATTCCCCTTCCTTGCCCTGACGAAAATATCTTCATTAGTCAGAGGTTCCCCATATTCCAAAATGAACTATCTACAGGCTTTACAAGGCATAGGCGTAGGGATTCAATGATTCCATAACTCCCGGAGTTGAAGCCCATGTCTCAGAAATTCTTTAATGAACTCGCCCGACCCCTGTCACGAAGCACGCGCAGGCCGATTAAAATACTGGGTAGCATCAACCTCGAAACTGTCACCACCTATTTGAATCCCCCTTCTTCCGCTTTGTCCCTGCAGAGTCCGGCACAGTTGTTTATGACGGACTTCCTCCAGGTACACCCGGTGGCAGTGGCTGAAAATACGAGCACCAATGATGCTCTGACCTTGATGAAGGAAGCACATGTGCGACTATTGCTTGTGGCCAAGGGTGATCAACAGGGATTCCTGGGAATCGTCTCAGCGGCTGACCTGAATGGACCGAAAGTGCTCGCCGCGATGAGTACCTATGAATTTGCCCGGCGAGACGAGGTGCTTGTCAAACATGTAATGATAGACAAGGTTCATATTCACGGCCTGGATTTCAGACAGATTGAACATTCAAACATAGGCGATGTTCTCGAGACGATCAAAGATCTGAGTGAGCAGCATATTATGGTTGTCGAATCACAGGACAACAGTTGGATTATCAGGGGAATGTTCTCAACAACCAACATCGCGAAGGCGTTACATATCCAATTCGATGTGGAACCACAAGCCCGAACTTTTTTTGAGCTCGAACAAGTGATCCTGCATCACCATTTGTAACGCTGACAGGCAGCCTCCTAGTCGACCCTGGCGTCTGGAAAAAGTCGCAGGAAGTTCTCGCTGAAGAAATTGCTATTAATGGTTGGCGTTTCGTTCTCCAGTGCCCTGGTGAATTTGCCAACAGGGTCTCGACCACCCTCAACATGGGGATAGTCACTTGAGAACAGATACAGGTCTTCATTTGATTGGCTGATGAGGTTGGCCACGTCCTCATGGGGGAAAGGGGTGAACCCCATTTGTTCAGTGAGCTGCTGTGACGGTGTGCGCTCGAATCGCACTGATTCGTCTACACGGCCATAGATCTTTGACACCCAGTCAAGTCGTCGCAGCAATTCGGGCACCCATCCTGCACCGAGTTCGACGGCCGCACCGCGTAATTTTGGATGCCGGTCAAACACACCATCGAGCAACAACATGCTGATAAAAGTCTCCGGTGGTTGATGCATCAACGCCGCATCTTTTGTGCGAACATTCTCGCCACCACCCATCCAGTCCTTAACGGGTGCCCGGCCATTGGTGCTCCAGGCTTTTAGCGCCTGTAAGGGTGAACCACCCACATGTATCAGAAAAGGTGTGCCCGTTTCGGCCAGCAAGGACCAAAAAGGCTCCAGGTCCACATGACCCGGTGATTTGTCAAAAGGCGCGCGGTGTGGCACCCAAATAGCTTCTATCCCTGCATCGAGGGCGAATTCCAGCTCTGTTATGGCGAGACTGGCATCATCCAGGGGTACAATCCCAACGCCCATTAATCGGTTATCGTCCGAGCAGAAATCGGACATGTGGCGATTGTGGGCCCGGGTCGCCCCGTACCGGAGATCCAATGGTTTCTTTGAACTGGGGTGAAATGGAAAAGCCACGCTGTGAGTTGCAAATACGAGCTGTTTCTTGAAGCCGAGCATATCCATGGCGATCTTTCTGTCGCCCTTGTTGAAGGCGCCTAGTGCCTGAATTTCCTTCGACTTGGCAATCAGCTCGTCACCCAGGCCTATCATTTCGTGAATATGTTCCTCACTGTGTTTGCCCCCCTGATCCATAATAATAGCGACCTCCTCGTCGGTAACGAGAGAGGCGCTATAGCTGACTTCAGGTATGTCATCCCTGATTTTGGGGTCGGCATAGGCTTTTAAAAAATTGGGCAGCTCCATAATGTGGCTGTCGGCATCATAATAGGGTCGTGAGTCTGGTGCATAGGTCATTGGAAATCTCCAGAATGTACGGGGCAATAAAGTTATCGTATGTCAGTTCAGCAGCTTGCGGGGCTACCAGGGATGCTCTTCGCCATCCCATTTCCAGAAACCGCCATTGTTGGAAGCGTCTAGATTGCCGATCACTTTTGCGATGCCGGTTGCGCTCTCAAGCGGAGTGATATCTGCTCCGGGCCCACCCATGTCAGTTTGCACCCAGCCAGGATGAATAACCGCCACTGAAATATTTTCCTTGCCAAGCTCCAGCGCCGCCATTTTCATGTATTTATTCAGCGCTGCCTTGGAAGTGCAATAGGCGTAAGCCACTGGCATATCCAACGCCAGCGCTCCCATCTGACTGGTAATGCTGACCACCTTGGCGCTGCCGCTGGCTTTCAGGTTTGTCATTAATGCGTGCATGACACGTACTGGTGCCATGGCATTAATGTTCATGGTTTCTGCCCAACCGTCAAAATCCATTTCATATGCCGTTTGCTTGTCGAAGGCTGGGCCACCTGTACCGGCATTGTTGATGAGCAGGTCGATGGGGACATCGCCAATTTCTGCAGCCATGTCGTTTACAGATGATGTTTCACCGACCTGTACGCCGATGACATTAACATCATTGTCCGTCGCCAATGTGTTTAAAGCCTCGGCTTCACCCGGATTTCGGCAGCATGCCAGCACGGTATCGCCAGCGTTCGCGTAGATTCTAGTTAGTTCGAGACCAATACCCTTGTTGGCGCCGGTAATAAGGACGACTGACATAATGAACCCCTGCAAAAAATGTGGAGGCAAGTAAGCATCAAATTCAGGGGCGGGTCAAGAAACCGTCAGTGTTGATGCTCGCGACATGCTAGGAGGACTCGGACGCCCCATCCTTCAAACTCCTGCAATTCTCAGCTTCGAGGCTGCCCTCGATTTGCGCTGTGCATTGATGAGTGATCATCTCATTGAAATCGGCGAGTAACGCCGGTTCTTTTCCTGGCTGCCAGTTGTTCAGCTGGGTGTTCAGCGACACAAGGCGTCTGAAGTTGCGTCCGGCAAAGACTCCGGAAGTTTGTTCAAGTTCACTAATGAGCGCGATGGAAGTATTGAATATAAGTGTATCCTCTTCGGGTCGGAGCCGTATCAGTGCTTTGACATAGCTGGCACCCCATTGAAATCGGGTCGCTGTTCCTACAGAACTTTCATAAGCTTTTTGATGCCATTGGATAGCTTCGGTGATATTGCCCTGGTCTTCTGCAATTGAAGCCAGGCTGCTCATAAAATAATAGGGTGATTCAGATCGTTGCAATTCGGCCAAAAACAGCTGTTTGGCTTCATCGATCAAGTGAGCTGACTTGAGGATGTACCCTATCTTATTCACTACGCTTTGCCGGGCGAACGAATTGGTCGTGGCTCGATCCGCTGCGGTGGTGGCTTCGAGGACAGTCTGTTTCAGCTCTGGGGTGAGGTCTCTCGTTTCATCCTCGATGAAAAAGAAAGTGAGGGTCGGTAACAGACCAGTGAGTTGCTCGGAGACTGAAAGTGAAGGGTCGTTCGAGAGGTCCAGCGTCTTTTTCTGCCACCTGATGCTGAGGTCGTGCCTTGCGTCTTCCGGAGCAATATGCGGTAACAGTTTCGGATTGTGAGCAATTGAATCCCAACAAGCCAGGGTGAGGGTATCGGAGTCCAGGATACTACTGACTTTCTCGAAGGCGCCGGTTACCGGGACGATTGTGGCAACCGTATCATTTAACGGATCTGCAGAAGAGTGCCTGGCTTTATCCTGCGCCCTGTCGAAAGCACTCGAAACCTCGATCAGGTATTGCATATAAAGGCGTGCACTGGAAACGTCATCCTGTGCCAGCCTGGACATGGCAAGGAACAATTCGGGATCATAGTTATCCGGCAACGCACTGTGATCCTGGCCCCAGGAATAAAAGGCGAGTTGTTTTATATCTGCTTTAGAAATCACGTCAGGGGCCGTAATCACACGTTGTACCAGTGTTGCTGTGGGGCTAATACTATTCAGGGCAAGTTCAAGCACGTCATTGTAGGCGGAGATGTCAATGCCACCGGGGATACGAGTGACTTCCTCGCCGTCTGGATTGAAGACAATCATGGTCGGGTAGCCCCTGACGCCGAATCTTTCTCCCTCGGCCTGGGCCTCATCGGTGTCGCCATCGAGATAAACAGGAATAAACGATCCGGTTTGCGTGATGAAACGGCGACTCTTGAATACCGTGTGTTTGATCTCCTGGCAGGGGGGGCACCAGACCGCACCCCAGTACAGAAACACCGGCTTATCCGTTTCCCTTGCCAGGGTGAAGGCGCTGGATACGTCCCCGGCGAACCAGTTGATTTTTGGCTTAACTATTTCAGTTGCAACAGGTTCAGCAGCCTCAGAGGTAGCGGCATTACGCTCTGTCGATTCTGTACAACCGGTGAGGAAAAGACACAGTGCCAGGGCCAAAAGCAGCAGTTTCATAATATCTCCAGGTATTGACCATGATGTGACGTTGCAAGCAGTGTCCAGCATACAACATTTACATCCGACGGCAATTCAATTAATACTAGGCTTTTTGCTTCACGGAATATTAAGGATATTTATGGAAAACAAGCGGGTCTTAATCACTGGTGGAAACAGTGGTATCGGCAAAGTCACTGCGATGGAGTTAGCAAAGCTCGGCGCGCACGTGGTACTGGGTTGCAGGCCTGGGGATAAAACAGAAGCAGCCTTGCAAGAGATAAATGCCGTTTCGAGTGAACCGGTTGTGAACTTACCTGTAAACCTTGCGTCTCTTGAATCCGTCAGGAGTCTGGTGGGTGCTTATACCGACAAGTTTGATCGTCTGGATGTGCTGGTTAACAACGCTGGCGTTTTTCCCACGAAAAAACAGTTTACCGACGATGGTTTTGAGTTGCAGTTTGGTGTCAATCACCTGTCTCATTTCTTACTCACCAACCTGTTGATCGATGTGCTGAAGTCGACCCCGCAGGCAAGGATCGTGACGGTGTCTTCGATGCTGCATAAAAAAGGTGAAATTGACTTTGGCAGCTTCCGAGGAGAGAAGAAATACAACAGCCAGAAAGCCTATGGTCAGTCGAAGCTTGCCAACGTGCTTTTTGCCGTTGAACTCGCCAGGCGTCTTGAAGGGACTGATGTCACATCAAATTGTCTGCATCCCGGAGGGGTGCGTACTGATATCATGCGTGACCTGCCGTGGCTGGTACGAAAGTTGGTTGATCTCATGTTCATTACTCCGGAAGAAGGAGCGAAAACATCAATTATGCTGGCAAGCGACAGCTCACTAACAGGTGTTTCTGGTCAGTATTACGATCAGACAGAACCGGCGACCTGTTCTCCACTATCCGAGGACGATCAGTTGTGCAGGGGCTTGTGGCGTGAGAGTGAAATCATGACGGAAATGACATCTGACTCCCCGGTTGCTTAATTTGATGGGGCTGGCAATGAAACGCTGGAATCGGCATTGTGTGTGCAGATTCTATTTAAGGGCAGAATTGATGAGAATTTTATTGTTAATAATGGTCTTTGTTATCGCGGGTTGCGTGACGACAGAGAAACAATCGGGCCGGGCTTCGACCGCCACGCAGACAGAAGCAGAAGAAACCGCCAAATCAGCGTCGAGTAACGCAGGGCTCGCAGCCAGTGATGTTATCTGCAAGCGAGAGAAAGTCACCGGGACCTATCGCAGTGTACAAGTTTGTCGCACAAAGGCCCAGATGGAAAACGAAAAAGCTGAAGCTGACAGATTCACTCGCGAGGTGAACCAGAACGCACGGGTTGTACAAGGCGGCGACGGTTAGGCTCGCACGGTTTCAGCTAGTGCCTATCCATAAATGATTATGTGTGCTTTTCCAGTCACGTTTTGTGCGATTAAAATAGATTCAATATGCGCAAAGTAGGGTGCTGAAATCGAAATTCACCTATTTATGGATAAGCACTAGCTATGCATTAAACCCCTTCTGGAAAGCGGGTCGGGCCTCTATTCTGTCAAGGTATGCATTTAGATTCACCATCTCGTCAGTCACTGATCCCAGCCGGCGACTCATATAACAGGCATGTCCCAGCATAATATCAACCGCTGAGAAATCACCGATCATGTAGTCTCGCCCTTCAAGCGCCTCATCGACAGGTATAACCGCCTTGCCGAGAAGACGCTGGGCTTGCCCCAGTGCTTCCTTGTTCTGACGATCGGGTGGTAACAACAGCGTTTGCACCACGATTGTATTTACCGGTGGCATCACCATGCCTTCACAGTAGTGAAACCACTGTAAGTATTCGGGAAAGAGCGGTGAATCTACTGAAGGTTTGAGGGCGCCATCGGAATGACGAGCCACAATATACTCAACGATAGCACCGGACTCATAGAGTCGAATATCTCCATCATCCAGTACTGGCACCCTGCCTAGCGGATGGCGCGCACGATGGGCATCGGACTTCAAATCCTTGGGGTGGAAATCCATGCGATTAAGTTCGTAGGGAAGACCGAGTTCTTCCAGCAACCAGACGATTCGGCCAGCACGAGAATTGGGTGCGTGATGAAGTATTAACATATTGAACTCCGTGAGTATTGTTGATTGCCACTTTACCAGGCAAGAATGCCGACAACAGGTATTAAATGTCTAACTCTTTCTTTGGTTTCTTCAACAGTTAATATTTGTAAGATCGCTTGTCCGACCCGATTGTTTATAAAACTTACCAGCCTATAAACGGTAGCCGTATTGTGGGTTTAATGATGGAACACCGGCTGGCGTTTTTCCATGAAAGCACGGATGGCTTCCCTGGATTCATCGGTACCCCCGCTTTCGACCAGGTGTTTCGCTTCCAGTGCCAGGCTTTCGGATAAATCCTGCAGGATGCCCTGATTCAAATTAGCCTTCATTCTTCCCAGCGCCATCGTTGGGCCGTTGGCAATCGCGCTCGCATACGCCAACGCTTCAAGTCGAAAACTTTGCGCGGGAAACACTCTGTTGAATATTCCCAGCGCGCATGCTTCTTCAGCATCTACGCGCCTTGCGGTGTAGTACAGTTCCTTGGCTTTTGCGAGACCAATCAGGCGAGGTAAAAACCAGGATCCACCATAGTCACCCGAGAGGCCTATGTTCCTGAATGCTGTCGTAATAAAAGCACTGTCGGCGGCTATTCGGAGGTCGCAGGCCAGGGCGATTGACAGACCGGCACCCGCAGCCGGTCCCGGCAGGGCAGCAACAGTCACCTTTGACAAATTGTGCAAGCGTAAGGTGAGTGTTTCCTGTTTGTGAGTTAACTCGGCAATGCGTTCCCCTTTTGTTTTTGGTGCGCTACTTGCGTCCCCGGATGCGCCACCCATGCCGCTTACATCTCCGCCGGAACAAAACGCATCGCCAGTACCGGTAATCATGACGCAACCAATGCGATCGTCTGCCTCTACAACCAGTAGTGCTTCCCTCAATGCGGGCGTCAGGATGTCCCCCAATGCGTTTTTCTTATGGGGCTTGTTCAGGGTAATCACGCCGACCCTGTCCTCAATGTGACAAAGCAGTTCTTCAGTTCCCGTTTCAAGTTTGATCATAGTCGTGTTCTTTATGTAGGTAGATCAGGAATTTTCATCAGCAGCGATGTATTTTAAGTTTTATTAAGAAACTTTACTAGTTGCATAATAAAACTCTTGGATTAGAATGCAAATCATGAAATTAAAGAACTTTGATCATCTGAATTGCTCCCTCGCTGAAACCTTATCTGTGATCGGTGAACACTGGACACTGTTGATTATTCGTGATGTTTTTATGGGTTTAGGACGGTTTGATGAAGTGCAGAAAGATTTGAATATTGCTCGAAATGTACTCAGTGATCGGCTCAAGGGGTTGGTCGCAGAAGACATTCTGGAAAAAACCCGTGGTGAAAGCGGCTTCTACGAGTATCGACTGACAGACAAAGGTCTGGCCTTGCAACCCATACTGTTGTCCATGACTCACTGGGGAGACAAGTACAGACCGAACCCGAAAGGCAAGCGCCTGACCTTTGTTGATCGGCGGGAAGGTCGGCCGGTTCAAGCCATGTGCGTCAGGGCGCAGGATGGTCGAAAACTAAAACCCAAAGACGTGAAAGTAAGGCGGGGACCAGGCTATGGATTCTCGCAGCTGGAAGTGCCGTTAACCAAGAACAGGAGTTAATAATGAACCTGGAATTCCACTTTGATTTTGGTAGTCCCAATGCCTATCTCAGTCACCTGGTTATCCCCGCCATCGAAGCAAGAACAGGTGTGAAATTTACCTATACGCCGGTACTCATTGGTGGGGTATTCAAGGCGACCAATAACGCCTCACCTGCAGTGACCTTGCAAGGCATTAAAAACAAACCGGAATACCAGCGTATTGAGACGGACCGGTTTCTGCGTCGCCACGGCATAGAAAATTACCAGTCCAATCCGTTCTTCCCGGTGAACACCTTACAGATTATGCGAGGCGCTGTTTTTGCTCACAAAAATGACTTTTTTGAGCATTACGTCGATGAAGTGTATCGCCACATGTGGTGTGACCCCAAGAAAATGGATGAGGCAGAGGTGATTGCCAGCGCGTTCGAAGAATCAGTTTTACCTGTGGATCTGATTCTTGAAGGGATTCAAGATCCGGATGTGAAGCAGACGCTAATCGCCAACACCAACCGGTCTGTGGAAATGGGCGCATTTGGTTCGCCAACGTTTTTTGTTGATGATGAAATTTACTTCGGTAAAGACAAACTGT
>LWDU01039427.1_pt1 | contig 52067 bp, 37 predicted proteins | sample 727161 | NCBI WGS metagenome assembly LWDU01 (sample SAMN04566230, study PRJNA314399) | hydrothermal vent metagenome | isolation source: deep sea hydrothermal plume seawater | place: Mexico: Gulf of California, Guaymas Basin | collected 2004-07-11
ACTCAGTGTTTACCCGCGAGGGCAAGAAAAAGAAGAAGCTCCTGATCTTTGAACAGGGCGGCGGAGCCTGCTGGCAAGATTTTTACAACTGCAATGTGCTGTCTGAGGCCCAGGAACCGCCCGCGCCTCCGACCGGCATCTACAATTTCAACTCGAAAGACAATCCGTTCCGCAAGCACTCGATCGTCTACATGCCGTACTGCGACGGCTCGGTTTTCTCAGGCGATAACGACGTTTTCGACCCGGCATTCGGTGCCGCGATAGGCGTACCCTCGGCTGTAGTCCGCTTCCACCGGGGTCTGCGCAATCAATCAGCCGCATTGGATTTGGCGCAGGCCACGTTTCCCAAGGCGAAAAAAATCACAGTCGCAGGTGCCAGCGCGGGGGGAGTCGGGGTAGCGGGCTTCACTCCGTTTCTGGTCCGTTTCGTCTACGGAAACAAGGTTGACCTTCGCGTGTTCAACGACGCGGGACCGGTGACCGTCAACCTCGCCGCGACCGACGACATCGCGGCGAGAGCTGCCGACTGGCAGTTCGGCCAGTTCTATCCCGCGAGCTGTACAGGCTGCGACGTCATGGGCCAGGCCACGGAGATCATCCATTGGCGTCTCGACAACGATGCAACCATTTGCGAATCGTTCTACGAGACCGAGAGCGACGTGGTCAACCGGTTTTTCCTCGATCTGCTATTCGATCCGGCGGGCTTTCGAGACCTCGTCGTGTCGGAACATGGGCTGCTCAACGAGGCCCATCCGAACCGATACAAGCGGTTCATCGTCGCCGGCGACACCTCACACACCGCACTCCAGTCGCCCTTGTTCAATACTCAAGAGGCCAACGGCGTCCTGCTAAGCGACTGGACGGCGGCGTTCCTCAAGGACAAGTGCAAGGCAAACGATGACGACGACGACGATGACGACGATGACGACGATGACGACCAATCGCTCTGGATCGACATCGTGGAAGATGCGTTGCCGTAACGGTCCGACGGTACCTTGCATTGCGATGAACAGACGAAGCCCCCGGAGCCACGAGGTTCCGGGGGCTAGTCACTCGGTCACCTCGATCCTCCGGATTATCCCCCGTCGTCATGATGACAGGGTGTCCAGCTGAATCTGTAATTTCACAGCTGACGGGATGCACGCTCGACCACATCCCAGCTGCGCTGAGGATAGTGCAAACAGCCGCCCTTTTAGTCCAGAGGGGGTCTATCCGCGGCGCTCAATCCACGCGGGGGCCAGATCGAAGACACCCGGCGCGCGCTCAGTGAGCGTGCCGGCCTACGAAGTTCGTCGGATCGCGCTCGACGTGGTAAAGCGAGGGCCGAGCGAGTGCAAGGTTGTGGTGTCCTACGCACCGAATCTCAACAAGGAACCCGGAGCCAGCCATTTTCTCGGAATCTTTGGTCCGATGAAACCAGGCAGGTCATCGCACCGACGGGCGCGTGTCTCGACATTTCGCGCCGTTCCGTGATGCAACGCTATGGTTCGGCCGATGCCGAGCCTGTGCACCCAATGTCGCCCATTCTTGCGAGGGCTGTCGATCGCAATCGCCTTCGGCTTCGTGACGATCGTTCGTCCCGCGGCGGCGGAAGAAGTCGCGAATGCGCCCGGCCCGGCGACGTCCGTGGCGTCTGCGCCTTCGACCGACCCGTTGGAAAAGTCCTTGCCTCCCTCGGTCGAGCAGGCGGACCTCCCGGTTCAGGGTTCGAAGGTCCACGAACTCAGCGAGGAGAAAATCGAGGAAGGCGTCGCCGCGAGTTCGGAAGAACCGGGCCCAAAACAGGGAAATTCGATCTCCAGCTCGAGTGATCGATCAAAGCCGGCGATCGCGGATCCAAGCGCCGACAATAAGAAGAAGGAAATTTTAGAACTTGTGCCGTGGAGCCCGCCGCCCCCTGCCGCCGATCGATGGGATTGGATCCAACTCAGTTCGGGGGAGTGGCTGAAGGGCACGATCGAGCGCATGCGGGACGATGAACTCGAATTCGACAGCGACGAACTCGACACCCTTCACCTCGACTGGGAGGATGTTGTTCAACTCCGCTCGCCACGGCGTAACGTGTATCGCTTCGGTCAGTTCCTTGTGGTGCGTGGCCCCGCAGTGATGGAGGGTCGAGTACTCACGGTGATGGTAGGAGAGGTCAAGCAGGTGTTCCCGCGAGACGATTTGACCGCGATCGTCCCCGGGGCCGACCAGGAATGGGATTACTGGTCGGGCAATATCAACGTCTCGGCGAATTACCACTCGGGCAATACGGATCAAAGCCAATACGGGACGCAATCCTGGATTCGACGCGAGACGGCTCGCAATCGCGCGCGGTTCGACGTGACGGGAAATTACGGAAAGCTCAATGGTGAAAAGAACGAGGACTCCGTACGCACGAATTTGAAGTGGGATATCTACTGGTCGAGGAATTTCTACATCACGCCGGCCAACTTTGAGTCGTTTCGAGATGCTTTCTCTAATATCCAGCGCCGTCTCACGCCCAGTGCAGGCATCGGCTACCACGTCTTGCGGGGTAAGCAGGATCTCGAAGTGGAGGCGCTCGTTGGATATCAGGGCACGCAGTTCGGATCGGTGGTGGAGGGCGAATCGGAGACGGCCCAGAATGCGTCTCTGACTCTGGGTGTGATGTCATCATGGGAACTCACGAAACGTGTCGATTTTGATGCTTCCTACCGTTTGATGGTTACGGTTCCAGACGTGGGCGACACGAGCCATATGCTTGTGACCATGCTTTCGATTGAGTTGATTGGCGGGATGTCGTTGGGTGAGTTGGATCTGGATATCGGATTCAATCTAGAACGAATCAGAGAACCGCAAGCGGACGAATTTGGCGAGGTGCCGAAGAAGAACGACTATCGTCTCACGCTCGGCCTGGGGCTCGAATTCTGAGTTGATCTTTCGAGAAGAAAGCCGTGGTTACTTACCTGTATTGGTTGGTGCTGGTTTTGGTCGTCGCAGGGGTGTTGGTGGGCGAGGCGAGCCACCTCGGGAAGTGGCCGCCGCGACCGGCCCAGTCCCCCCGCTTGGATTGAGCGGCAGCTAGACTACATCTGGACTAAAAGGCGGCTGTTTGCACTATCACCCGCGAGCCTTCTCGACTTGCCGCCCACCGTTCTTGCCTTACTGAATCTGCCATTCGCACCGACATGAAAGGGCGAGGCATGCTCGATGCTGCACCCCGATGTGCGTGACAAATTGGAAAACTCCTACGTCGANNGCGAGCACGAGGGACTCTCATCGAGAGCAAACTGTATGCCATGTGCGGGTGAGGTCCGGGGCACGTGAACACCCGCGCGATCAGCGCGGGACATTGATCGTGAACTGCGTGCACCCGCTTAGCGAACTGCCGGTCACTGAGCACGCGCTTCCTGGTCGAGAAGTGTCGGCAGCACGCGATCTACACGTCGCCGGGCTTCCGTCTCCCCGGCCCCTTGCTTGACCTATCGTCCCTCTTATCAGCACGTTTGGCGAAAAGGGGGCTTGTTTCTCCTATGTACCGCCGGCGATTTCTGTTTCGACCCGGCCAGTGCGGGCGACGGGATGTTAAATGAGTTCTACGGCGAGGCTCTGACCCCACGTGGGTAGGTCAAAAGGAATTGGGGCAAGCTATTTTCGGAGGCGAGGTTCATCTCTCATCTCGATCACCAGAGTTTTGAGCAAAAGGTCTTGGTCGCCCGAAAATGACGATGTCGTAGCCCCAGTCCATGGTCACCTTGTGGCTGGCGATTGATGAAGCGCGTCTCAACAACGGTGCGATGCGTGTGGTTGACCTGCCGAGGCCATTGGAGCGAGCAATAGAAAGGCCGCCATGGTCAACAGCCAAGGTCGGATCGAGCGAGCAAACATCATCGTAGCTGTCTCCTTCGCAGAGTGATGAATTCTGGGGAGGATGGTGCAAACAGCCGCCTTTTTAGTCAAAAGGACCCTATCGGACCTTGCCGGAAGTCGATGTGGTGGGCCCAGCCGGACTCGAACCGGCGACCGATGGATTAAAAGTCCACAGCTCTACCAACTGAGCTATGGGCCCGGGCAGTAATTAACACCGAGCCTGCGAAGTGTCGAGGCGATTTCACGAGTGAATTCGGGGATGAACTGCCCCTTACGCCGATTGCTCAAATCTTTTTTCGTGTTTCTTTCGCCTTTCCCTTGTTTTCGTGTTTTGTTCGCGTAAGGTGGGGGTGTCAACGCCGGTCCTCTTGAAGAGCCAACTGCCGGTGGCTCTTCGAAGGAAGCACGAGATACTGCGGCTAGGCCGAGGCCCTTGAGCCCGCCACGCAATATCTCACGCAGCCGAACACCATCTGGGGTGACGTAAGGGCTACGCCATTCCGCCTATCGATCGAGAACCCGTCTATTTAGGGAACTGGGCAGATAAAACCTGAAGAGTGGTCGGCGATGACACTCGTGTCCAACACGCACGAGGCATTGAACAAGCACGGAACAATCGAACGCGAGACAGAACAAAAAAGCCGAGCGGGGAGATGCTTCCCCCCAAATTCACTTCCCGCTCGCACCATTTACACGTCGCGAAATATGAATCGACCACGAGCGCCTTCAATCGCGACGACGAAACGCAGAAAAACAAACACAGAGACAAATACAGAAACCAAAGAACACTACACCGGGAGAACCAGATCCATGACAAGAGCACAATGGTCAGAGCCTGCAACGTCGACAACTTCAAAGCCTTCCGCATCCACGCGCCGCAAGAACCCGTGGTCGATGCGAAGCACCCTCGGTGAACCCGGCCAGGGGCCCCAAGTTGGCTTGGGCGACTCTCCCGACATGTTCGCGACGGTCACCGCAGCGTCCGTGAACTGGGAATCCATTCGCCAGTACCACGGCCAGTAGGGCGTCGAATTGAAGTCACCCACCAGAACTCTCGCTGGTCCCGGTACGGCGTCCTTCTTCAGGCGCTTGGGGGCAGCGAGGTTCGTCGGTGCGGCTTTGCCCTCGCGCAGGTCTTCACCGGGGCACAGCGGCGAACCCTCGCCCGTGTTCACGTCCATTGCGCTGGTGCTGTTGATCGTGCTGCAGTTTGGACTTAGAACCGGTTGATCGCCCTGCTCTAGTACGCGATCCGCTTCGCGCGCATCTGACGCGCGCAAGTATCGCTTGAATTCACCGGCCTGCCGCCAGCGCAAGTACGGGCCGGGTGCCGGCGCAACCATATGCGGCGCAGCGACGTGGAGGTTCGTGATCTCCAGCGGCTCACAAAGTGAAGCGAAGTCCTTCGGCTGCATTCGCGCCGTCTGTCCAAAGCCCCATGTAAACGGAATCCGCTCGACCGTCACCGGGTAGTGGCTGAGCAAACCCATCCCGACATAGTTGTGATCCGGATCGATCTCGCCGTAATCAAACAACCGCGAAAGGGCCTCCGCCTGTTCGTGGGAAACTTCCTGCACCGCCAACACGTCCACCGCCAGCGACTCGACGAGACGCACGAGTGTGTCGGAATGGGCGCCGCCATTCATCAGGTTGGCGGACATGACGCGCAGGTTCTGACCCAATGTTGATCACACTCCGAAGAAACCTGAGCCAGCGCAAGACCGTGCAACCACGGCCCGCCCGGCTCAAACAGTCCCTCCCCCATCGGCTGCTTTCGCGGATGAGTTGAGAGCCGTTCTCGTTCCTGGAACGACGTGCTCGCGGGCGGCTATTTCGTGGCGAAGAGATCCGTGCGCATGATGGTCTCGTCCCGCCCTGGGCCCACCGAGATGAACGCCGCCTGCACTTCGACCAAAGTTTCGATTCGATCGATATAGCGACGCGCATTGTCGGGCAGATCGTCAAAGTTCCGTGCGCCCGTGACGTCCTCGGTCCAACCCGGCATCGCTTCGTATACCGGCTCGGCGTTGGCCACGTCCGTCATCGTCATCGGGAACTCGTGTCGCAGCTTGCCGTCGATGCGATACGCCGTGGCGATCTGCAGCTCGGGGAAACCGCTGAGAATGTCGAGCTTGTTGATGGCCAGGTCCGTGATGCCGTTCACGCAAACGGACTCGCGAAGCATCACGCAGTCGAGCCAACCGCAACGTCGTGGCCGGCCGGTCGTCGCACCAAATTCGGAACCCGCCGTGCGGAGCTGTTCCCCGAGATCGTCGTGGAGCTCCGAGGGAAACGGGCCCTCGCCGACGCGTGTCGTGTACGCCTTGGTGATGCCGAGCACGCGATCGATCTTCGTCGGCCCAACACCGGAGCCGGTGCAGACCGCGCCCGCGACACAATTGCTCGAGGTCACGAACGGATACGTGCCGTGGTCAATATCGAGGAACGTCCCCTGCGCGCCTTCGAACAAGACGCTTTTGCCGTCGCGCAATGCCTTGTCGAGGATGCGTCCGGTGTGGTCAATGTAGGGTTCGAGATCTCGTCCCCACCCAACGGCGGTTTCGATCAACGCATCGACGTCAACCGGGTCGCCGTTGAAGTAGTTCACCAGCTCAAAGTTCTTCCAGTCCGCAAGCGTGCGAATCTTTTGAGCGAGTTCTTCTGGGTGAAGCAGGTCCGCCATGCGGATGCCCCGACGCGCGGCCTTGTCTTCATAAGCCGGGCCGATGCCACGTCCGGTGGTTCCGATCTTCTTTCCCTTGGCCGCAGCATTTTCTCGCGCCTGATCAAGCGCCAGGTGCCACGGCAAAATTACGTGCGCGCGCCCGGAAACACGAAGCCGCCAAGGATCTTTCAAGACTTTGCGTTCGGTTAGCGCCGCAAGCTCAACGAGCAACGCGCCGGGATCGACAACAACGCCGGGACCGATGAGGTTGATGCTTCCCGGGTGCAAGATCCCGGACGGAACGATGTGAAGCACCGTCTTCTCGCCGTCCACCACGAGGGTGTGACCCGCGTTATTCCCGCCCTGAAAGCGCGCAACCAGATCTGCACGCGGCGCGAGCCAGTCTACGATCTTGCCCTTGCCTTCGTCGCCCCATTGGGCGCCGACTCCGACTACGGTGGTCATGGCGTTATAGCTCCACGAGTTGCGCGGTGATCATGTGGGCACTGCCGCGCAGTCGCTCCATGATCTCCTCAGTAGGACTGCCGTCGACGTTCACGAGCATCGCGGCCTGACTCTTTTCGGGAATGAGAGCGAGCTGCATACGCGAAATATTCAGGCCCCCTTCTCCCAAGATCGTGCCCACGTTGCCGACGACGCCGGCTTGGTCGTGGTTCTGGATAAAGATCGTCGGACCTTCGGGAATGGCCTCAAGCATGAAGTCGTCGATCCGCACGATCCGCGGCTGACGCCCGTGGAAGATCGTGCCGGCGATCATGCGGTCTTCGCAGCCGCGCACGCGCACGGTGACGAGACTCGAAAAATCACTCGGCAACGAGACCTTGGACTCGATGACCTTGAGGCCAAGCTCCTGGGCGATGGAAGGTGCGTTCACCATGTTTACGCCTTCGCGCACCGACTCGAGGATGCCCTTGAGTACGGCGATCGTAATCGGCGCCACGTTCAAATTGCCCACTTCGCCGGAGTACTCGACTTCAACCTGGTCAATCGACGTGGGGCAGAGCTGCCCTTGGAAGCGTCCAATCTTTTCGCCAAGGCGCAGGAACGGCCCAACCTCTTCCATCAACTCAGGAGAGATCGAGGGCACGTTGACCGCGTTGCGGACAACGTCATTCAATAGGAAGTCGCAGATCTGTTCTGCAACCGCGACCGACACGTTGATCTGCGCCTGCTCCGTGGAAGCACCGAGGTGCGGCGTGCAAATGACGCGGGCGTGCGAAAGCAACCGATGGTCTGCGGGCGGCGGCTCTTCGACAAAGACATCAAGCCCGGCTCCACCAACTTGTCCGGACTCAAGAGCCTCAAAGAGATCGTCTTCGTCGACAATGCCACCGCGCGCGGCATTAATGACCAACAGGCCGGGTCGCGCCTTTTCGAAGGTGGCTTTGTTGAGCAGGCCGATCGTGTCCTTGGTTTTGGGAACGTGGACGGTGATCGCGTCTGCCCGGGACATCACTTCGTCAAAGTCGGCGACCAATTCGATGTCAAGTTGACGCGCGCGCTCTGGGGTCGTGAAGGGGTCATATGCGATGACCTTCATGCCGAGCGCCTTACCACGCAGCGCGACAATGCGACCAATATTGCCAAGCCCCACAACTGCCAGTGTGCGGTTGTAGAGTTCGATGCCCTGGAACTTCTTCTTTTCCCACTTGCCCGCCTTCATCGAGGCCGTGGCCTGCGGGATGTGTCGGGCAAGCGAAACGAGCAGTGCGATCGCGTGCTCCGCGGTCGTAATGTTGTTGCCTTCTGGCGTGTTCAACACCGCGATACCACGCTGCGTGGCCGCGGCGACGTCGACGTTGTCGACCCCGATCCCGGCACGCCCGATAACGCGGAGCTTTTCGGCAGCAGCGATCACTTCAGCTGTCACCTTGGTGCCACTTCGAATCGCCAGACCGTCAATGTCGCCAACAATCTTCAGCAGCGCTTCGGGGCTCATGCCCACCTGCTCGATGACTTCGATCCCACGTGCGCGCCGAAGAACTTCCAGCCCCTCGGCTGCGAGGTTGTCGGATACCAATACCTTGACCAACGGGTGTCTCCTTTTTTCGCGCATGCGCGCGCCGCCTCATGACGTCATGCATTGGCTAGACGTCTAAGAGCCGGCGATTGATGTGGCTTGTAAGCGTCTCAAAGAGACGCCACTCTATGTTTGGGTTTCGCGGCCGCGCGCAGGAGAAAGCCAAGGCCAACCAGCGATCTGATGCTAAACCCTTGTGGACGCAAAGATTTTTTCGTGCGGTGGCGAAGTTTGCCCGAGCCCGGAATGGGTGTCAATCACCCGCGCATGCAGAAACGCGATGCGTACAAGTAGAAGCCCCAAAAAGCCCAGACATCTGGCGAAAACCTGCCCAAATGCCGGCGCCAACCCAAGTGGCAAGGGACTTGCTAAACCAACGTTACACCGCCTTGAATTGAGAGTTGATGAAGCCTTCCGCCCCACATTCGAAAGCGATCGCAATCGAGGCCCCGTACCCAGCGCAGCAGGCGGGACCATGAGCAAGCACGCCAAATCACTGGCGGTCCAACCGGGCGGGCCCATCGACGCCACGGTGCAAGTCCCCGGCTCGAAGAGCATTACGAACCGCGCTTTGCCCCTGGCCTTCCTCGCCCAAGGCGAAAGTGTCCTGACCGGCTGCCTGCGCAGCGACGACACCGAGGTGATGTGCAAAGCGGTGGCCGCCCTCGGTGCCCCGGTCGACGTCGATGACACGACCTTTCGCATAAGCGGCGTAGGGCCAAACTTCCCACCCGCCGAAGCGCCACTCTATATTGGAAATTCGGGGACCTCGGCGCGTTTTTTGACCGCCGTGATGACTTTGGGCGCAGGCCCCGTAGTGATCGACGGCAACCCACGCATGCGCGAGCGCCCCATTTCACATTTGCGCGACGCCCTCGAAGGCTTGGGCGCGCGACTCGAAATCGAAGGTGAGAACGATTGCCCGCCCGTGCGCGTGATGGGCGGCGGATTGCCGGGAGGCAGCGTCTATATGGATGCCTCGGCGTCGAGCCAATATGTCTCCGCCGTGCTCATGGTCGCGCCTTACGCGCGGCAAGATGTGCAGATCCATTTTCTCGGCGCCATCGTGTCGCGACCCTATATCGATCTCACCCTCCAGGTGATGGCATCGTTCGGCGTCGAAGCCAGCTGGGGCGCCGGCGAAGGTGAAACGGGCGAAAACACGCTTTTCGTTCCGAGCGGTCAGCAGTATCAACCGCAGAACTACCACGTCGAACCCGACGCATCGTCCGCCGTTTACCCACTGTGCGCCGCCGCGATCACCGGCGGCCGGGTCAAGATCGAAGGGATCGCGCTCGATTCGATCCAGGCCGATCTCGCAATTTTGGACCTGCTCGAACCCATGGGCTGCCGCATTCGCCGGGACGAAAACTCGATCGAGTTGGTCGGCCCAAAGAAGGGTCTGCGCAGCCTCGGCGAAGTCAATATGAACAACTCGCCCGACGCCGCCCTCGCCTACGCGGTGGTCGCGCTCTTCGCCGACGGCCCCACCGTCATCAAAGACATCTGGAATCTCAAGATCAAGGAAACCGATCGCCTCGCCGCCCTCGAGACCGAGCTACGGCGCATGGGCGGACGTGCAGAAGCGGGCCCCGACTCGCTCCGTATTCAGCCCGGCCCGCTCCACGACGCGACGATCGAAACTTACGACGATCACCGCATGGCGATGTCCTTCGCGCTTGCGGGCCTTCGTGTCCCGGGCATCCGCATCAGCGACCCCGGCTGCGTCTCGAAGACATGGCCGAACTTCTTTGAAATGCTCGAGGAACTCTAGCTACCGGTACCCTCGAAACCTTTTCACTCTATCCAGCGTAAACGGTCCCGATGTCGACACCCGAAACTGGCCCCACTCCCGATTCGAGCTCTAATTCTGCCGGACGCGAACCGCTCTCCGGCGCCCACGTCGTCGTGCGCGGCCTGGCGCGGCAGTTCGGGGACCACCATGCGCTCAAGGGGATCGACCTAGAGATTCAGCCCGGCGAAAGTTTCGGGCTGCTCGGCGCAAACGGCGCGGGAAAGACCACCTTTATTCGATTGGTCACCGGGTTTCTCGTCCCGAGTGCAGGCGAAGTTACCGTCGATGCTATTTCGCCAACCGACAATCCCCGCGCCGCACAAGCGCGCATTGGCTTCGTCTCGGAGAGCGCTCGGCTTTATCCCGAGCTTCGCGTTCGCGGATACTTAAAATTTGCCGCTGGCATCCGGGGCCTCTCTGGCACATCACTCACCCGGGCGGTCGATGACGCACTCGGTCGATTCGACCTCTCGGACGTTCGAACTCGCCGCATCGGGAATCTCTCCAAGGGCTTCCAGCAACGCGTTTCTCTCGCTCAGGCGTTTCTGCATCAGCCCGGCCTTTTGATCGCAGACGAACCGACCGGCGGCCTCGACCCTCTACAACGCAGTGACGTACACGCTCAACTCAAAAGTCTGCGCGGCCAGCACACGCTCTTGCTTTGCACTCATGATCTCGACGAAGCGCGCGCGCTAACCGACCGCACCGCCATCCTGTACCAGGGGCAACTCGTCGCTCTGGGGCCAACCGAAGAAGTCCTTGCCGACGGACAGAGCCTCGACCTGTTTCGCGGCCACCCGCAAACGGACGATCAACCATGACGCGAATCCTTGCATTGATGCGCAAAGAGATCGCGGTGCTCTTCGGCTCACCGATCGCGTACGGCGTGCTCTTTATGGTGGCGCTCGTTACCGCCATCACGTTCTTCGAACATCTGCGGCTCTACAATCAGATCTTGTTCGTGTTCGCGAGTAACACCATGGGCGGCTTCGAGTCGGACACCATCCCGACCCACGTCAATTTGATCGACAGCGTGTTCAACCCGGTGATGGAACAACTGGGGGTCCTGCTCATCATTCCGATCCCCCTGGTCACGATGCGGGTATTCGCCGAGGAGCGCGAACGCGGCACCGACGAACTGCTCCTCACCAGCGGTCTGAGCGCCATGCAGATGATCATTGCGAAGTACAGCGTCACATTCGCCTTCGTCATTTTGATGATGGCCGTGAGTTTCGTCTACCCAGTGACGGCGATCGAACAGGGCGGACTCGGGATGAAGCACCTGTTGTCGGTTTTTATCGGCCTGTCGCTGCTCGCCGTCGGAATCGCGTCGATTGGTCTCGCATGCTCTGCCTTTTGCTCGAACCAGATCGTCGCGGCGGCGGCGACCGTCGCGATCGCGTTCATCTTCTACGACCTGGGCTGGACCCACTCTTTCGTGACGGAGCCCGTTGCGATTGTTTTCGACTCCCTTTCTCTACACCTGCGCTTCGCCCACATGGCGGAGGGCCTCGTGTTCCTTTCGGACTTCATGTACTTCGTCGCCCTCGCGATCTTTTCAGGCGCGCTCACCCGGTTATCCATTGAGCTCAGGCGGGTCGGCGCATGAATCGCGAAGCCCTGCTGACAGGCGTCGTCGCCCTCGCGTTCGGCCTTTCGAGCTACCAGCTTCAAGGCGAAGCCGATGGTTTCGTATTCGTGCAGCTGGGGATCGCGGCGGTGGCACTCGTTTATGGGTTGATCGTCAGTCTTCGCAGTGCTCGCAAGGCGACGAGGCAAATTCGCTTGGGTTCGGTTTATCGCGTTGCCCTCATGGGGCTGTTAGCCGTGAGCGTCGCGATCGGCGCGGAGCGCATCGCAGCATCGTCGAACGTGCGCTTTGACCTGACGTTCGAAGGTGAGTACAACATCGCGCCAGCGACCACCGAAGCGTTGGGTCGACTCGATCAACCCGTCGCCTTCACGCTTTACTTCGACCCCGGTGACCCGCGCATTCGACGCACGCGTCTGCTCCTCGAAACCATCGCAGTAGGACGCGACATCCCGATTGGGACTCGCAGCATCGAAGAGTCGCCCGACGCTGAAGACCGCTTCGCGATTGGCTCTTCGAATACAGTCGTCATTCAGCATGGGGACGACTGGCGCAGAGTCGACCGCCCCACCGAGGGTGCGCTCTTTGAGGCCATGGCCGAACTGGCCAAGCATCGAGACTCTATTCTTTACATCGCAACGGGAACCGGCGAGGGCGACATCAACGACGGAACCGATGCCGGGTATTCCGGACTCGCCGTCGCGTTTCAGAGCGACGGCTTCGATGTGCGTGTGCTTCCGAGTGCGGTGATGGGCGAGATCCCGGAAGACGCTGACGTCGTGGTGGTCCTCGGGCCCCAACGTAAAATGCGTAACGGCGCTCTCGACGCATTGACGCGCTACGTCAACCGAGGCGGCAGCCTCCTCGCCTTCATTGAACCCGGAGTCGAGTCAGGTCTCGAAGCGCTCTTGGCGGACTTCGGCTTGCGATCTCCCGACGCGCTCATCATCGACCCGGTATCGGACCCCGTCGATGGAGACATCGGCGGGGTGAGCCCCATCGTTTTCAACTACGCCACGCACCCCGTGACCGAAGGGTTGAAAACCAATCGCAACACCGTCTTCCGTCGGGCGCGCAGTTTTGACCTGCGAAAGTCCAAGCCCGAAGACCGACTCAAGGCGCTCGTCTATACAAGCCCCTACGCGTGGCGCCACTTTGGCGCGCTCCCGATCGGCGAAAGAGAACCACCCCAAATGCCGGACGACATCCAGGGCAACTACCACCACTTGGTCGTTTCAGCCCGCTATCCCCGCGGCGATCACGAAGGACGCATCGTGGCCTTTGGCGACCGAGACTTTGCCTCGAATCGCTACTTGCGCGCGCTTTACAACCTCGACCTCGTCATGAACGCCGCCCACTGGGCAGTCGCCCGCACCGACCGCATCACCCTTCGCCCCAAGAGCGCGGGCCTGATTCAGTTCCCGGTTCCAATCGTGAACTCCATGAAGGCCTTCTACGGAGTGGGACTTTTGATTCCCGAAATCCTCGTGATCCTCGGCGGGATCACTTGGCTACGCTCTCGACAGGCCTGAGCCGCGAGCCGCTACTGGATCTCGAGCGGCTCGGCGGGTTGCTCGGTGGAAATCGCGATGCCTTTGGCTCCGGCTTGCTGCGCCAAGTCCAAGACATTGACCGCGCGCCCGAGCGCAACGCTGGTGTCCCCGCGTAAAATCACAATCTTGTCTTCCGCGTTTTCGATCGCGACTTCGAGCAATCGCAGGACAGTGCCCTCTACCGCAATGACGTCGTTGACGGTGATCTGGCCTTCAGAGTTCATCGACACCGTGACGCCCTTGGGCTCGGTAGGCTCGGACATCGACGCATCGGGAAGGTCGATGTTCTTCCCTTCCTCCACGATCACACTACTCGTAACCATGAAGATGATGAGCAGCACCAAGAAGATGTCGGTGAGAGGCGTAACGTTGATCTCGGCAACGATGTCGTCGCCGTCCCCTTCCGGGTCTCCGCCGATCGGCCTTGCGCCCATGCTACTGCGGACCTTCGTCGCCGGCGGGCATCTCACCCGCGTTTGACTCGACGTAGATCAACGCTTGTACCACGCGCTCGCTAGACCGCGCATACACGGCGTTTAGTGAACCGATCCGTGTCTGTAGATAATTGAAGAAGATGAGTGCGACGATCGCCACGCCAAGCCCCGCGGCAGTTGCGATCAGGGCTTCTGACAAATTGGCGGACACCACATCGAAGCCGCTCTCGCCGCTTTCGCTCATCACGCCGAACGCGCGAATAATGCCAACCACCGTGCCGAACAAACCGACGAACGGCGCCAGCGAACCCACCGTGCCGATCATCCAAACACCGCGCTTTAGACCGCGGGCGAGTTCGGCGCGCCGGGTTGCGAAGACGCGATCCAGATCGTCAGCCGAAACGTTCTCCCACCCGAGCGCTTCCTGGAACATGCCGGCGATCGGAAGCGCGTTATCCGTGCAAGCGCGTCTGGCACCTTCGAGGTCCCGCCGTACGAGTTGATCGATCACCTTGGCGGCAAGCTGACGCGACGCCGCTTCGAGCCCGCGAAAGCTCCAAACGCGTTCGCAAAACACCGAAATGCTGACGATCGAGCCGATGGCGAGGGGCACATTGGAGAGCCACCCCATAATGATGAGGTCAATGAAGTGTTCGGCCGAAAACATGCGTGTCCTTTGATCCAGCGGGGAAGTGGGGGAGATTAACGGAGGCCGTGGGCTCTGCATAGGTTCCCGAGCCGTTTCGCAACGCCGCAGTGTGACAAATTAGAACCGACCAAACCGGCACAGGGTCATACGCGAACAGACTGGGATTGCGCTATCCCGTACAGCGGAGTGATGAGGCAGCACGAGTTATAGGTCGCCAAGACGGCAATGCCGAACGGAATAATGAAGACGCATATCGATTCACCCCGGGCCCGCCAGCCTCCCACCAGACAAACGGCATTACGAAGCGACCCATTTAGAGATCAAAAGTCGAGTCCGATACAGCACGTCACATGCGACAGCTGCTTTAGAGAGCGCAGGAGAGCACGTTCCAACCATGAGCCCCTTTTCGAAACAGCGACCCGATCATCGCAATCGCTTGCGTCTCGCATCACCGGGCGGCGTGCTTTCGAACCCTCAGGCGGGGGCACAGTTCGTTCATGCCGCGGGCCAGAGCGGCCTCCCCGGGCTTTCGATGCCCGAGCCAGCCGACCGCCGCGGCCTGCTGGTGTCGAGCGCGGTCTCGGCTCTGCTCCACGTCCTCGTCATCGGCGGTATCGCGCTCGTAGGCTACCTAGCCAAACAAGTCGTCGAAGAAATCATCCCCGTCACCCTTTTGAACAAGCCGATCGAACTGCCGGGTTCAAACGAACCGGCTCGTTTTCCTGTGCCGAAGATGCTCTCCGCTCCCATGGCCAACGCCGTGCCATTGGCCATGGACCCGGCCGTGCTCTCCGCAGTTCCCGCCCCGGTGATCCAGGCCCCACAGATCGACACGACCACGCCCAAGACTCTCGATCTCGCTCAGCTCACCAGTGCTGCCCTGGCGGCAAGCGCCGACATTAGTCCCACGCCAAGCGCCGCAGACATAAGCGACGTCCAGCCGCTCGACATCAGTGCGGCAGACCTCGTCGCACCCAAGGTTGAACTCAGTGGCCCAACTGCAACGGCGGAGCGCACCGCAACTGACCTCGCGGCACCAAAGGCCTTCGAAAACCTTTCCAACATCGACGCCGCTCAGTACAAGGGCGCCGTGACCGCCGTTCCGACCGGAGGCGACGGCATAGAGACCGGAGGCGAAGTCGTCGCGACAGGCGTTGCAGCCGAATACCTTGCACCCGGGTTTGCGGGAGGAGATCCGAACGCAATGGGGACGGTTCCGTGCCTACAGAGCGCGTACGTTTCCCGATATATCGACCTAATCGACGTGCGCACGACCAACCGCTTCGAAGTGCCGCTCTCATCTGGGCCGGAAGACTTCGTCAAAGTTCGAATCGCGCTCGATCATTCGGGCTCGATCGTCCGACTCGAACTCATCGACTCGACCCACCCGCAGTTTACGGAGAACGCCATGAAGGCGCTGAAAAGCGCGTCACCTTTTCCGCCGCTCAATGACAACAACAGATGCCTGACCGACAAAAGCTTCCTAATGACCTTCAACTACCCGGAGTAAGCACGCGTTTTTACTAACGCTTCCCGCCTCATGATTTTGGACCGGTTCCACACACTGCTGCTTGCCGCCCTGCTCGTCTCGACCAATGCGCTTGCCGCATCCGCAGCCGAGAACAAGTGCATCCCGATCGTCCTGTTGTACGACGAGAACGAAGAACTCGCCGAGCGCCGCACCGATACCAACCGAGACTGCACGCACGACGAACTCGTCTTCTACGAAGGGGGCAAAGCCGTGCGATCCCAGCGCGACCGCGACCACAACGGCGACTTCGATTCGTGGAGTCAGTACAACGAAGCCGGCCAGGTTCACCTGCGCGAACTCGACACCAAGGGCGACGGTAAACCCGACAGCACGATCACATATCAGGACGAGGTCCCGATCCTTCAGCGTGACGACGACAACGCGGACGGTGAAGTCGACATCATAACCCGATTCGTCGACGGCGAAGCCAGCAAGCGTGACGAAGACCAGGACCATGACGGAAAGTTCGATCGGTTCACGACCTATCTCGGTGGCAAGCCCAGCATCCTAGAAGAAGATCGTGACCGCGACGGCCGCATCGATCTCCATGCCGAGTTCGACCTCGACGGCACCAAGCTGCTCGAGCATCAGGACAACACCCAAGACGGCGCCCTCAATGTCTCTCTGTTCTTCCGAGACGGAAAGCAGATTCGCGTCGAAGAAGACACAACCGGCGATGGTCGCAAAGACGTCATCACGAACTATAACGGCCTGCTTGTCAGCGCACGCAAGGCGGACACCACAGGCGATGGCCGTTTCGACACTAAAATCGCCTACGTGCTCGGTGTGGAACGAACACGAACGCACGACCCCAATCTTGACGGCAAGTCAAAGATCACCGCGCACCTAGACGAAGCCGGCGAACTCGAACGCGAAGAGCTTGACACCAACAGCAGCGGCACAGCTGACCTGTTTCGTTTTTACACCCATGGGAAAAAGACAAAGGAAACCGAAGACCCAGATGGCGACGGCGTATCCAATCTCGTGACGTTGTTCGAAGGCGATTTCCCAAGTGAGCAGCGGGCCGACTCAAACGGCGACGGAAATCTCGACACCACGATCACCTTCAAAGCCGGCCGCAAGTCACGACAAGAGGAAGACCGCAATGCGAATGGCGAAGTCGACGTTCGCTACGAATTCGACCCGGACGAACGCATCGCCAAAGAAGAACTGGATGCCGACCACGATGGATTTTTCGAGGCCACGACGTTATTCGAAGCGGCCGTCCTGACAAGGCGCTCAATCGATCAAAACCAAAGCGGCAAACCAGACCGCGTTGAGTTCTACGAAGCCGGGTTGCTCGCACGCATCGAGCTCGACGAGAACGCCAACGGCAAGGTCGACAGCTGGAACTACTACGACTCAAAAGGCAGCCTGCTCCGGCGTGAGCAGGACCAAGACCACGACGAGCACGTTGACCTCTGGGTGGCCTTCGACATCGCCACGGGCAAACCCGCAAAGGTCGACGCGGACACCAACGGCGACCGCAAAGCCGACACCTTTCGCCAGAACGACACGGCGGGGGCAACCCAACGCGTCGATCGTGATCGCAATTTCGACGGCAAACTCGACGACCGCGTTTTCTACAGCTCCAAGACTTTCTACAGCTCCAAGAACAGCGCCGAAAAAACTGCGGGCCAGACCCCCGAAGTCGCGACCCACTACGAACGGGACGACGACTACGACGGCACGTTCGAAACCAAGGGCAGCCTCGACGCCGAAGGCAACGTCACCCTCGACGAGCGCGACACCACCGGCGACGGCCAATTCGACTTGCGCCAGCACTTCACCCTCGGAACCAAGTCCCGGGAAGAGCGCGACACCCGAGCGGACCAGAAGTTCGACGTCATCACGCATTTCGAAGGCGGCGAACGCGTACGTCAGGAACGTGACACGACAGCCGATGGCAAAATCGATTCAACCCTCTTCTTTGCGGACGGCATACAAACACGTCAGGAACGAGACACAAAGGCCGACGGAAAAGTTGATGTGTGGGTGACCTTCGACCCCAAGGAACGGCCCTCCAAAGAAGAGTTCGACACCAACGCCGACAGCAAAATTGACGTCGTTCGATTTCACAAGAATGGCATCGTCGAAAGCGAACAGAGCGACCGAAACTTCGACGGACGCTTTGAACTCGCCAGTGTCTACAAGCAGGGTGTCCTCGCAACGACGACCCTTCATGAACTAGACCTCGACTCGCCGTGGAACGTGCGCGTCGAATACAAAGGGGGCAACCGCGAACGTCAGGTCGAAGACCGCAACGCCGACGATGCGGAAGACTTGCGCTCGTTCTTTGACACAGACGGCGAGAACGTGACCCACATCGAAGACGACAAAGACTTCGATGGACGCTTCGAAACCACGCGCTACTTCAAAGACGGTGCCCTTGTCCGCAGTGAAGCCGACGCTGATGGCGACGGAGAGATCGAACTCACCGTCTACTACAAAAACGGAGCTGCAACCCGCGTCGACACGCGAAGCGACGGCAGTGACTGTGTCGACATCCGCCAATGGGTGAACAAGAAGAGCGAAGTCACGGCCGAAGAGAAAGACACCGACGGCAACTGCAAGTACGACACCTGGAATTATTTCACCGGCGGTCGATTGCGAGGCCAGGGCCGAGACACCGAAGGCCGAGGCTACGGGCACCTCTACTATGTGTTCGACAAACAGGGCAACGTCCAAGTCCAAGAAATTGCCGGCGCCAAGTCGAACAAACCGGAGAAGAAGGCGTTTTACTCAAGTGAGGGCGACGTCGTGCGCCAGTGCACCGACAACGATCACGACGGCGACTTCGAGAGCGAGATGGCCTTCGAATCCGGCGTCGCACGGATGGCCACTAGCGACAGCGACAATTCAGGTATGCCAGACCGTAGGGAGTTCTACGAAGCGGGCGCCCTAGTTCGAGTCGAAGCAGACACCAACGGTGACGGTCGCCCCGACGTCACTCAGGACTACGCGGGTGGACAAGTCAGCAGACAGGACGAGGACACCGACTTCGACGGCGAGATCGACGTTCGCTTTGAAGAAGGCAAACCCATCCCGCTAAAAGACACGCTACCTGCGCCGACCCAAATCCCCAACTTCGACTGCGGGCAATTCAACGCTTTCTGGGGCTGATCCCGTAGACGTCCGCCCCTTTGTTTCCGACCTCGATTTCTTCGCTGAGCTTCAAACCCGGCATACCGATATCGTCACCCGCACGGTTCGGCATCTTCCGCCCCTTTCTACCTGTACCCTGTGCGAAAACCAGTAATGAGCATCTCACCCTTTTACCCATCGGCCTGCGCTGCCCTCGCGGCAGCCGCAGCAACGTGAGGATTCACCCGACATGACCAACCCGATTATCAAAGCCCAAGAGTTTGGCCAAAGCATTTGGTATGACAACATCAGTCGCAGTCTGGTGTCGTCAGGAGAACTCGCGCGGCTTGTCGACGAAGACGGCGTGCTCGGCGTGACGTCGAACCCTGCAATTTTCGAAAAGGCCATCGGAAGTTCTGCGGACTACGACTCGTCGATCGCAGCGTTGGTTGGACAAGGCGTTGGCAAGGCCGTCGCGCTCTTCGAGCACCTTGCGATCGCCGACATCCGAATGGGCTGCGACGCGCTGCGCGGGGCATACGACCGAACGAACGCTGTCGATGGATACGTGAGCCTCGAAGTTTCACCGTATCTCGCGAACGATACCGAGGGCACCCTCGAAGAAGCACGCCGACTCTGGAAGGCCGTCGACCGAGAGAATCTGATGATCAAGGTCCCGGCGACGCCGGCTGGCATCCCGGCAATCGCCGCACTCATCGGCGACGGCATCAACGTAAACGTCACCCTGCTCTTTGCAGTCGACGCCTATGCGGCTGTGGCAGAGGCTTACGTCGAAGGCCTCGAAGCCCTCAAGCGCAACGGCGGCGACGTAAGCCGCGTCGCGAGTGTCGCGAGTTTCTTTGTTAGCCGTATTGATGCAGTCGTAGACGCCCAGATCGATCAGCGCCTCGAAACTGAAACCGATGCGACAAAGCGCGCGACTCTCGAAGGCTTAAAGAGCAAGGTCGCGATCGCGAATGCAGTGATCGCCTACGCGCACTTCAATGATGTTTGTGCCGGCGACCGCTGGAAGGCGCTGGCGACCAAGAATGCTATGCCCCAGCGTGTCCTCTGGGCCAGCACCGGGACGAAGAGCCCCGATCTCCCGAGCACATTGTACGTCGACGCCTTGATCGGCCCGCACACGGTCAACACGGTGCCAACCGCGACCCTCGATTCGTTTCGCGAATCTGGAACGGCGAGCAACGCCCTTGGCTCCAACCCCGAGGGTTCCGTCAACGATGCCCGAAAGATTTTAAGTGACACCGCCGAGCTCGGCATTAACTTGAAAGAGATCACGGACGGGCTCTTGCCGAAGGGCTGCCAACTCTTCAGTGATGCCTTCGACACGCTACTCGCGACCGTCGCGGCGAAACGCGAAGCGATTCTGGGCGACCGCCTCACTCAACTCGCTGCGAAACTCGGATCGTCAGCTGACGCTGTTGAAAATGAAATGGATCGCTGGCGCTCCGCTGGCAACGTGCGCCGACTTTGGGACCGGGACGCAAGTCTGTGGAGTGGCGGCGACGAAGCCGACTGGCTCGGCTGGCTCGACGTCCTCGACAGCTGGAAAGACAACACCCATGCCCTACAGGCGATCAGTCAACGTGTCGCCGACGAAGGCACACAGCACGTTGTCGTCATGGGCATGGGGGGCAGCAGTCTGTGCCCCGATGTTTTGAGCCGCACCTTCGGTGCAGCCCCGGGGCACCCGAAAGTTTTGGTCCTCGACTCGACGGTTCCCTCGCAGGTCGCCGCCATCGAGGCGCAGATCGATCTGGCAAAGACGCTGTTCATCGTTCCGTCGAAGAGCGGCGGCACGATTGAGCCCAACACCTTTAAAGCGTATTTCTGGGACAAGGTTGAAGCCGCGCACGGAGCGGGCAGTGCTGCGAAGCGTTTCGTCGCAATCACAGACCCAAACACCAAGTTGGATGAACAGGCCCAGAGCGAGAACTTCTCCCAGATCGCCTACGGCATCCCGTCGATCGGTGGACGCTTCTCTGCCCTTTCTGCTTTCGGCATGCTTCCGGCCGCCGCACTCGGCATTGACACCGACGACTTCTTGGCCCGAACCCAGCTCATGGCCGATTCGTGTTCGCGATCGGTTCCGCCCAAACACAACCCGGGCATCCAACTCGGCGTCATGATGGGAACCCTCGCACGACAGGGTCGAGACAAGATCACGCTCGTTGCCTCGCCGGCGATCGGCACCCTCGGAGCATGGCTCGAACAGTTGATCGCGGAATCCACCGGCAAACTCGACCGAGGCATCGTCCCCGTGGACGGTGAACAACTCGCCAGCCCCGACCACTACAGTGACGACCGATTATTCGTCTACATTCGCCTCACCGGCGAACCGTGTGCGGACCAGGAAAAGGCCATCGCAGCCCTCGAGGCTGCAGGACAGCCAGTGGTTCGCATCGACCTCGCCGACAAACGCGACCTCGGCCAAGAGTTCTATCGCTGGCAGGTCGCGACCGCGGTGGCGGGTGCGATCCTCGAAATTAATGCCTTCAACCAGCCTGACGTCGAGGCTGCGAAGATCGCCGCCAAGACCCTGATGAACACGTTCGAAACCAAAGGCTCACTCCCGGCCGAAACGCCGATCTTTGAAGCCGGCGGGGTGTCCGTGTACGCAGACGAGCGAAACGCCGGAGCCGTCGGCGGCGGAAGTCTCAAAGACATCGTGACGACTCACCTTGGACGCATCGGCCGAGGCGACTATTTCGCCATCAATGCCTACGTGGAGATGAACGACGAGAACGCCGCACCGCTCCAGTCGATGCGACACGCGGTTCGAGATGCCTGCAAGGTCGCGACAACCTTGGGCTACGGACCGCGCTTCCTCCACTCCACGGGGCAGCTGCACAAAGGTGGACCCAATCGTGGCGTCTTCCTGCAAATCACTGCCGACGACGCAAACGACCTCGCGATCCCCGCCGCACCCTATAGCTTCGGCGTACTCAAAGACGCTCAGGCCCAGGGTGACTTCGAAGTTCTTGCCCGGCGCGAACGACGCGCCCTGCGGATTCACCTCGGCGCTGATGTCCGCGCCGGACTGAACGATCTTTCTGCGCTGGTAAGTCGCTGCCTCTCGAGTTGATGCTCGCAATCTGAACACAATGACTCGCCTCGTTGTGCATCACCACACGCGCCCCGCTGCTTGAAACCGAGGCATCGGGAGGGTTCCGCTCGTGCGCGGAATAAGGGGCTTGTGGACCTGCGCCCGGGAGGCGCCAATGAAGTCGCGCAATCGTGCCGCTTCGTAATGGCGATGAAGCACGAACCGGCCATCTTGATTTTCTCTCGCCATGCGATGCCGACCCTGGATCGCACTCACCTGGCCCCCGCTAGTGAAGTCGCCAAAGGGGCCTATGTTCTCAAGGACCCAAGTGGAGGAAAACCCGAAGTTATTCTGATGGCGAACGGCAGCGAAGTATCGCTGTGTCTCGAAGCCTGCGAAGCACTCGAAAACGAAGGTAAGAAAGTACGTGTGGTTCGCGTCCCCTCTTGAGAACTCTTCGAACACAAAAGTGCCGAATAGAAGTTCGGCTTCACGGCAGAGCACGTTACCAACATGGCCAAAGAACAGATCAGCAAACAGGGGGGCGACGCCTAGCGGGTCGCCAAACACCGCAGCGCAGCCTTCGCCCCTTGCCCCACACCAACTTCGCAAGGGCGAAGCTTGGTCGAAGATCATCAAGGCGAAGACCTCGCAGGAGGAAGCATGAGCAGCACAACAAAGAACACAATCGCGGACGCACCCGTTGCCACCGCGAACAAGGCACTCGAATGGGTGAAGGACGGCATGACGCTCGGCTTGGGAACGGGCCGCGCCGCCGAGGCATTTGTGCGCGCACTCGGAGACCGGGTACGCGACGGACTCGACGTCTCGGGCGTACCCACGTCGCGCTACTGACTCTGGAAGAAGCCGGCCACATCGACGTCTGCTTCGATGGCGCCGACGAAGTCGACCCGAACCTCGACGTCATCAAGGGCTACGGCGGCGCGCACGTCCGCGAAAAGATCGTTGCCGCCAGTTCGTCGAAATTGATTATTCTGGTCGGTGTGGAGAAGGTTGTTGACGTGCTCGGCGCGCGCGGAAAATTGCCCGTCGAAGTGCTGCCCTTTGGTGAAGCGCTGTGTCGGGAGTCGCTACGCCGCCTCGATTGCGAACCAGCACGCCGAATCGACAAGGCCGGCAACGCTGTCATCAGCGACAACGGCAACCTGATTCTGGACTGCAAGATCGCCCCGATCGAAAATGCACCCGAACTCGAGCGCGCAATCCTCGATATCCCCGGTGTCTTGGGCACCGGTTTATTCATTGCAATGGCGGACGCCGTAATCATCCAGGATGGAGACGCGGTAGAAGTCCGAGAACGTTAAAGGCATCACAACACGTCAAACACACACGCCCCGCAAGCAAGGAAGCGACCCGAGGCCCAATCATGAACGACAGGAGTAAAGCAATGCAGCTTGGCATGATCGGTCTTGGGAAAATGGGCGCCAACATGGTACGACGCATTATGGGTGCGGGTCACGAATGCGTCGTCTTCGACCAGTCGCCAGAAGCGGTAGAGGCACTTAAAAACGAAGGGGCTCGCGGTGCGACGTCCCTTGCAGAACTGGTTTCGAAACTCGATGCGCCCCGGGCCATTTGGATCATGGTTCCTGCCGGCGAGATCACCGAGGGGGTCGTGCAGGAACTCGCGGGCCTCATGTCCAAAGGCGACATGATGATCGACGGCGGCAATTCAATGTTCAAAGACGACGCCCGTCGCGCGATCGAACTTACGCCCAAGGGCATCCACTATCTCGACTGTGGAACCAGTGGCGGAGTCTGGGGCATCGATCGCGGCTACTGCTTGATGATCGGCGGCGACAAGGATGCAGTCACTCACCTCGACCCGATCTTCAAATGCCTGGCACCAGGCCGCGGAGACGTTGAACGCACCCCCGGTCGCGAATCCGGCCAAGGCACCGCCGAAGAGGGTTATTTACACTGCGGCCCCGCCGGTGCTGGCCATTACGTCAAGATGATCCACAACGGCATCGAATACGGTTTGATGCAGTCATACGCCGAAGGCTTCGACATCTTGAACACGGCCCGCGAAGAGTCAGTTCCGAAAGAATATCGCTACGAACTCGAGATCGGTGAAATCGCCGAAGTCTGGCGTCGCGGCAGCGTCGTAGGTTCTTGGCTCCTCGACCTCACGGCGCAGGCCTTGGTCGAACAACCCGACCTCGAAGACTACTCGGGCTACGTGACCGACTCGGGTGAAGGACGCTGGACAGTCAATGCGGCCGTCGAACAAGCGGTACCCGCCGACGTCCTGACCGCCGCGCTCTACACCCGCTTCCGCTCACGCCAGAGTCACACCTTCGCCGAAAAAATCCTCTCGGCCATGCGCCACAAGTTCGGTGGGCACGTCGAAAACAAGTAGTTGGAAGCACGGCGAACACCACCAAGGCTAAAGAACCGAGACGTCCGAAGCGAGCCAGGACAGGAGCGACGACACGATGAGCGACCCTACCGAACAAGAGCCCACTGAAATCTCGCGCGACAACCCACTGCTTGCGGGACAAACCGCGTCCCTCCAGCCGCAACCCTGTAGCTTTGTCATCTTCGGCGGCGCTGGAGATCTTTCACGCCGAAAGCTACTCGCGGGTCTCTACAATCTCGCCGTCGATGGCGTGCTCCCGGCCAACTTCTGCGTCATTGGCTTTGCCCGAACGACCCTCGATGACGAAAAATATCGGGAACTCGCGCGCGAGTCGATCGAAACATTTTCGAGACGACCCATTCAAGAACCCTACTGGACGGACTTCGTTCGTCGGCTGCACTGGGTCTCCGGTCCATTCAATGAACCCGACGCGTATGCGTCCTTGCGCGATCGCCTAGAGGAACTCGAGCCGAACTTTGGCATCCCATGCAATCGCATCTTCTACTTGTCGATTGCTCCGAGCCTGATCGAAGTCAGCCTTGAGAACCTAAAGAGTGCAGGCCTGATCAGCGACCCGGCAGACACGAGTCGATTCTCACGCATCATTGTCGAAAAGCCGATCGGCCAGGATCTCGAAAGCGCGCAGAGTATCAACGCGACGCTTTCAAAGGTTTGCGACGAGAGCCAGATCTACCGAATCGATCATTACCTCGGCAAAGAGACGGTCCAAAACATCTTGGCGATGCGATTCGCCAACGCGATCTTCGAACCCCTCTGGAATCAAAAGTACATCGACCACGTACAGATCACGGTGGCGGAAGAAGTCGGTGTTGGCACCCGTGGTAACTACTACGAAGAGGCCGGAGCGCTCCGCGACATGGTTCAGAACCATATCCTCCAGCTTCTCTGTTTGACGGCAATGGAACCCCCGTGGTCCCTGAAAGACGAAGTGGTGCGCGATCACAAGCAAGAAGTGCTCAACTGCTTGCGACCGATTCAGCCTCACGAAGTCGACGACCATGTCGTGCGTGCCCAGTACGGGCCGGGGTACGTACGTGGAGCCGACGTGCCCGGCTACCGCCGCGAAGCGAATGTTGCCCCGGACTCCTCCACCGAAACCTTCATTGCCCTCAAGTGCTACATCGACAATTGGCGATGGGCGGGCGTCCCCTTCTATTTGCGAACGGGCAAGTGCATGGCGAAGCGTGCGAGCGAGATTGCCGTCACCTTCAAGGCTGTACCCCATGTGTTGTTCAACGTAGATCCCGCGGTTGCGCTCGAGCCCAACGTCCTTGTGCTGCGAATACAGCCGGACGAAGGTCTGTCGCTCCGCATCGCGAGCAAGCTGCCCGGCAGCAAGATGCAGATCTATCCGGTCAAGATGGACTTCTCCTACGGAAGCACCTTCGGCAGTCAGTCCCCCGAAGCCTATGAGCGGTTGATGCTCGATGTCATGGCGGGAGACGCGACACTCTTTATGCGCCGCGATGCGGTGGAAACTTCATGGTCCTGGGTCATGAACGTCCTCGACTCCTGGCAGTCGAGCGGCGCACGCTGGCTCCCTGAATACCGCGCTGGAACGTGGGGGCCCGTAGAAGCAGACCGCTTGATTGAGGGTGACGGTCGAAAGTGGCGAACCCTGTGAGCGTTCGACTCGAGTACGAAACCCTCGCCCCGCCGCGCGCGGTACCACTTGCCCATGTCGAAGAGGAGTTGATCCGGCTTCGTCTTGAAGCGATCGTTTCGGTTTCCGACACCGCTGCGGTAGCCCAAGAACAGCAGCCGATGACTCGCGCCTGCATGTCAAACTTGATCGTGTACTGCGACGACCCCAAAGTGGCGGACGCCCTCCCCGATCAAATTGGCCTGATGGCACGCCACCATCCAGCGCGCGTCGTATTGCTGGTCGACAACACCCCCGATCAGTCCCAAGAGATCGTCGCCCAGATTTCGGCAGGCTTGACTCATCTCGGCAAGCGGCCTCAGATCAGCAGCGAACAGATCCGTTTAAGTGCGCCACTTGGTGGCCACGGTCGACTGCCCTCGGCGGCTCGGCCGTTTCTCATTGGAGACCTTCCCACCGCCCTTTGGTGGAACGCAAACAAACCACCGGGAAGTGGCGGTGAACTATTTTCCGAACTGGAGCGAATGGCGACGAGTATCGTCTACGACAGCCGCGGCTGGAGAGATCCGAGAGCCGGTCTGGTGTCGACCGCGGCGTGGGCACTTGGCGGAAATCATCCAACTCTTGTTACCGACCTCGCTTGGATGCGGACGGCGGTGTGGCGGCGATTGTTCGCCGAAGCGCTGGCCCCTCATGTCTTGCCGGGCGCACTCCCGCACATCGAATCACTGCAGCTCCGACATGGCCCTCATGCGTTGCCGATGGTGTGGCTCTTTGTCGGCTGGCTAGCAGAATGCCTCGATTGGAAACCGACTGGGGGTAAGTTCACTTCGGACAAACAACTCAAGCTGAATTTCCAGTCGGCAAAGGGACCGGTCGCCATCGACATTACGCGCTGCGACGAGGGTCCCGCTGAACTCCGCCAGGCGAAGATCATCACGCGCGGCTTGGGCATGACAGCACCGAAAATCGAAGCTGAGTTCGAAGCCCTGGACGGAGATCGGGTTGCGATTCGAATCGGCAATCCGCAGAGCGGCTGCGATGGGGGCGTCAGCGAAAACATTGTCTCCACCCCCAACGAGCCCGTGGTGTTGATGCTCGCAAGGCAGCTCGCCAATCGAACCGGTCAGCCCGAATTTCGAAAGGCGCTCAAGAATGCACAGATTCTGGCAAAGGAATTTTCTTCGTGAGCGGAACCCGTGGCTCGACGTCACCGTCTTCGCAGCGAGAAGTGCGATGCCTGGACGACGCGCAGGCGGTGTGCGAAGCCGCTGCAGACGAGTTCACGACAGCAAGTTGCCGGGCCATCGAAGCGCACGGCGTGTTTCGCATCGCACTTTCGGGCGGTTCGACTCCGTACCGCTTGCATCGGATCCTGACTGAAGCGCCGTATCGAGAAAACATGAACTGGGATCGGATCGAGTTCTTTTTTGGCGACGAACGCACAGTGCATCCCGATCACACGGACTCGAACTACCGAATGGCGCGAGACACCCTGCTCACTGAGCTGGACATCGCTCCCAAACGGGTTCATCGTATGCACGCTGAACACCGCGACCTCACGGGGGCGGCACGCCGCTACGAGGAAGAAATCGCCTCGACGTTTGACGTCACGCGGGACGGCACTCCCCCCCGGTTCGACTTGATCTTGCTGGGTATGGGTGCAGACGGGCATACGGCATCGCTTTTTCCAGAAACCGAAGCGCTGCTCGAGCGCAAACGATGGGTCGTGGGCAATGAAGTTCCCAAACTCGGGGTCCAACGCATGACGTTCACGTACCCACTGATCAATGCCGCCGAGCGCGTGGTGTTTCTGGTTCCTGGCGAATCTAAGGCACCCGCTTTGGCCGCAATTCTCGACGGGCCGCCCGACGTATCGCGCCTGCCCTCCCAAGGTGTCGCGCCTTCAGATGGCAAGCTGCTATTCCTGATCGATCAGGCCGCAGGCAAGCTGCTCCACCCCGCAACACGCAACAGCAACGTCGTGGCAACGGAATAACGAAACTTATATCCGAATACCCCGGCGATCGGCGACCTCGGAATCAACGGCAACATGCACACCTCGGCAATGGTGGGCACCGACGGATCGATCGACTGGCTTTGTCTTCCGCACTTCGATTCCCCAGCTGCTTTTTGTTCGATTCTCGACCGCAGCCAAGGCGGTCACTTTAAGCTCGAAGCCCAGGGCGAAGACATCACCCGCAAACAATTCTATTGGCCGAGGCGAACATCCTCGTCGCGTGCTTCGAGTCCGCCAAGGGCGTGGCCGCTCTGCTGTTGAAACATTTGGCGCTTGAGCAGACGGGAGCCATCGTCGCCGCCCCGCCCCCTGTCGACGATTCCCTTGCCACTGAACCTTTTGTCGGCACCTTCTTTGACGATTTCTTGATATGGCGCTTTTCTTAGATCCCGCTTGTTTTCAGCTCGCTATGAATTCTCCAAACCTCTGAGTTCTTCGCAACGTGCGCGTATCGCCCAAACTCGAAGGCCGGAAGGCATCGCGGGAAGACTGCTGACAACACGGTGACTGCGACAAGACGACAGTGACATCACACGGGTGTCGCAGTGACTTGGTCTTCTAAGAGAACAATCGCACACGCATCCGGTTACCTCGCAAACGTGACGGATTGCGCGGCGTCGGCCGCCGATCCAAATACCCGAATATATTCGCGGACTCATCAATGCCGGCTGTTGCGGCCTGCGATCAAGAGACGCGTGCCGATCGTAAACTTGAACTAGGCATGTCCTTTGCATTCTCATAAATCTCCAGAAACGGAATCACCCCAGGCACATCTCGGAATGAGAATGGAGAACAGTTCATGAACGCAATTCGATCAATACTTTGGATCGGCCCCTACGACGGGCTCGTCCAGAACGGAATCATGCAAGCGAATCACCTCGACGTGGTGTGGGTAGCCGACGTCGATTCCGCACTCGAGCTTCCGGTCGCCAGCTTTGAAGCGGCTGTAATCGCGCTCGACAAGGCAGATCGACAACGAGACGCCATGACGCGATGCTCCGGCAACCAGGGCATGCCACCGCTCGTGATCCTCGCCTCGCAGCAAGACGCGGAGCCTCTTCGCCGTCACCTCCCTATCGGGGGCGGCGAAGTCATCGTCGCTGAAACGTTGAGCGACGGCCCGCCGTTCATCGCAGAACTTCACAATCGAATCGAAACCGTGATCGCGGAACGCACTGCGATGTCCCAAGCGCTGCGAAGTGAAACGCGAAGGACGGCACCGAAAGCCTCAAACACAGCAACAAAACCAAGGTCAAGGTCAAGGTCAAGGTCAAGGTCAAGGTCAACAAAAAATCAAACTACAGCACAAGCAACAACACAAACAACAACACAAACAACCGCCATGACAAACGCAACGTCTGGGCGGGAGCATGTTGCGGCGGTGCATCTTGCTGGGAGCGCAATCATTGGACGAAGCGAAGCGATTCGCGCGGCGTATGAGCTCGCCGAACGTGCGGCTGAAGGAATCACGACCGTCCTGCTGCATGGCGAAACCGGGACCGGCAAGGAACTTTTCGCCCAGGCGATTCACGGCATGAGCGACCGCGCCGGGCATCCTTTCGTGGCGATCAATTGTGCGGCCATCCCCGACTCCTTGCTCGAAAGCGAATTGTTCGGCCACGTGCGCGGGGCATTCACCGGCGCAACGGGGAACAAGACCGGGCTTTTTGAAACGGCACGTGGGGGCACCCTCTTTCTGGACGAAATTGGCGAGACTTCAATCTCCCTTCAAGCCAAGTTGCTGCGCGCCATTCAAGAACGCGAGATTCGGCCGGTCGGCGGCAGCGGCAATCAGAAGATCGACGTTCGAATCGTCGCGGCGAGCAATCGCGACCTCCGGGTCGAAGCCACCCAAGGCACGTTTCGAGAAGACTTGTATTACCGACTCGCCGTATTTCCGATCTCGATTCCGCCGCTTCGTAAACGCGGAGGCGACATCCTGCTGATCGCGCAACATTTCCTTCGCAAGTACGGCAAATCAACAAACGAAAGAGTCAGCACACCGCCCTTCAACAAGCTGTCACAGTCCGCAGCGGACCTGCTGCTCACATATTCCTGGCCCGGGAACGTGCGTGAGCTCGAGAACGAAATTCAGCGAGCGACCATGCTTTCGGGCAAAGGGAAAATCATCACACCTGAAGATCTGTCCGACTCGATTTGCACCCCATCACCCCACATCTCGAACGAAGAACACATCGGCAAGACGCTGCGCGAGACCGTGGCCCAGGTCGAATCCCAGATCATTCGTCGCACCCTCGCAAAAAACGGCGGACGAAGAGCGCGCTCGGCGCGCGAGCTGGGGATTACGCGCGAAGGGCTGTACAAGAAGATGAAACGGCTGGGCGTCGATTGACTGGGGCCTCCAAGTACAGCCTCTAACCAAGCTCACTCACCGCGCCCCGAACCACGCGAGCTGCTCGTAGAGCGCTCGGTCGGAAAAGCATGAACTCCTCTCGGCCGAGCGCTCGAACGTGCAAATGTAAGCAAGTCCGCAGCAAGACGAGCCCGCATGGCCGCGGGATCAAGGTCAAGATCGGCGACCGCCAAGAAGAGCGGGTCGAGTTCACACGCATGCACGCCGTTGCAATCGTGGATGTCCACGGCAAAGCGGAAAACCGATATTCGAGTCCGAAAGTACGTATCACGAAAAGCGGATTCGACCCGTCAGCGGCCAGTTCGCCTGAGCGTCAGCGACGTTCAGCTTGAGCCAGAGTCACGCTCTGAGCTACGTCGTCGACGGTATGCGAACAGTGCTAGACCCACGGCGGGCAGCATTCCTATTCCGGACTCGGTCGTGACAACCGGGGTCCCACTGATCTCAAAGACCAGCCCGGTGGTGGGTTTCTCGCCAACATCGACCTCCACCAATTTCAGGGTGCCTGGGTTTGTGGTCGACATGCTGCCGCTCGAATGATTGGCGTAGCGTTGCAAGAGAGGCGGGTGATAGCGAGCCCGATCGAGCCGCTCAAATTCCTGAGCGTTGACCTCGAGAATCAAGCCAGTTTCGTCAGCGACCCACTCTTTGAGCTGCAAGCCATCGAAGAAATCCGCAAGTGCGGGCCCGGCAAGGTCGACGTTTCGGACGTTGCCTTAGGAAGAGTTAATGCTCGTAAGGCCCTCACTTACACTCGAAACCTGCAATGTAAAAGTGCAGGCGGCACACGCCTCTCCAGCCAAAGTCCAGACCATCGCCATCACAACTAGAATCGCCCACACGTTTGCTCCTTCGTCGCTTCACGGTGCATCGGCTGCACCTACGACACAGAACAATGTGGTTCCCGACCGTCAATTGTGGCAATGGACCGCGACAGCTTCGCGGCTTTGCGACGACCACAGCTCCCGCTAGCGCGTTGACGCACCCTGCTTACGACATAGAGTGTTCCCCTTCACGTGGGACGCCGGAGAAACGCACATGGAAGTCAAGGTTCATCAAAGGTTTACGTCGGGCCTGCCGGAAGGGGACGTACATCCGTATCGCTCGGGCGCTTGGCGTCCTCAGCACACGGAGTACGACGCCTGGAACCTCGACGTCGTTGGTGAGATCCCCAGCGATCTTAACGGCGTGTACTTGCGCAACACCGAAAACCCACTTTTCGAGCCCATCAAGCGATACCATCCCTTCGACGGTGACGGCATGCTGCACGCGATGTCGTTCGAAGCAGGAAGCGCGCGCTATGCCAACCGCTTCGTACGCACGGAGGGTTTCCTCGCCGAGCAAGACGCGCGACACAGCCTTTGGGCCGGCATCACCGAGCATCCCTCGAACGCGATCGCCCAAAAAGGTTGGGGTGCACGGACATTTCTGAAGGATTCCGCAAGCACCGACGTGATCGTACACGGCGGCAAGGCGCTGGCGAGCTTTTACCAATGCGGCGAGCTGTATCAGTTGGACCCGCGTGATCTGAAGGACCTTGGAAGAGCCACTTTCGGCGGTCACTTTCCGAAGGAAGGCGTGTCGGCCCATTCCAAGATCGACGAGCACACGGGTGAGCTTTTATTCTTCAACTACTGCACGGAAGCCCCGTTCATGAAGTACGGCGTCGTCAATCGCGAGGGCTCGCTTACGAATTATGTCGACGTCCCGTTGCCCGGGCCAAGACTGCCCCACGACATGGCCTTCACCAAAAATTGGACAATCCTAAACGACCTCCCACTATTTTGGGATCCCGAGGCCCTGGCCGCCGGCCACTACTCCAATCGCTTCAACCGAGACCTACCCAGCCGCTTCGCACTGATCCCCCGCCATGGTGGCACCGCCGACATACGCTGGTTCGAAGCAGACCCTACCTTTATTTTGCATTTCGCCAACGCCTACGAGGACGGTGACGAAATCGTGTTGGATGGATTTTTCCAGCACAATCCAACCGCGCGAGGAATCCCGCGGTCGCCGCCAGAACTCAAAGGCTTCGAAACCCTGGACATGAACGTCCTCGAAGCCCGCGCACATCGCTGGCGGTTCAACCTCACAACGGGCGAGACGAAAGAAGGGTCTCTTAGCGATCGCTGCGCCGAATTCCCAATGATCAACGGTCGCCACGCGGGGCGCCGTCATCGTTTCACCTACAACGCAGTCTGTGCTCCGTCTTTGTTCGCCTTCAATGGCTTGATCAAGCACGACGTCGACACGGGCTACGAAGAAGTCGCCTCGTTCCCGGACGGTGTATTCATCAGCGAATCCGTCATGGCACCTCGAGACAATGCGAGCCACGAAGACGACGGCTACGTACTGACTTTTTCGACCGACCTGATACGAGACGTCTCCGAATGTCTGGTCTTCGATGCAAAGGCCATCACGCTGGACCCAGTCGCTCGAATTCGACTGCCCGAGCGCATCGCAAGCGGAACCCATGCGACCTGGGCCCCAGCAGCCGACTTGTAACGCGTGCCCCGAGCCACCCCCGTCGATTGCGCATATACTGGCTCCCTTCGAGGGACCACTCGAGACGAGTAGCCAACCGGAAGCAAACGAAAGAACATGGAACTGGGAGAAATGCGCGCGATGAAAGTCTTGGTAACTGGAGCCGCGGGCTTCATTGGGTCGAATCTGTGTGAAGCCCTGCTCGCCCGGGGAGACGAAGTCATCGCGGTCGACAATTTCAACGACTTCTATGACCCCGGCCGTAAACATGCAAATGTCGCAGGCTACCGCGAGCATCCCAGTTGCATCTTCGCAGAAGCAGACATCACCGACGCGAAAACCATTGCCAACTTGTTTGAAACACACCGCCCAGACGCGACGGCGCATTTGGCCGCGTATGGGAACGTCCGATACTCCATCGGCCGGGCGCCGCTCTACACGGACGTCAACATCGTAGGTTCGATTAACGTGCTCGAAGCCGCGCGCAAGAACGACTGCAACCGGTTCGTGTTCGCGTCGACATCGTCGGCGTACGGCAACACCGAACAACTTCCCTTCCTCGAAACTGACCCCGCGAACCTTCCCCTCGCGCCATACCCGGCTTCGAAGAAGGCGATCGAAGTCATGGGGCACACCTATACGAACCTGCACGACATGAATTTTACTGCGGTTCGATTCTTCAGCGTGTACGGCCCGCGCGGCCGTCCCGACATGATGCCCTTCATGGTGACGGACCGAATTTACCGGGGAGAACCAATCATACTATTCGATGCTGGCCGCATGAAGCGCGACTGGACATACATCGACGATATTGTGTCCGGCGTAATCTTGGCCCTCGAAGCCGAACTCGGGTTTGAGATCATCAACCTTGGCCGCGGTGAGCCCGTGCTCATGAGCGACTTTGTGTCCGTGGTCGAAGGCTTGATCGGGAAACCCGCCATCCTCGAGACACCCGACGCGCCGCCAAGCGAGCCAAAGGTCACTTTTGCCAACATCGATAAGGCGCAACAGCTCCTGGGATATTCGCCTCGCACACAAGTCGAAGCCGGACTCGAAAAACTTTGGCATTGGTACCGGGACGAAGTCGCCAACGGGTAGAGCACTTTGGCGTACAGGTATGGATGCGACGTGCGGGTGCGGGAACATTGAGCCGGAAATTCAAAATAAGGCGCCGGTGTTCGTTGCGCTAAAGCCCGAGTCTTGCGCGAACCCGAGCCACGACCAGGGCGAGTCGGCTCTGAGGCTTTCGGCTCGAAGCAGCACCCCGCCGCCTTTCGCTCGCCTTTTTGATTAACGCCTGAGCAAACGAACGCCCGTCGTAGCGGGCCAGTAGCGTCATCGCTTCACCGCAAGGCGGGCAGCCATCCAGGTGACGCATCAGCAACACATACTGAGAATATCCAAGCCCCTCCCCGTCCCGGTGCAACGCGATCAGGTCGTCTGCGCTTGGATGTCGATGCGTGCCGTCACATGCTGCACGCACCAACAACTCGACCGCCGACCAGTTCGAAACCACGACCGAGCAGTCGAGACACACTGGATAGTGGGCTCGAAATTCGCTCCAGGCATCGAGATGAGGCTCGACGAGAAACGCGGGCAAGTCCAACTCAAGAGATTTAAAACAACTCTTCACCCGCTGGTCCGCATTGTCGCGAGGCGGTCCAGTGGCCTGCGAACAACGTTCTCTTAAGTCCCAAATGCTCTCGCGCAGAAAGCGTTTCACCATGCGCAAAGGAAGCTTCCGCTCGGCTGCAACTTGATCGAAGCTGCGCCCCTCGCCGTAGACGTCACGAATGACTTGAGATCGTTGCTCTGGAAGCTTCCCGACTTCGACTTCATAGGTCGCAACGTCATGGTTGCGCATGGGAGCCCAACGTTCTCCCATGCGACTACTTTCACACCATGGCAGCGCACCGTCGTTGTCCCATTCGGTCTTTGCCCGCAGGGAGTCGCTGAGGCCGTCAAGAGTTTCACGTCGCAGTCTCGCTTCGAATTCCGTGTCGTGGGCGGCAGGAGAGCCGAGCAGTTCTCCCAAAACCTCCTCGACGAGCCCGTCCCACCGGTCGCCGAAGTCGTACGCACGGTATTCAACGAGCAGCGTTGTGATCATGCGCGTCGACTTCACGAGCGCGACGCTCGAGCCGTCCCGCAAATTCGAAATCAAGCTCTCACTCGAATCGTCTTGCGAAGAGTGTGATGAGGCTGGCTGCACGAGCGAAACATATCACGGTGTCGACGGCGCGCGGCACTTGATCTTGAACTCACAGATTCCAACTCGGCGAAGGGCTTCGCCGCCACCATGATCAAAACCGCGTGAGAACGTACGTTTGGATTCATAGTTGCTCCCCACTCACGGAATACAGGCGAAGAGAGATCTCGCACTTCAAAAGACGCAGGCCTTCACAACGGCGCGAAATCAGCGTCGATGCATCTTTCGTGGCTGAGGGGCGCCCACACGCAGTGGGCATTCCCCGCACCGGCAGCGCCAAACTGGTAACTTGCGCATCACACCCGCTACTCTTTCGGTACCGCACTCCCCTTTCTCAAACTTGCACCGGAGATGATCAGGCTTTGAAGCGCTGGCTCAGATCGCGGATTAAGAAGACTGCGGAGTCTGAAGATCGACGCGGCATCGAGCTGCTTGTGCTCGCAGGCGTCGACACGGGACAAAAGTTTACGATCGACGCTGACGAGGTCACGATCGGTCGGGTGCTCGACGACAGCGAGCTCACCGGCGGAGTCCTTTTGCGCGACGCAACGGTGTCGGCACGTCAGGCGCTCATCCGATACGAACACGGGGACTATACCGTCGTCCATCTACAAGAAGCCACGAACCCAACGATGGTGAATGGCGATGCGGTGGACTCCGCTATTCTGATTCCGGGGTCGCGGATTCAAATCGGTCGAGTCGTGTTGGACGTGCGCGCAAACGACGGAACCGGCTTGGCCGACTTCACGCAGCGATACGCCCCGGCCGTCCCTTTGAAACAGCCCGACAAAACAGACTCCCTGTTGGTGCCCGAGATTGTCGAACCTCCAACCGCCGAAATCAAACTTGGCGACATGTTGGAGGGCCCACGCCCGGACAGTGAGATCGGCTGGGTTGAAGTTCGCGAAGATCCGGAATCCAACGACACCGTCCGTCACTCATTGCGAACCGGTCGCACCGTCATTGGCCGCAGCGCTGGATGCGACCTGCGCGTTGCAGAACTCAGCGTGTCGCGTCAGCACGCTGAGATCACGTGGGAAGGCCAAAACCTCGTGCTCGTCCACAAGAGCGGCACAAACATCACGATGGTGAATAGACAGGCCGTGACCGACCGCATGGTGTTGCAGGACGGCGACGAGATCGTGCTGGCCGGGCGGGTCACCATGACACTCCACCTCGAAGCGAGTCATCGCAAAGCGGCGGCAAAGAAGACGAAGAAGACGACAAATGTTTCTTCGGTCGCCCGGGGCTCATCCCCCGAACCGTCCGGTTTGCGAGGTGCGATGGAGCAGAAGGCGGCACTCGAACGACGAATCACCGAAGACTTTTCCGTGTTCGGAAGTTTCGTCGACATCGACGTTGTCAATTCCATGGGCATGAAGACGAACATCAAAGAGCCCGTGCGCATCATCTTGAGTTTCGAACGCTTCAGAACATTTATTGCGGGGATCGTGAGCGAGTTCGAAGGCCATGTATTGAACAGCAATGGCGACGAACTGATGTGCTTCTTCGAGTCGAGTCACAATGCGGTGCGCGCGGGGAGCGCAGTCTTCGCTCGACTCGCAGACTTCAATAAAAACGAAAATACCCTCGATTCACCTTTTTGCTTTCGCATCGGTGTTCACACCGGGCAGTCCCTCGTCGATCTGAAAAAGGGCATTGCCTATAGCGCGACTCTCGACATGGCGGGGCACTTGCAAAAGGTGGCACCGACCAACCGCATGGCGATTTCCGAGCCGACGATGGCCTCGCTCCCGGCGGGCCTGCCCTTCAAGCACGAAGGCACCCTAGGCCGCGAAGCGCTTGCTTACTATTTGCTCGAAGGCTTTCTCGACTGAACGGGGTCCAAAGCGCTTCACCAAACGCGACCTACTAGTCGTCCTCGCGTTCGATCCCCGCACCGAGCGCCTGCAGTTTCCCGACGATATCCTCGTACCCACGGTCCACGATCTCGGCGTTCTGCACCACGCTCGGCCGATTGCTCGCGCACAAGGCCGCGATGATCATGGCCATGCCTGCACGGATGTCGGGACTGCGCACCGTCTGACCGACTAGCGGCGTCCTGCCCGACACGATCACGCGATGTGGATCGCACACGATGATGTTCGCGCCCATTTGAATCAGGGGATCGACGAAGTACATCCGGCTTTCGAAGAGCTTCTCAAAGAAAAGCACTGAGCCCTGTGCTTGGGTCGCGAGCACGAGCATGCTGCTCATGAGGTCTGACGGAAACTGCGGCCACGGGCCGTCATCGACTTGGGGCGTCTTGCCACCGACGTCCTGACGAATTCGCGGTACCTGATCCCCGGCGAGATAGATCGAGTCGGGGCCGACTTCGAGAACGAGACCGAAGCGTTCGAACACCCGATTGATCATCCAGAAGTGCCCCCCGCGGATGCCTTCAACCACCATCTCACCACCGAGCGCAGCGCCTAAGGCGAGATAGCTCCCTGCCTCGATGTGATCGCCTTCGATGCGATGTTGGGTGCCATTCAATCGATCGACACCGGTCACGATCAGGGTATTGGTCCCCACCCCAGAAATGTCGGCACCCATCTTCGTCAGCAGTGCGGCGAGGTCCTGCACGTGAGGTTCGCTCGCAGCGTTCCGAATTTCGGTGACACCCTCAGCGAGGACTGCGGCCATCATGATGTGTTCGGTGGCAGTGACACTCGCCTCGTCGAAGAAGAGGATGCTGCCCCGCATTCCTTCTTCTGCGGAAAGCTTGAAGGTCTCGGGGTCGACCTGACACCCCAGCTTTTCGAAACCGTAAAAATGGGCGTCGAGCCTGCGGCGCCCGATCATGTCGCCGCCGGGTTGATGTACGTGCGCCACCGCAACGCGATGAAGCAGTGGCGCGACAAACAAAAAGCTCGTGCGGTTTTTCTCGCACAGCTCCCAGGGGATCTCGTGGGTCGCGATTTCCCGGGCTCGGATCCGAACCGTCGAACCTTCGCGGTCGACTTCAGCCCCCAGATAACGCGCAATTTCGAGCATCGACGCGACGTCCCGAATGCCCGGTACGTTTTCGAGCACGACTTCTTCGTCGGTCAACATCGCCGCAGCGATCATCGGCAGCGACGCGTTCTTATTCCCACTGACGCGGACATGCCCCTTGATGGGCTGCCCGCCGTGGATCACGAATTTACTCATGTTCCCCCCCCTCTCGCGGCGCACCGCGCGTTCGGATAATGCGCGCCCGATGACGACCCAGCAACCTTTATCCCCGCATTTCCCCACACCGCGCTACCCTCGAAGCGCGCTCCCCCCGCGCAGTCCCCATTTTGAGCGATCCATTACCGATCGTTACGGCGGAGCATAAAGAACACGTGATCCAGGCCAGCATCACGGACTTGGGTGGGATGCGATGACGGTCGCAGTCATCGCCGAAAAACCGTCCGTCGCCCGCGACATCGCCCAAGTGCTCGGTGCCCGATCCCGAGGCCAGGGGTCGTTCTCGGGCAATGGCTATGTCGTCACGTGGGCTGTTGGACACCTCGCGTCCCTCGCGCAGCCCCACGAGATCCAGCCGCGTTGGAAGCGCTGGAACTTGAACGAGCTGCCGATGATCCCCCACGCGTGGCCGGTCCGCGTCTACGACAAAACCCGCGATCAATTCGACGTCGTACAACAAATTCTCTGCGCGCCAGACACCGAGCGGATCGTTTGCGCGACGGACGCCGGACGCGAAGGAGAGCTGATCTTTCGTTTCATTTACGAAGCGGCCGGGGCCGACAAGCCGGTTCAACGCCTGTGGATTTCTTCGCTCACCAACCAAGCGATCGAGCAAGGGTTTGCCAACTTGCGACCCGGGAGTGATTTCGATGGTCTAGCCGATGCGGCTCGCGGACGCAGCCAGGCCGACTGGTTGGTCGGCATGAACCTCTCGCGCTTTTACACATTGCACCAATCGAACTCGCGCGAGGTGTTGTCCGTTGGGCGAGTGCAGACGCCGACGCTTGCAATGGTGGTCGAACGCGAACTCGCGATTTTTAACTTCGTGTCGGAAGACTACAAAGAAGTCAGCGTCATCTTTCGTCCGCAGCTCGACTCCGGGACGTCCAACCCCAAGGCTCCGACTTATCAGGGGCTGTATTGCGGGGATGCGGACGAACCTGCGGTGCCGAAGCCCACGTCGCCTACGAAAGAGAACGAAGGCGATAGCGCGTCTCGTGCAACGCGCTTACCCGCCGACGGAGAGCAGGCTGCGGCGATCGCTGCGCGCGCGCTAGCGGGGAACGCCAACGTGACGTCCATCGAGGGCCGCCAACGCAAAATCCCGCCGCCGCTTCTTTACGATCTCACCGAACTGCAACGTCACGCAAACCGGCTCTACGGCAACTCGGCCAAGAAGACCCTCGACGTTGCCCAGACGCTCTACGAGAAGAAGTTCTTAAGCTACCCGCGAACCGACAGTCGGGCGTTGACCGAAGACATGGCGCAGACCCTGCCCGAGGTCGTCGATACCATTCGCGAACCGTTCAACGACTTGCTTGCCGCGGGAACGGGATCGCGCCCGCTTGGCCGTCGCTTCATCGACGATTCAAAAGTTGGGGACCATCACGCGTTGATCCCAACGGCGAACCGGGTTGGCCCCACTTCGCTCACTCGCGACGAGGCGCGCATCTACGATCTTGTTTGCCGACGCTTGCTCGCCGCATGGCATCAAAATCATCTCTACTCGACCACCACGGTGATCACCGAAATTACACACCCCGCGCACGCCCCAGCCGAGTCAGGCCTCGTCGACCGCTACCGCAGTACGGGCACCAAGGTCGACCAGCAAGGTTGGCGGATGCTGGAGGCGCCCCACCCTTCGACTGAAGCGCGCGGCGGCACGCCGGCACGGAGTACTCCGGCAAATGCTGACCAGGAACTTCCCACAGAGCTGCGCGAGAACCAGCCGCAGGACGTGCTTGAGAGTCACGTCGACGACAAAGCGACCCGACCGCCGCGGCGCTTTACCGAGGCCACGCTCCTGACCGCGATGGAAACCGCGGGCAAGACCGTCGACGACAAAGAGCTTTCGCAAGCGATGCGCGAGTGTGGGCTCGGAACACCCGCGACCCGAGCGGGCACCATCGAAACGCTTCTCGCGCGCGAGTACATCAAACGCGACAAGAAGGCGCTTCTCGCAACGGACAAAGGCATCCGGTTGATTGAACTGGTGCACCCCCACGCAAAGAGTCCGGCCATGACGGGGCAGTGGGAAGCCGAGCTTCAACGGATTCAAGACGGCAAGGGGACCCTCAACAAGTTCACCGCTGAGATCGAGGCGTTCGTACGAGATGTCGTGGCGAGTGACCAGCAACCGCCACCGCGCCCTCCACCGAAACGCCCCGCCAGACAACAAAGTATCGACATGAGAACCGGCACTGGGCCGTCGCCCGCAGTTTCCCGTCCGCCGAACCACAGCGCAATTGCAAGCCGCGCCATTCGACCAGAGCCGCCGAGGCCGGTCCGCACGGCGCAAAAGCCAACGTCGCCCGACGACCTCGAGAAACTCTTGAGCACGCGATTTGGCTTCGACGCATTTCGACCGCATCAAGAGCAAGCGTGCCGGACGATCTGTTCTGGCGAAGATATCTTGCTCGTCATGCCAACCGGTGCGGGCAAGTCTCTTTGCTACCAGCTCCCAGGCATCGCGCGCGCGGGAACCACTCTGGTTGTAAGTCCGCTGATCGCATTAATGGAAGACCAGGTCATCAAGCTGCAGCAGCAAGGTTTCGCGGCCGAACGCATTCATTCGGGACGCAGTCGAGAGCAATCGCGTGAAGTCTGCCGGGACTATCTTTCGGGGAACCTCGACTTTCTATTCATTGCCCCTGAACGCTTGAGCGTGCCGGGCTTCCCCGAGATGCTCGGCAAGCGAAAGCCCACCCTTATCGCGATCGACGAAGCCCATTGCATTTCGCAGTGGGGGCACGACTTCAGGCCCGACTATCGGATGTTGAACGAACGCCTCTCCCTTCTTCGCCCGGCACCCATTGTCGCTCTCACCGCGACCGCGACGCCCCGGGTCCAGAACGACATCATCGAACAACTCGCGGCTCCGAAGGCTCACCGGTTCATTCACGGCTTTCGCCGGGACAACATCGCGATTGAAGTCGTCGAAATGAAGCCGTCTCTTCGAAACGACACCACCAAGCGATTGCTCTCCTTAAAAGAGCGAACACCGGCCATCATCTACGCACCCACACGCAAGAAAGCCGAACAGCTCGCCGACGAACTCGGGGAAGCATTCCCGACCGCAGCCTATCACGCGGGCATGACACCCGATCGACGCGACAAAGTTCAAAGTGCTTTTCTATCGGGCGCACTCGACGTCATTGTCGCCACGGTGGCATTCGGCATGGGGATCGACAAAGCCAACGTTCGAACGGTCATACATCTCGCCCTGCCCGCCAGTGTCGAAAATTACTACCAGGAGATCGGGCGATCGGGACGGGACGGAAAACCCGCGCGTGCGTTTCTGCTGCACGGTTTCATAGATCGCCGCACCCATGAATGGTTCTTCGAACGCGACTATCCCGACATCAAATTACTCACAAAGCTATTTTCCCTGCTGAGTGACAAACCGATCTCGAAAGACCAACTCCAGAAAAAAGCCAAGATGGACGGGGACACCTTCGAGAAGGCCCTCGAAAAACTCTGGATCCACGGCGGTGCCATCGTTACGCCAAATGAGTTCGCGACCCGCGGCCCCGACGTCTGGCGAGAGCCGTACCGCGCACAAATTGAACATCGCCGCGGCCAACTCGAAGAAATGGCGCGCTTTGCCGACACCCGCAGCTGCCGCATGCAGCGGCTCGTGCGTCACTTCGGCGATCAGGCAGATTCCGGCAAACCGTGCGGCCAGTGCGACACGTGCGCGCCGAACGAGACCATTGCGCAAGAAAGCATTGAAGCGACGTCCGGACAAATCGAGGCCATGGAGCGCATCTTGAAAAACCTCGCGACCGATCGCGCTCCGAGCAGCGGACGGCTCCATTCCGAACTGTTTGGCACAAAGCTCGATCGCGACCAATTCGAAATTCTCTTGGCGGCCCTTCACCGCGCAGGTTTGGTTCACATCGAGGAAGACCAGTTTGAAAGCGACGGCCGAAAGGTCGAGTTTCAGCGGCCCGTGATCACAACGTCCGGGCGTCGCGCCAATGCGGACGACGTTGCGAACGTGCGCATTCCATGGTCGGGCAAGTCTGGACAGCGCAAGAAGCGCCGTTCGTCACGTAAGAAGTCAGGGGCCCGCTCGAAGGCAATCCCGAAGGTACGGACCCGAAAATCGGCCTCGTCGCCCCGCACCGCCGGAGCTTCACCCTCCGCGCTCGCCCAAGAGCTTCGCGCCCTGCGCCTCACCGAAGCCGAACGTCGGGGGATCCCAGCCTTTCGCATTTTCAACGACAAAGTCCTCGAAGCCCTTTCCGACGCCATGCCGGCCACATCGGACGAACTGATGGAAGTCAAAGGTGTTGGCCCCGCACTCACGAAAAAGTACGGAAGCAGGATCTTGCGCGTCGTCGCAGGCGCGTCGAAGAAATGAAAACACCTCCCGACATTCCTGTAGAGATCGAACGAAAGTTTCTTGTTCACGACGACGGCTGGCGCGTTGGCGCACGGCCGCTTTCGATTCGGCAGGGTTACCTCGCCCGATCGGCAGCGACGAACGATCGAGCATCAAACGCAGCAACAAACGCAACAACAGTGCGGGTCCGCATCACCGACGGCGTCGCGACCCTCACGATCAAGACACGATCAAAGGGCATCACATCACCCGAGTTCGAATATGAGATCCCAACCGACCACGCCGAGTTTCTCTTGGAACACTGTGAAGGCGGCTTGATCGAGAAGACTCGCCACTGCGTAGAGCACGAAGGCCACGCCTGGGAAGTCGATGAGTTCCTTGGCGACAATGCGGGCCTCGTTGTCGCGGAGATCGAACTCGAGAGCGAAGACGAAACCTTCGCCAAGCCCACCTGGCTGGGCGAAGAAGTCACCCACGACAAACGCTTCAAGAACTCGAGGCTATCGATGCTCCCGTACCGCGATTGGTCCTAGCGGGCTCGGGCCATGAATCGCGGGATACGTGAAGCAAGTCTCAAAGCCGACTCGAAGTCATCGCTGAGACGGGTCGAGTTGTCCCTCGCGCGACGTGCGACGTTCGCTCACCAACGGGGTGCGCTTCCCCTGACGCGGAATTTTCACAACTCAGGGGATGGGAATTGCGATAAATTGGACGTGCCACAACGCAACGTGCCGTACAGCGCGATGTGTCGCACAGTACCTTTCTCAATTCGAACACCGACCAAGCATCGCTCGACCCCGATTGTTTCACCCCGCAATCCCATGACCACCGGAGTCCACCATGTCTTCCTACCTACACGACGGCATCCTTCTTTATCTCGAGCGCATCGCAGACTGGGAGTCGTACTTCAACTTCACAAAAGGCGAAGACAGCGACATTGAGAGCGAACGCGATGCCCTGCGCGGCGTCCTCGAAACCGCAGCATCGATTTGCGAGAAGATCGAAGGACCTTGCCGAGAGACCTGGGACCAGGCGGCAGAACTCGTCGATGGCGAAGTCATTCTTCCCGAGTCGACTCAAAAGGCGTACGAGATGCTCAAAGAGGCGGGACTCGTCAGTCTTTCAGTCCGCGAAGAATACGGCGGCTTCGAATTGCCGGGCTTCGCGAGCAACGTTGTCATTCAAATGGTTTCGCGAGCGAACGCTGGGCTCATGACGATCATCGGCCTGCAGTCCGGAACCGCCGAAGACATACAACGCTACGCGTCCGAAGAACTGCGCAACGAGTTCCTCCCACGCTTCGCGAGCGGCGAAATCCTGGGCTCAATGGACCTCACTGAACCTCAGGCCGGCTCCGACCTTGGCGCCATCCAAACTCGTGCACGAGACGAAGGTGAAATCTCGAAGATCACGGGCGACAAGATCTTCATTACCAACGGCGGGGCCGAAGTTCATCTCGTGCTCGCGCGCGACGACGACAACTACGAAGCGTCCAAGGGTTCAACGAAAGGCCTCTCGCTGTTCATCTGCCCGCGCACCCGACGGGACGGAAGCAAAAACGGCGTCACCGTTGAGCGACTCGAACACAAGATGGGCATTCACTGTTCGCCTACCGCGGCTGTTCACTTCGAAGACGCCGAGGCATACCGCATCGGTGACAAGGGCGAAGGCTTCAAGGCCATGCTCGACTTGATGAACAATGCTCGGGTGGGCGTCGCCGCGCAGGGAATCGGCATTGCCGAAGCCGCGGTCGGAGAAGCCATCCAATACGCCAAACAGCGCAAACAATTTGGCGTGGCGATCGGCGACCAGCCACTCATGAAGAACCTGCTATCGCGCATGGTGCGTGACCTCGAAGGCAGCCGGGCCCTGCTCTATCGCTGCCTACTCCTCCTCGACCGGAATCACTCGATCGAACAACACCTCAAGAACAACCCGGAGCTTTCGGAAACGGAAGTCGCAGAATTGAAACACATCGTGGAGCGCAACAACGTGCGCACCCGCCTGCTCACACCGCTTTCCAAGTACCTCGCAACCGAATCCGCCGACTGGATCACCCGGGCGGCCATTCAGGTCCATGGCGGCGTCGGCTTCATGGCCGAGTCTACCGTTGGCAAGCTGCACAACGACGCCATCATCACGACGATCTACGAAGGGACGTCGGAGATCCAGGTGAGCTTTGCGCTCAAAGAGATCGGCAAAGGAGCCCTCGCAATCGTCTTCGACGAACTGCGGCTGGAGTTGGACGGCTTGAAACGGCCCGAACTAGCGGAGTACGCCAACAAAGTACGTGAAGGCATCAAAAGGATCGAAGGGGCATCGAGCGCGCTCCTCAACGACTTCTCTTACGCCCTGCTTTGTTCGAGGCCACTCGCCGACATGGTGATCGGCGTCATCGTCGGGAGCGAACTGCTGCTCCAGGCCGACGTTGCACCAGAACGCGAAGACCTTGCTGCAAGTTGGGTCAACCGCAAAATGCTCGACCTCGAAACCGAGGCGAACCGCATCGAAGCAGGCAACGTCGAGCGACTCGAGCGTTGCGAACGAATCGTTTCGATCTTCGAATAGAGCGCGCCGAAGTGCGATCTATTCGAGTGATCAGTTCACCATCGCGGGCGGAAACGTAGTTCCCGCCGCAAGCGTTTTACCAGCCGCTGGCGCTATTCGAGTTCGCGGCACTCACGGTAGAAGTCGTAGCAGTTGTCGCGGTTGCCCATGTTGCCGCGCTGCTTCATCGCGAGACGCGGGTGCTGATTCAAGCTCCCGCTAATGCCGTAGATGTCGTTGAAGCCCCACTCGATTTCCTCGCGGAGCGGTACGAAGAATTCTTGAATCACTTCGTAAATGGGCTCTACGTCGAACTTCGGGTTCTTCAGGAAATTCAACAACAACTCAATATTACAATTGCCGGCACCTCGGCCGATGCCGTTCACGGTGGCGTCGAGCAAGTTCACACCACGAATAATCGCTTCCTGGGTGTTCGAGAACGCGAGCTGTTGGTTGTTGTGCGCGTGGAAGCCAAGCTCCTTCGAAGGAGCGTGCTTGCGGTAGAGGTCGATGTAGTGCGCGACCTGCTCCGAGTAAAACGCACCGAAGCTGTCGACGAGGTAGAGGTAGTCGGTCTCATCCGACTCTTCGACAGCCTGAAGGCCTTCGACAAGTTCGGTTTCGATCGCCACCGACGGTGCCATGATGTTGAGGCACGTGATGTAACCGAGATCCTTGGTGCGCTTTACGAGTTCGAGTCCCTTGTCGACGTCGGCGACATAACAAGCGGTACGAATCATGTCGAGATCGGTTTGGTCGCGAGGCTGCAACGTCGACACGTCGACACGCCCCACGTCAAACATCACCGCGAGCTTGGGTCGCGTTTCCGACTCATAGGAATTGACGACGCGCTTGATGTCGTCGTCGTCGCAGAAGTTCCACGCGCCGAACTTGTCGCGCGGGTAATCTTCGCTCTCGCACAGGCGCTTCCCGATTTCAAAGAAGTCAACCGCGGCGTCACAAGCTGCGCGATACGTCGCTTTCACCAAGTCATCTTTGAACTGATAGTCGTTGATCAGGCCTCCGTCTCGGATCGTGCAATCCAGTACCTTGATCTCTTCTCGAAACATCATGGGTCTCCTGCAGCTACTCATCGGCCGCTGGTTAGGCCTTGTTACGGCGATCTATTATCTGGACTTGGTTCGGTGTTGAAAACGGCTCGCTGGTCTTACACGAACAGTGGTTGAACACGGGCCCTTAGTCAAAATTGCCTCGATTCGTCGGCACGTTAGCGAAGAATCGCTGTGCCGCGACCGGACACAGAAAGACCGCATTCGAACGCGCAGCCGCCCCGGGGGACTCGTGTGCTAGGGTGCGCGAGAATCGTAGCGGCTACCCACATCGAGGCCGTGAGCTCCAGCCAGATCACAGGGCGTCGCGAGTCGTGAAACCGGCATCTCGGGTGCACGCCGTAACGTCTCATACGGGGAAATCCGCCGTGAAGATCGTCATCGAATACTGTTCGCGTTGAAACTATCTGCCTCGGGCCACCAGTTTGGCGGCCATCATTCGAAGTGCATTCGGCCACGACGTGGAAGTTGTTGCGGGGGGCGGTGGCGTTTTCAATGTCATGGCAGCAAATGAACTGGTCTATTCGAAACACACCGAAGGCCGTTTTCCTACCGAGGCGGAAATCGTTCAGAAACTGAGAGTCATATCCAAGAAAGGCGCGGAATCGACACGGCCGGGCTGACAAAAGGTGAACACAAGGCACTGATTTGCCGATACAGAAGCTCAGTCATGTGCAACTCGAAGGCAGAGCCAGCGGAACGGCTGCCACTCTTCGGGGCACCCCATCGAACCATCAAGTACACCAACGACACACAAATCAATTAAGATCCGATTGCCTTTTGGAGTGCAACCGTTGAAGCGCGAAAATAAAATATCTGTCGCTACGAAGTTTGCTGCCGGATCGCTCGCGAGTTTGATTTTCGCCGGCTCGGGCTGTGCCGCGGTAGGGATATACGACGGTTCGCAACCGGCACCGGTACCCACTCCGGCCGAAGCCACAGCGATACAAGATTCACGTAACGGTCGCGTTGAGCTTCGCAACTGGAGTCAACTCACCAAGAGTGGACGAGAACATCAACTCTATGACGACTTTGGCGCCGCCGAGCAAGACCTACTTGCAGCGTTCGATATCGCGAAGAGTTTTCGAAACAGCGACGCGCGACGACGCGCAAGTATCGGCAACCTCCGAAAGCTTGCCGCGGACTACCGCGTCACAGGCAACCAGGCGGCGGCCGCCAGAGTTTTGCAAGCCGTTGCGGATGCCTCGGTTGGATCAAACGAGTTCGACGTCCCGGGGTTGAGCGCCTTGATGCTCGACCTTGGCGACTTGCAACAAATGGACGGCAAGATTCATCATGCCGCCAACGCCTACGAACGCGCCCTCGAACTCCAGACGGAGAAGCGCGGCCAGAACTCAGCTACGCTGATTCCGATCTACCACAAGCTTTCCGACATTGAGATCAAGCGCGAACGCTTTGACCGAGCCCTCGCCCACGCAACACGGGCCCTTGCCATCGCCGAAAATCACAGCAGCGCCGATTCCTCAAAAATGATTGCCGCGGAACTACAGGTCGCCTCCGCCAATCGCTACGCCGGAAATCGGGGAGAGGCCGAAGCCCAATTCAAACACGCGATCGAGGCACAGCGCGAAATTGAAGCCTCGACGCTGACCGAAGCGGTGGCGCTAAACGGCCTCGCCTATTTGCACCTGGAAGCGGGGCGACTCCAGGAAGCCCTGCTCAACGTCGAACTGTCACTCGCGATCTTCGACGAGAGGGAACACCGCGCAATCGATCGCGCCATGATCCTCGACACCAAGGCGCAAATTCTGGCTGCCGAAGGCCGAACAGATTCAGCCGCAAAGATCTTCGACAAGGTCATGTTGTCCGCAAAGTCGGCAAGCCCGGAAGAACAACGCATCTTGTATGAGTCCTATGAGAGCTTTTTACGCGATCAAAATCGATCCGGTGAAGCCCTCGAAATTCGACGCAAGATCGAGCAGATCGATGCCGGCCCAATTTCCGAAGACGCCTCTGCGATCGAAGCGGAATCCGCCAAACCACAGTCGACGATGCAAGAAGCCCAGCACGAGCTGCCCGATGTTTCGAGTGTTCCCCGCGACGTATTCTGGGACGCGCAGTAGTTCTACTCGCGCCGATCGCGCAACGGTTTCGCCACGATACATTCGTAGAAACGAGACGAATGCACGTCCGTCCGCGCATGGCGTTGCGACGATTGTGATAACCGCGTCACGAGTTCCAGCCCGGCATCAGGGAATTCTCGCGCGTAGTCATAGATCGGATGAAGCGCGCACAGCCGCAGCAACCACGCGGCGATGTTGATCGGCCTGTAGTACGCCGGGAAGATTACGCGCTCGAATAGTCCCTGCCCTGGTGGCGTGAAGTCTGCGATCAATAAGACCCCTTCGGGCGACAGCAACGACTCGATATGCCGAAGCGCTTCGCGCATCGCCGCTTCGGGAAACACGTTCAGCACGAAGTTGGCGACGACGACGTCGAACGGACGACCGGAGTCGTAGTCGACAATGTCGGCTTCAACGATCTCGGCCCGAATCCCCTCTTCTGCGAAGCGCCGCCGCAACCGGTGCAGCATCGCCCCGGAAAGATCAAGGCAAGTCACATGGACTCCCTCGCGCGCCGCGAGTAACGCGTCTTCGCCGGTGCCAACGCCTACGTAGAGCACACGCTGGCCAGCCTTCATCATCGAGGTTTGCGACGCTTTGACACGCGGAATCGCTCCGAATGAAAACACCCGAGCGATCCATTCGTAACACCAGGCCACATGGTCGTAGTGGTAGTGGTGGTGGCGGTAGTGCGCGCGGCTCATGTGAGCGTCACTTCGAAGCCCAGTCCGGGCGGAAGAACCGAATCACGGACCCGGTGGACCCGGAGGAGCCGGAGGAAAGATCGGTGGAGCCGGAGGACCGTTCGGCGGACCGGATGACAAAAACGGAAGGTTCTCTGGGCAGAAGCCACCAACGGTGCAGGCCGGAAACACGGCCACCATGGCTACCGTAGTCGGTGGCGCCATCGGCGGGGGCCCCGCGCCTACGGACGGTAGTTCCCGCGGCGTAAAACGGTCGGCCAGCGCCAACGAAATGCCAATCGGGCCGCACTGACCCCGGGCGAGAAGTCCGAGCTGATCATGATTCGCCAACGCCGTGTAGAGCGGCTCTTTCGGCTTGCTGATCGTGCACTCACCGGGCTTCGAGATCATCCGCTCGCCCGGGTTGCCGTTTCTTTCGACGCTGAGAATTTCTTCGCGACTGCACACCATCGAAACCGTCCAGATCTTTTCGGCGAACACGATCGCCTCGCTCGTGGATCCCGTATCAGCGAGAACGAGCCCCGGGGTCTTGATGCTCCCCGTCCGGCTTCCGTCGCCCATGTCGATCATGCGAACGTGGCCCTTTTGGAGGCCCAGTTCCGGCGGACCGCTGTTCAGGCTGCCGAAGGTCATCGTCGAATTCCCGGCAAGGCGCACATAGGAGTCACCACTCATGATCGCAACACCGGGGTCACCAACCGTCGTGATCAAGTCGTGACGATAGATTTCGGAGTCGCACTCGAGCAGCCGCGGCTCTTCACCGGGCGCTTGTGCGTACGCTTCACCGTCGGCGGTAACGACATAGCCAATCGTGATGGCGGCGCTCGCAACCCATGGCGAGACTGCAATGAACGCAAGTGTCATCGACGTCATCAGGAACGTCAGCAAGGTCACACGCATACGTGCGCCAAAGTTCTTTTTCTGGGCGGTATCAGTCATGATGAGATGCCTTTATTTTTCATGTTCCGCTTGGTTCTTGCGTCGCGCCCCACTTAGCGACGTCATTTTCAACTCGCGCTCCGATTCACGGAGCCGTTCTTCCATTTCGCTTAGAACTCTATTCGAACTCTCTCCAACCTACGGAAACTTCAGTTCGACGTACCCGCCGGCCACGTGCCGTTTGTAATCAAAGACGCCGACGTTCGAACCGTTGTCAGTATACTGGTACCGGCCCGACACCACGACGAAGTCCATCAACTCTTTGGAAAGTTCGACGTCGGCCTGAAGGGCATCGTCGTTGCGATCGCCGGTTCGACGCGACAGCTCGGTAAAGTGCGAGCCATTGCGAAAGTCGCGGCGCGTGTACGTACCGCGAACATCGAGGTCAATTTCGAAAGGAAACGCCAAACGCACGCCGAGATGAACTCGGTTTGCGTAGTGGTCCCATTCGGAGCCCTTCGAGAAGTAGTTCGAGAATTGGTATTCACCATACAGCGTCGGGTTGCTCTGCAGGAAGTTCTGCAGCGCCAGCTCATGACCACAACCGGCTAGCAAATCGATGCCGTCCTGATCGAGGTCGTCGGCAAACAGAGTGTCGGACTGTCGCAAGGAAAGCCCGTCGTAACGAAAGTCGTAGAGATTCACGCCGAGCTGACAAGTCGTTGTGCCCCAGCGTCCCCAGCGTTCTTCACCAACCGCGGCAAGGTCGAGATTGATTTGGTACGGATCGCCGTCGATCAAGCCATACCCGAATGTCGCTTGAAACCGGCCGAGCGTCGTCGGACGAATTTCGTTGTCGACCCATCCTGACAGCGATAGGTAGTGCTGATCAAACGTGTCGAGGTCTTCGTGCGCGTAACCGGTGTACTGCACCATCGCGCCAAAGGTCCAGTCTTCGACTTCGAGAAGTTCTGCAGCCAGCATTGCACTCCAGACGCCGCTCCAGTCACTCTGATCACCGTCAAAGCTAAAATTGACAACGCCCAAGCCTTCAACATCCACTAGGGTCGCGGAGCCGGCGAACACAACATTGCTGTCGTACTCAAACCCCGCTTTCAAACTCGCCCAACGCTGCAGGCCAACCTGCCCCGCACGATGTCGCTGCGACTGCAACTCGACGAGCTTTTTGGCTTCGCTCGTCCAGGAGCCCTGTCCGTCGTACGCGCTTAGGCGCTCGACTGCGCTGTTCAACGGTTCGTCCTCGTTCAGGCTCTGCCACGCCAAGGCTGCGTAATAAGAAGCCACCGGCTCAACCCGTTCGGGGCTGCGCGCCGCAGCACGCTCAAAGGCCAAGGCCGACTCGCGGGCTTGGTCCTCGCGAAGCAACAAGAGGCCTTTGTAGAAGTCGAGTAGGGCCGTGTCATCGCCGACCGTTCGGGCGTTGGCGAGCGCGTCGCGCGCCGCGTCAAAATCTTCGAGGTGGTAGAGAGAAATACCGCGGTAGAGATTCACCCCGATCAACGAAGGATCGATATTCGCCGCACGATCCAAAGCCGAAATTGCAGTCGCGTAGTCTTCGATAGACACGGCGCACTTGCCAACGATCAACTCGGTCGCGGCGTCCAGTGAAGGCAGCGCCTGCGCGACTTCAATCGCCTCGGTGCATTTCCCAGCCGACGCGAGGTGTGAAGCACGAAGCAATTGGAGCGCGGCGCGTTCTTGGGTTTGTTGAGCCGAAGGCTCACTCGATGCCGCACTCGCAAACAATACGATGAGCGCACACAAAGCTGTGAGCCCCTCGCACCGACTGTGCATTTCGAACAGCCCGTAGTGGTGAAGACCGAACATTAATTGCGTTTTCTGTACCCCGCGAGGGCGGCGATCCCAAAACCAAGCAACATCGCGGTTCCGGGTTCGGGG
>LWDU01034427.1_pt1 | contig 52031 bp, 61 predicted proteins | sample 727161 | NCBI WGS metagenome assembly LWDU01 (sample SAMN04566230, study PRJNA314399) | hydrothermal vent metagenome | isolation source: deep sea hydrothermal plume seawater | place: Mexico: Gulf of California, Guaymas Basin | collected 2004-07-11
TAGTTATAATATTTTTATCAATTTTTGAAATTAGATTAACTTTAAGAGATTTTATTAATTTTCTTAAAATTTTACCGTTGGAATCTACTCCAACATCTGTAATTAAACTAGTGTTAATCCCTAAAGAGCTTAAGTTAGCAGCTACGTTTGCTGCGCCGCCAGGTTTTAAAATTTCTTCTTTAATTTTTAAAACGGGCACAGGAGCTTCAGGAGATATTCGATTTGTACTACCAAATAAATATTTGTCTAGCATTGCGTCACCAATAACTAAAATTTTTGATTTTTTAAATAAATTCATTTTTTTTTATATCCATTTTCTATATATGTTTTATTGTTATTAATGGCTTCATCAAGTAGTTTATCATTCTTAGAAAAGTTTTCTCTACTATTAATTTCATGTTTAACATGCAGTAATCCTGTTGAAAATGTTGCTTCTTTTCTATAAATTTTATTATTTATGAGGCGAACAACAAAATCAGAATCTTCTCTTCCCCAACCAATATATGATTCATCAAAACCATTAATGTTTTCAAAGTCATTTTTCCAAACACCTAGGTTGCAAGTTTTAGCCCCTCGCCAATTTTTTTTTCTTATTTTTCTAAATGGAAAATTTATATAATTAATAATAGGAATCAACCTATTAATATCTTTTTTAAACCTTAATTTAATAAATGATAAATTACTTATTAAATTTATATCATGGTTGTTTTTGATAATATTTTTTGAAAATATCTCTGATAACATTATTCTGTTACCTCTTGCAAAATAACCATACTCAGCTATTTTTCTATGATTTTCAATAAAGTTGTTAAATGGTAAACAGTCTCCATCTATGAATACTAAATAATTTCCTGAAGATAATTTTACAGCTTCATTTCTTATTTTTGCAGCACGAAAACCTTTATCATTGTGCCATGCATGGAGAATATTAATTGTTAAATTATTATATTTTTCTATCAATTCTTTTGTTTCACTACTAGATCCGTCATCGGCAACAATAATTTCAAAATCTTTGTCTTTCTGTAGAAGAAATAAATTTAAGCACTTTTTAAGAGCTTCCGGGCTATTATATGTCGTTACAATTACCGAAATTAACATTTTAGTTTTTACTCAAATTTTTACTATTCAATCTAGTTATCTTCATCTAATTTATATACTGTGGAACAATATGGGCATTTAATAGTTTTACTAAATTCTTTTTCTATTGGTAAAAATATTTTTGGATGTGATAATTTTAAATAATCTTCTCTTGGGCAAGTTAAGGGGAGTTCAGTTTTTTTAATAATTATAGTATTAGAGGTTTTCTGATTTTTTTTTACTGACATACTTAAAGTTATACGATTGTTAGCCAATCTTTATATTTATCAGATTTTCCATTAACAACATCAAAAAATTTTTTTTGTAATTTTTCTGTAATTGGGCCACGCGATCCATTTCCAATAGATCTATTGTCTAATTCTCGAATAGGAGTAACTTCTGCTGCAGTTCCTGTGAAAAATGCCTCATCAGCAATGTAAATTTCATCTCTAGTTATCTGTTTAACTATTATTTCAATTCCATCGTCTTCAGCAATTTTCATGACAGTCCTTCTTGTTATTCCATCTAATGCAGAATTAACTTCAGGTGTATATATAGTTTTATCATTTACTATAAATATATTTTCGCCGCTACCTTCAGACACATATCCATTTACATCTAATAAAAGAGCTTCATCGTAACCGCAATTTAGTGCTTCTTGTAAGGCCAGCATAGAATTAATGTAATTACCATTTGCTTTCGCTTTACACATTGTTGCGTTTACATGATGTCTTGTATATGAAGAGGTTTTTATTCTGATTCCATTTTTTAAATTATCTTCACTAAAATATGAACCCCACGGCCAAGCTGCAACAATTAAATGCTCTTTTAAATTATCTGCTCTTAAGCCCATTCCTTCAGCGCCATAAAAGCACATTGGTCTAATATATCCTGATTTAAGATTATTTTTTGCGACAACAATTTTTTGCGCTTCTTCTATTTCTTTCTGTGAATAAGGAATTTTCATCCCTAGTATTTTTGCAGAATTTATTAACCTTTCTGTATGGTCCTCTATTCTAAATATTCCAGTTCCTTGTTTCGTTTCATATGCTCTTACGCCTTCAAAAACACCCATTCCATAATGCAGTGTATGAGTTAATACATGTATTTTGGCTTCACGCCAAGGAACTAATTCCCCATCAAACCATATAAAACCATCTCTATCTGACATTGACATAATTAACGACTCCAAATTTTCATCCTAGATTCATTTGCATTTGCAAATGAGAAGTATTATCATTTATAACTTCACGCAATTAAATTATATTAAGGAAAATAAATGCAAAATACACGTTTTTTTATTGATTATAAAGCTTTGAGGGTGATTTTTATATTAATATTTACATTATCACCCATAATAAGTAGCGCAAACGAATTAAACGTCTATTCAGGAAGAAAAACTACCCTCATAAAACCTTTACTTGATCAATTCCAAAATGAAACTGGAATAAAAGTTAATTTGGTAACAGCAAAATCAGATGTATTGATTAAGCGTATAGAATCTGAAGGCAAAAGTACGTCAGTTGACATTTTTATTACTGCTGATGTTGGTAGATTAGATAGAGCGAAAAAAATGGATCTACTTCATAAAATAGATATAAGGTCTATTAAAAATAAAATCTCGCCTAATTATATTGATAAAGATTATAAATGGGTGGGCTTATCAAAAAGAATTAGAACTATTATTTACTCTAAAAAAAATGTTAACAAAAATGATATATCTACATTTGAAGATTTGGCAAAAGATAATTGGAAAAATAGAATTTGCGTTAGATCGTCTAACAATATTTATAATCAATCATTAGTTGCCTCCTTAATTTCGAATCACGGAGAAAAAAAAGCTGAGAAAATTGTAAAACAAATAGTAAATAATTTTGCAAGAAAGCCATCAGGTAATGATCGATCTCAAATTATAGCAGTTGCAAAAAATGAATGCGACATAGCAATAGTTAATCATTATTACTATGCTATGATGTTAAATTCAAAAGACGAAGAAAAAAGAAAATTTTCAGATCAAGTAGATATACTTTTTCTAAACCAAAAAGATAGAGGTGCACATGTAAATATTAGCGGTATTGGAATTATAAAATACTCTAAAAATATTTATAATGCTCATAAACTTATTTCATTTTTATTAAATAATCAGTCCCAAGAGTGGTATGCAGAAATAAACAATGAATATCCTGTTATTGAAAATGTTAATGTTACTAATTTACTTAATAGCTGGGGTAAGATTAAACTAGATGATTTAACTTTAAATAAATTGGGTGATTTAAATCCTAATGCTGTAAAACTGATGGATAGAGTTGGTTGGAAATAATTTTAAAAGGGGGAAATTAAATTATAAATTTAGAGAGATTAGCGTTAGTCATTGCATTAATATTTATGGTGCCATTTGTATTTCTGGTATCATCAATATTTTTACCTTTCAATGATAATTGGAACCATATAATTGACAATGTTTTATATGATTATTTTATAAATTCCTTATCGTTAGCTTTGGGTGTTGGGTTTTGTACATTTATAATTGGTACAGTAACGGCATGGCTAACATCAGTTTATGATTTTCCATTTAGAAAATTAATTTCTTGGCTTTTATTAATGCCATTAGCTATGCCAGCTTATATTATAGCTATTACATACGTGGGTATTATCAATAGTGTAAATTTTTTACCAGATATAAGAAATTTATTTGGTGCGATTATTATGATTTCTTTAGTTCTGTACCCTTATGTATATATTTTAGCAAGAGGTGCATTTTTAGAACAGTCAAAAGAGCTATATGAAAATTCGCGAATATTAGGAACATCTCAATTTCAAATATTTCTTAAAATATCAATGCCTATGGCTAGGCCAGCAATTATATTAGGTGTCACATTAGCAGCCATGGAAGCACTTGCTGATTATGGAACTGTAGAATTTTTAGGTGTCCCAACTTTTACAACTGGAATTTTCAGAACCTGGTTTGGAATGAACGATACGGTTACAGCAACTCAAATGGCTACTCTATTATTAAGTATAGTATTTATTTTTGTTTTTATAGAGCAGCAGTCTAGAAGAAAAGTTCGTTATGCTGAAAACATCAAAACACAATCAAAATTAAATTATAAAATTACTTCAAAAAAAAATAAATTTCTAATAGTTGCTATATGTTTTTTACCTTTGACTTTTGGTTTTATTGTTCCATTTTTTCAATTAATATATTGGTCTGTATTTGTTTCTAACGAAAATTGGGATAGTAATTTTTTCAATATAGTAAATGATACGCTTATATTATCTTTTTGTGCAGCTATAATTATTTCTTTAATATCAATTTTAGTAACATATATAAAAAGATTTAGTCCAAATAGTATTACAAATAAATTCATGCAAATTATTACTTTAGGTTATGCAATTCCAGGCCCTGTAGTTGCCATTGCAGTATTAATACCTTTTGCATCTTTTGATAATTATGTAAATCAATTATTAATATCTGTATTTAATTTTCCGATAGGTCTAGTTTTTAGCGGCACATTTTTTATTTTAATATTTGCATACTGCGTTAGATTTTTAACGGTTTCTTCTAGGACAATAAAGTCTGGTTTAGATTCTATTAGTTTAGCAACCGACGAAGCTGCAATGTCTTTAGGAGCAAATACAAAAACGATATTAAGTAAAATTCATTTCCCAATGCTTAAAACATCATTGTTAACAAGTTTTTTATTAGTTTTTATAGATGTTATGAAAGAATTACCATTAACCACTATTCTTAGACCGTTTAATTTTAATACGTTGTCTGTCAAAGCATTTGAACTAGCTTCAGATGAAAAAATTGCTGACGCCTCAAACTCTGCAATAATGATAGTTTTAGCTGGAATGATTCCTGTAATTTTTATCACAAAGAATATATTAGGAAAAAGAAATAAGGTATAATTTTCTTATATGAATAAAAAACTAATCATTTCAGATTTGTCTCTAATATATGGGGATAAAAATAAAATACTTTCCAATGTTAATTTTGATTTAAAAGAATCAGAAATTGGGTGCATATTAGGACCTAGCGGCTGTGGAAAAACTTCTTTACTAAGAGCGATTGCAGGATTTGAAAATATCATCTCTGGCACTATTTTAAAAGATGGAGTTTGTATTTCAAATAGTTTAGAAAATACTTCTGTGCAAGATAGGAAAATGGGTATGGTATTTCAGGATTATGCATTATTTCCTAATATGAAAGTAAAATCTAACGTAGCTTTTGGTCTTAATAATAAATCAAAAAAAGATAAAGAAGCTAGAGTAAATTACTTATTAGATCTAGTTAATTTAGGGCAATATAAAGATAAATACCCACACGAGTTATCGGGTGGAGAACAACAAAGAGTTGCTCTTGTTAGGGCTTTGGCAACTTCTCCGGAAATTCTTTTATTAGACGAGCCTTTTTCTAATATTGACGCAGATATAAAAGAGGATTTAGTTTCAGATGTTAGAGATTTATTAAAAGAATTATCTATAACATCTATTGTGGTTACTCATGATCAATATGAAGCATTTAATATTGCTGATAAAATTGTAATCATGAATGATGGTAAAGTTGAGCAGGTTGGAAATGCATATAATATTTATCATAAACCAGTTAATAAATTTGTAGCAGATTTTGTTGGCTTAGGTATTTTTTTACCAATTACTCAAAATAAAAAAGGAAAACTCAAAACTCCATTAGGTATACTAGAGGACAGTAAATTAAAAAAAAGCTTTACAAAATTTGATAATTTAGAAATGTTACTTCGCCCTGATGATGTTATCCATAATGATGAAAGTAAAACTAAGGCAGTAGTTATTGAAAAGCAATTTAGAGGCGCAGAATTTTTATATAAGTTATTATATAAAAATAAATATCCATTACTTTGTTATGCACCAAGCCACCATAACCATAAAATTGGTGAGTCAATTGGTATAGAATTAGACATTGAGCATTATATAATATTTGAAAAATCATGAAAAAAAAGAATACAAAATTTTCTAGCGATATAGTTAAAGGTTATGAAAGAGCTCCAAGCAGGGCTATGTTAAGGGGCGTTGGATTTAAAGACAATGATTTTGACATTTCTCAAGTTGGTATTGCGTCAACATGGAGTCAGGTAACGCCCTGTAATTCCCATATAAATAAATTGGCCGAATCTGTAAGTTTAGGAGTTGAATCAAATAATTTAAAACCAGTAATATTTAATACCATTACGATATCTGATGGCATATCAATGGGAACAGAAGGTATGAAATACTCATTAGTTTCAAGAGAAGTAATAGCTGACTCGATTGAAACAGTAGTAGGCTGCGAAGGGTTTGATGGTGTAATAGCAATTGGCGGTTGTGATAAGAATATGCCCGGATGTTTAATAGGCTTAGCTAGACTTAATAGGCCATCTATATTTATATATGGAGGTACAATTATGCCTGGAACATATAAAAATAAAAAAATCGATATTGTTTCTGTTTTTGAAGCAGTAGGAAAATTTGCAAAAAAAGAAATCTCAAAAAAAGAATTGAAAAGTATAGAAGAAAAAGCAATTCCAGGGCCTGGATCATGTGGTGGAATGTACACTGCTAATACAATGGCATCCGCAGTAGAAGCTTTAGGAATGAGTCTTCCTGGAAGTTCATCACAAGCTGCAATATCTAAAGATAAAAATCTAGATTGTATAAATTCTGGTAAAGCTATAAAAAATTTATTAGAAAAAAATATTACACCTAAAGATATTATGACTAAAAAAGCATTTTCAACAAATGCAGTTTTACATCTGTTAGCTATGGCAAATGCAATTGGAGTAAAATTAAAATTAGATGATTTTTCAAAAATTGGAAAAAAAGTTCCTGTGCTAGCAGACTTAAGACCAAGTGGGAAATATATGATGTCAGAACTTGTTAAAATAGGTGGGATTCAGCCATTAATGAAAATTTTATTAGACGCTGGGATGCTTTATGGTGATTGTATGACTGTTACAGGAAAAACATTAGCTGAAAATTTAAAAAAGGTAAGGAGATATCCAGCAAAACAAAAAATAATTAAACCATTAAGTGCTCCAATAAAAAAAGACAGTCATCTTGTAGTGCTTTATGGAAATTTAGCTCCAGATGGAGCAGTGGCAAAAATTTCTGGGAAAGAAGGTTTAAGATTTGAAGGTAAAGCAATAGTTTTTAATTCAGAAGAACTTGCTATGAATGCAATTTTAAAAGGAAAAGTAAAGAAAGGCCATGTTGTTGTTATAAGATATGAGGGGCCAAAAGGCGGTCCTGGTATGAGAGAGATGCTAGGCCCAACAAGTGCAATTATGGGTCAAGGATTAGGTAAAGATGTTGCTTTAATTACAGATGGTAGATTTTCTGGTGGTAGTCATGGATTTGTTATTGGGCATATTTCTCCTGAAGCAGCGATTAAAGGGCCAATAGCTATAATAAAAAATGGTGATCAAATAATAATAGATGCACAGAAACAAATAATTGATTTAAAAATTAGCAAAAAAGAAATAAAACAGAGAACAAAAAAATTATCTCAATTTGAAATTAAATATAAAAAAGGTGTTTTAGCAAAATACGCATCTTCAGTTAGTTCAGCTTCAAAGGGCGCTGTCACAGATCTTTTTGAATAAATTATTTAGACTGGTTTTATCGTAAATCTTCCAGTAAATACCCATCTGATCAATAAGTACGAAGGAAATATTAGTAAAGCTGCTAGTGCTACAGTACTGTCATTGTAGGGCAATAATTTACTAATTAAGCCAAAGAAAGATTTCTTTGCAATGAAGAAATAAATTATATGAAAAGGATATATTAAAAATATTAATAATGTTATTGCATATAACAGACGGTTTACTCTTTGATACATACTGTGCATTTTCATACCTCTAAATCAATTAAACTATTTATTCAATAATTTTACACCAGATAATTGAAAAGCTCATGTTTTTATTGTATAAATAATAGAGGATAATAAAAATTTATTAATTTTGACTAAAAAAATAGAAGAAAAACAAGAGGAAAATCTTACCTTTAGGCGTTACGAAGATGGCGAAGGCGATGGAACAGGATTAGGGCCAGGCAAGTATAATAAAGATGTCGTTCAAAGTGGCGTAGCAGATATATGCCCCATCTATGTGCATCGAACTCCACCTTGTCAAGCAAGCTGCCCATCAGGGCACGATATTCGTGGCTGGTTATCTATTGTGCGTGGTCTTGATAAACCGACAGATGATACCTCTTGGCAGGAATACGCTTTTCAACGCATGATTTCGTCTAACCCTTTTCCTTCGGTGATGGGACGTGTGTGCCCCGCCCCTTGTGAAGACGGCTGCAACCGAAATGAAGTTGAAGAAACTGTCGGAATAAATGCTGTTGAGCAATATGTTGGTGATTGGGCTTTGCAAAATAACGCAGCCTTTCCTAAACCAGGGCCAGATACTGGCAAAAAGGTTGCTATTGTCGGTGGTGGGTGTGCGGGTTTAACAGCAGCTTTTTTTCTTAGACAAAAAGGACATGCTTGCACAATTTTTGATTCCTATGACAAGCTTGGTGGCATGATGGTGTTTGGCATACCAGGTTATCGTACTCCACGCGAAGTGCTTGACGGTGAAATAAATAGAATTATTGATATGGGGGTTGAAGTTAAACTGAGCACCCGAGTTGGAACGGATGTTTCAGTAGAAGAACTAGAACGTGATTTTGATGCAGTATTTTGGGGTATAGGCGCAGTAGCGGGCCAGGTTTTGTCAATTCCGGGCGGTGATGCACCAAATTGTGTTGATGGTATGTCGTATCTTCGTGCATACAACGAAGGAAGATTAAAATATCTCGATGGTAGAGTGCTAGTGATTGGTGCTGGGGACACTGCCATGGATGTGCTTGCGGTGGCGCGGCGTATTGGTAATGTAAAGAACATTACACTAAAAGATAAACCAGACAACGTGATTTTAGGCCACACTGTCCACGATGTAGCAACAGTTGCTAAACGCCAAAGCGGTGATGTTTACGTGATTTATAGACGTCCTATCGATAAAGCCCCAGCAACTAAACATGAGCTTGATGCCGTCATACGCGAGGGCGTGGAAATCCATGATGGTTTACTCCCTCTAGAAGTTATTAAAGATGACGAAGGTCGAGCAAAAGCGTTGCGAGTAGTGCCAGTCGAATGGGATGATAAAGGCGAAATGCAAACTAAGGATGGTGAAGAATATGATATTGAATGCACTCTAATCGTTAGTGCAACAGGGCAAAAGGGCGATTACACGGGGATAGAAGAGTTTGATAACGGATATGGTTTGATGGATGCTGATAAGCTCTACCAAGTAAAAGACAAGCCAGGGCATTTTGTCGGAGGCGATGCGATTAAGCCACATTTGTTGACGACGGCCATTGGTCATGCTTCGATTGCTGCTGAAGGAATTCATAATTATCTACAAGAGAAAGCATTACGTGCACGGCCCAAGATTGATACACACCATTTTCGTTTACTAGACGAGTTGCGTACAAAGGAATTGTCGCCGAAGGAATATGATGGGCAAGAAACATATGGCACTGATTCTGCAGATTTTGCTGTCCACAATTATGAAGATCGTTCACATGCTGAAATCGCATCTAGTGAAAAATTATTTCTTGCTCATTTTGAAAAAGAACCTATGCTCAGAAGAGAGGAAACAGGACCTAATGCAGAACAAGTATTAAATAGTTTTGAAGAAAGATTTACAGGACTGAGTGAAGAAAAAGCAATCGGACTTGTGGGCTATGTATTGAGTGCGATGAATGTGTTATTTATTGCCCCGAAGATGCAATTTTCAAAGTGAATAAGGATGATCATGCTATGGGGCGCTATGTAGATACTGATTATGATAAATGCGTAGGTTGTCACATCTGCGCTGATGTTTGCCCTTGCGGTTACATAGAAATGGGTATGCAGTATTAGCAGTAAATCTTTGACTTTATAGCTTTACCTTTAAGATTGCTCCCCGAAGCCCGCTATTTTGTAGAATTCTTTAGCGCGTTTTATATCTTTTTTTACTAATTTCCCTTCTTCATACATCATTGCTAATGTTGTTAGTGAGCCTACTAAACCTTGACTTGCGGCTTTTGTGTACCAGAGAACAGCTGCTTCGCCATTTTTTTCAACACAATCTCCTTCCATATACATAAAACCTAATCCATGCTGAGCTAAAGCATGTCCGCCTTCAGCAGCAGATTTCATCCATTTAAAAGCTAATAATGGATTCGCTTTATTTCCTAAGCCATTTTGATACATTATTGCACATCTATGCTGCGCTTCAGTATTGCCAGCCTCTGCAAGTGGCGACAAAAGTTGCATTGCTCTAGAAAAATGTCTGGCTTCAAATGCACTTAAACCACTAGTTAATTCAACTTCATTTTTTTTCATCCTTATATCCCATTAACAATATTTTATTTTGATAGTATATACATATAATATGTAAATAATAAATGGTTTAAGGAGAATCTATTGTTAAAAAATACCTTAAGGGGAGCAATTCAGAAAGTTGCTACTGGGCCAGAATTTAGTAAAAATATATCAGAAGAAGATAGTTATAATTCTATGCTAAATATATTAGATAATGATGCAGATTCTGTGCAAGCTGCAATTTATCTAATTGCGATGAGAATGAAGAGAGAAACTATGGAGGAAAATATAGGTTCACTTAAAGCATTGATTGATAAATCAAATATTATTACAGCTAATGTTGATGAATTGCTTGATGTAGCAGAACCTTATAATGGTTTTCTTAGAAACACACCTTTAAGCGCTTTTCTTCCTGCTGTATTTTCTGCAACAGGTATACCGTGTGTAACACATGGAGTTGAAACAGTTGGGCCAAAATTTGGCTTAACAACAAAAAAGATTTTAAAAACTGCAGGAATAAATGTAGATAAAAGTATGCAAGAAGCATCTGATTGTTTGAGTAATAAAGACATTGGTTGGGCATATATAGATCAAGAAAAATTCTGCAAACCTCTATATGATTTAGTTGATTTAAGAACTAGAATGGTAAAAAGAACAATATTAACAACAATAGAAGTTCTTGTTGGTCCTATTAGAGCGAAAAATAAAACACATTTATTAACTGGTTATGTGCACGCTGCATATCCTCCAGTGTATTCTAATTTAGCAAAAGTTGCCGGTTTTGATACAGCAGTTCTAGTAAAAGGAGTAGAAGGAGGGGTATCCCCAGCATTAAGAGGAGATGGTAAAGTTTTTTATTACTCAGATAATAATGAGCTACAGGAAACTAAATTTGATCCTAAAAGCATATCAATAGAACAAAATATGAGAGCAGTACCGTTACCTAATTTAGATAAACAAGAAGGAGTAAAATTAGATGAAATATCTAGTGACATAAATGTAGAAGACTTCTCAGCAAAAACTTCTGAAATTGGAATTGAAGCATTAAATGGAAAAGATGGCCCAGCAAAAGATACATTGATATATACTGGAGCACTCACATTATCAATAATAAAAAATATTAGTTTTAACGAGGCTGCTAGTCAAATAAAAAAAGCTATAAATAGCGGTAAAGCAAAAGATTTTTTTTATAATTCAATTTGAATTATAATTAACTAAGTTTAATTAAATTAATTTCAATCGAGGAGAAAAATGAACGAAACATATAGGAATGCAGTTGTACAAATGGAAGAGCAAGGTGTTCAAGAAGAGTATATTATTGGATGGCAGGGTGGATTTCTAGGGCATCCGCCAAGAGAAGAAACAAGAAAAAATGAAGCCTATGATGCTGGATTTGAAGATGGTCAAGAAAAAAATTTAGCTAATATTGGTAATTGGAAAAAATAAACTTATTTATTTACTAGAGAGTTGATTGGTCTTTTTAAAGACAATAAAATTTTTGGTACCTCTTGATCGATAACGTACATTCGTATCCAATTATTATCAAGTTCCCCCATATAAGTCATTACATGATTACCAAGTATTATTCTAGATTTGTAACTTGGTTCTTCTATGTATTCCAGCTCTGAATATTCTTCCATACGCTTATTTAATAAATTAATAAATTTACTTTTGACATTTTCCTCTGGAATATTTAAATCAACTTGATTAATGTTAACCGTTGCATTTAATTTTTTGGCGACATCTGTTATAAAATTTATTTTCTTTTCTTTATCATAAGATTTAATTTCATTGCTTGTAACGTAGATCTGAAAGCAAGAAACTTCTTTTAAAATTTCCAATCTATCAGTCCAAGTTTCTGTATCAAACCCTTCGTTTTCTAAATTTAATAAAGTTTTTTTCGATATTTTCCAGATACTCACAGCTAGAGCGCTAGCAATTTGACTAATTTGCCTTTTTTTCCCTTTTTGATTCCAACCGCTATGTATTCTTTGTATACTCACCTAAGCTTTTACCAAATAAATTGTAAAAATATATTATACATCATTACTTATGAGAGAGATAAAGCCAAACACTTTTATATTTGAATTTGAAAATGCTTTAAAACAAGATGATTGTTTAAGCATTATTGATATGTTTGAAAGCAATAAAGAAGATCATTATCAAGGGAAAATTGGCCAAAATCTTAATGAAGACTTAGATATAAAAAAATCTACTGACCTTTTTATAAGTGGCAAGAAAATATGGAAAGATATAGATAAGTTATTTTTTACGGCATTAGCAAAATCTTTAAATGAATTTAAAAATGAAATAGATTTTTTTAAGGGGCCGTTTAAAGATGTGGGTTATGCAATACAAAGAACAGATCCAGGTCAATATTATCATTGGCATATAGATAGTGGAAGTCATGAGTTTAGTTATAGGCAGCTCGTAGTTATTTTTTATTTAAATGATCTTAAGAAAAATCAAGGTGGTACGACAGAGTTTTTTCATCAAGATGTTATTATTACACCAAAAGCAGGAAAGTTAATTTTATTTCCACCATTTTGGACGCATAAGCACAGAGGAGCAGAAGTTATTTCTGGTAAAAAGTATATAGCGACGACATGGGTCGTATTTGCTTAAAAATTAAGTAAAAGAAGTCTCATCCATATTGCCTGCTGTATCAATATCAATAACTTTAACATTAGGCATTTGATTGATAATATATGCGGCCATCATAATTGCTGTTTCTTTTTTATTTAAATGTATAGATGTAAATAAACGGTCAGCAACTATTTGACATTTTTGAAATTGATTAGGTTTTTCAACCCAAGTTTTGCTCATTTGCCAACCTTTATCCATATCAGAATCCATTTGATTGAAAAAAGATTGTGCTTCAGTCACAATTTTTTTTTTAATTTTAAGAGGATATTCATTCTCACTGAGAATGACAGTAAGCTCATACATTTTTACTTCTTAGAGCCTTTTTCTTCATGAGCGAGATCAACAATGTCCATCGCTAAATCTCTGAACTCTTCTTTAAATCCTGACATCTCAGAATCATCGCTGGGGGAAAAATATTCGGAAGCTTCAACTCCTTGTTTTCTGTCCAAAGCTATAAATTTTTTTTGCATTTCTAGTAGTTTTTTAATCTTATCTTGTTTATCGTCACTCATTATAATCCGCCCTTTTTTTCCACTTAGCTCAATAATAACCTACTTGTTGATATAAAATCCACTAGTCCAAATTGGATAGGTTTAATATCCACCCTTTCTTCTGCTTTCTGGCAAGCCAGAAATTCTTCCACCTTGTTTACTTGGATTTCCAGGAAATAGATCGTATAAAACTTTAGCATCTATTTTTTCCCCCCAAAGTTTTTCAAAAAACTTAACTAGTTTTCTTGTAGTTGGTTGATTGCCGCCATTATTAAAAAATTCATCTCTCAAATGATTAATTACATCCCAGTGTCTTTGTGTAAGTTCTAATTTTTCAAGAGCAGCAATTTTCGTTGCTAAATCTTCAGACCAGTCTTCAGCATTTACTAAGTAACCCATTTCAGTTGTTTCTATTTGTTTATCGTCTACATCAATTGTTGGCATTTTATAAGCCTCCTTTTTTAAATATAATGTTATTCATTAGCTACCGGAGCTATACTCTTATGAGGTAAAAAGATACCACATCCATATAATTTTCCAATACCTATTCCTAGTTCTTGTATTTTAATAGATTCTAACTTTTCTAAATCCGTTATTAATAATGTTTTCCCAACAAGAATTTTTTTTGGTGTTTTTATTAAATGTTCCTTGCCACAAAGCATTTTTTTTACATTAATTTTCATTAAATTTAAGGATTTTTTAACATCTTCTAAAAACTCATCTTCATTTTTATTATGTTCAACCACAACAGCTCGACAGAAGAGAGTATCTGTTATAATCAATTTTTTTATGTTTGGCTTAGAAAGTTTCATTTCATATTGTCCTATTTTCAAAGTTTGTTTATCTAAAGAAAAAACTTTTTCTGCATATTCAACTGGAGTTCTGATACAGAATCGCGTTCTTTTTGATAAATAGATTTCAGTTTTTGGTCTTTCCCAGCCTGCTCCAGACTCAGCACCGTAAACTGAATGAATTGCTAAGTTATCAATATCATTAATAATTGGAAGTTTAGATGAAACTGCTTCAAATAAATCATAAGCATGATCAGTAGAAATTTTGTTGCAATCAACTCTAAATGAAACGTCGATTATTTTGTCTTCAATTTTTTTAACTTCATCAGTATTATCTTCTTCCCAGTACATAATTATTTTTTTGGTGATGTAAATAAGTTTTCAAGATCTGTTTCCCAGTAATCTGGTGTATCATCAAAATTAGGTTTAATATCAAGAGATAAGAACATTTCACCTTCATTGATTTTTTTTAATATAAATTCTTTAAGTTCTTTATATGAACGCATTTTATGTTGTTGTATCAAAATTCCACTAATTGTTAACATATTTTTATTTTATTCTTTTTGAAAATCTAAGGCGTTTTAATAATCTTTTATTTTTTCCGTCAGTATATTCTTCTCTTTTGTGTAAGATATTGTTGGCAACATATCCCTGGTTTTCTTTTAATAGGACATTAAATTTATATTTATTATCTTCCATTATAAAGCTATATATAAAATCTTTTATTTGTTTAATCATATCATTTTTTTGCCAAATAATATTTTGTTGTCTTGAAGTAAATCGCATATTTAGAAAGCCATCTTCGTCAGTATAAAATACGGGTCCTATAATTGATTGACTATTTTTTTTATTTTTATTTTTTGGAATTTCCATAATATTATTTTGCATCAGTATTTCAATAAAATCAGGGTTATGATCTCTTAAATATATGTATATTATTTCATGGTCCAAAAGTATATTTTCACCGCCGCTTTTTGCAGGTAGCATGCAATGCAATAAAAAAGATTTTACTGATGTATTTATTGGATAATAGTAACCGTCTGTATGCCAATTTAGTTGTTTATTGGTATAGGGAATATACTCAATGCCTGACAATTTACTTTTTGTATTTACTTGATCAGTAATAGTTGAGATGCCTTTGCTATCTGCTAATAAATTTGAAACAAAATTGATTAAATCTAATTTAGTGCAAAAATTTTGAAGATGATTATCATTTAATTTAGATGTGAAATCGTAAATAGCAAAATTATACTTTTTAACAATATCCTTTAGTTTATTAATTTTATCATTATCAATGTTTTTATTATTAAATGATACTGACAATTTATTAAGATTTATTGGGTATAACGAAAGTTTATGGGTTCGCCACTTTTGGTATTCAGTTTGATTTTCTAAGATAAAAGGAGATTTCATTATTTAGCATTGTATGACAATTGTTGTACATTTTGATAGGATATTAGAAATAATTTGTTTTAAGAGGTTTGGAAAATTTAGTTTTTGAGAATCTACCCCTATTGGGATATAAAAATCATTCCAAATGGGATAGTAAACACACCCCAAAAGAACAATGTCATTAGTGGGGATAAACTCATAAAATAAAATTATCCATACATAAGTTTAATGTAATACAAAGGAGAAACTAGAGTGGCTGATAAGCATATTACCCCGATGTTGGACGAATTAGAAAATGGCCCATGGCCAAGTTTTATATCCGGAATTAAAAGATTAAGAGATCAGCATTCAGACAGTAGAGTTTCAGGTGTGGCGAATTCTTTATTAGGTCAGCTAGAACATTCTTATGAAACAAGAAAAGGTTATTGGAAAGGTGGGACAGTAAGTGTATTTGGTTATGGTAGTGGAATTATTCCACGTTTTTCAGAGGTAGGAGATGCATTTCCAGAATCAAGAGAATTTCATACATTAAGAGTACAACCCCCAGCAGGAAATTTTTATACAACAGATATGTTAAGACAGCTTGGAAAAAGTTGGGAAAAACATGGTTCAGGTTTACAAACATTCCATGGACAAACAGGCAACATAATGTTTATTGGAGCAACAACCGAAAACACTCAACACTTTTTTGATGAAATTAATGAATATGGTTGGGATTTAGGTGGAGCTGGTCCTTGTGTAAGAACAGGTATGTGTTGTGTTGGAGCTGCAAGATGTGAGCAATCAAACATTGATGAAATAAAAATCCATAGAACATTACTTAACAACTTTACAGATGATATTCATAGACCTGCCCTTCCTTATAAATTTAAGTTTAAGGTCTCAGGTTGTCCAAATGATTGCGTTAACTCAATCGAAAGAGCTGATTTTGCAATTATCGGAACTTGGAAAGATGATATGAAAGTTAATCAAGATGAAGTTAAAGATTTTGTAGAAAAGAAAGGAAGGAAATATCTTATAGACAATGTGATTACAAGATGTCCAACAAATTGTTTATCACTTAAAGATGATGATACTTTAGAAGTTGATAATAGAAATTGTGTTAAGTGTATGCATTGCTTAAACGTTATGCCAAAGGCTTTAAGTCCTGGAGATGACAAAGGTGCCACTATTTTAATGGGTGGAAAAAGAACTCTTAAAATTGGTGATTTAATGGGAACTGTTATTGTTCCATTCATGAAGTTAGATACAGAAGAAGACTATGAAAAGCTTACTGAGTTGGCTGAGGAAACAATAGATTTTTGGGCAGAAAATGGATTAGAACACGAACGTTGTGGTGAGATGATTGAGCGAATTGGTTTAGTAAATTTCTTAGATGGTATTGGATTAGAAGTAGACCCTAATATGGTTGCAGACCCAACAACTAGTTCTTACGTAAGAATGGATGGCTGGGATGACGAAGCTGAAAAATGGTTTAAAGATAAATTGCAGTCAGCAGAAGCTTAGTATCTCTCAACAAATTTTAAAATAAGGAATAGATGATGTCAAAACAACAAGTAGAAAAAAAAGTACATAGACCTCCTATAGAAACAGGTTGTCCAGATTCATTTCAATATATGCATCCAGTGATGAGAAGAAATTATGGGCAATGGGCTTATCATGAAGATCCACGTCCTGGAGTTTTAAAACATGTTGCTCATAGTGGAGATGCTATTTGGACAGTTAGAGTTGGGACTCAAAGAATTTTAGATGTAATAACTTTAAATCTATTATGTGATATTGGCGATAAGTATGCTGACGGATATGTTAGGTTTACAATTAGAAGTAATATCGAATATATGGTTGATCAAGAATCAAAAGTTGGGCCATTAATAGTAGAACTTGAAAAAAATGGTTTCGTTGTTGGTGGAACAAAAAACTCTGTTGCAATGATTGCACATACTCAAGGATGGTTACATTGCGATATTCCAGGCACTGATGCAGCAGGCGTTGTTAAAGCAATGATGGATGAAGTGATTGATGAATTTAAAGGTTGGAATATGCCTAATAGAGTTCATATGACAACATCATGTTGCCAAATAAATTGTGGTGGTCAAGGTGATATTGCTATAAATGTTCAATATACAAAACCCCCAAAAATTAATCATGACTTGGTTTCAAATGTTTGTGAAAGACCTTCAGTTGTAGCGCGTTGTCCAGTTGCTGCAATAAGACCTGCGATGGTTAACGGCAAACCTTCATTAGAAGTTGACGAAAAAAAATGTATATGCTGTGGAGCTTGTTATCCACCTTGTCCTCCAATGCAAATTAATGATGCTGAGCATTCGAAGTTATCTGTATGGGTTGGTGGTAACCATTCTAATGCTAGAGGGAAGCCTACTTTTCAAAAACTAGTAGCAGCTGGTATTCCAAATAATCCACCAAGATGGCCTGAAGCTACAGCGATAGTGAAAAAAATTCTTAGAGCATATAGAGATGATGCTAAAGATTGGGAAAGAATAAGTGATTGGGTAGAAAGAATTGGCTGGCCAAGATTTTTTGAATTAACTGGATTGCCATTTACTAAATTCCATATTAATAATTGGAAAGGAGCAAGAAACAGTCTTAATGCATCTACTCATATTAGATTTTAAGTATTAAATAATTATAACCGAGGAGATACATTTGAAACTAGGTATATTAATAAACGAAGGACCATATCAACATCAAGCTTCTGATACAGCTCTTCACTATGTTAAAGCCGCAATAAAAAAAGGACACGAGATTTATCGTGTTTTTTTTTATAACGATGGCGTAAATAATGCAACGAAGTTATCTTCACCTCCTCAAGATGATAGAAATATAACTAAAGAATGGTCAATGTTAGCTAAAGACCATGGTATTGATTTAGTTGTTTGTGTTGCAGCAGCACAAAGAAGAGGAATATTGGATAAAGATGAAGCAAAAAGAAATGGAAAAGATGCTGATAACCTTGAAGAAGGATTTAGAATTTCTGGTTTAGGACAACTTGTTGAAGCAGGCATTCAATCTGATAGATTAATTACTTTTGGGGATTAAATCGAGTGAGTGAAGAAGCAATAATTAAAAAGTTTATGTATGTAAATAGAAAAAGCCCATATGGAACAATTTATGCTTTAGAGTCCTTAGAAGTTGTTCTTATAACAGCTGCTTTTGATCAAGATGTTAGCTTAACATTTACTGATGATGGAGTTTATCAGTTGATGAAGAATCAAAATACAGAAGGTATTGGAATGAAAAATTTCTCTGCAACTTATTCTGCTCTAGGTGATTATGAAGTTAAGAAAGTTTATATAGATAAAGAGTCGTTAGAAGAAAGAGGATTAAGCCTTTCTGATTTACAAGAATTAGTATGGGAAGATGAAGATGAAGATTACGCCGAAAAAAGTTCAATTAATCTAGTATCTAGATCAGAACTTTCTGAAATTATGAACAATCAAGATGTTGTTTTAAGTTTTTGATAGGAAATTATTATGAGTATGTTGCACACAGTAAATAAATCACCATTTGAAAACTCAACAGTTTTATCATGTATCTCTTTGTGTACAAAAAATAGCAGTATTTTATTTATAGAAGATGCAGTTATATCTGTAATGAAGTCTACAAAATTTACAGACATGATAAATAATTCTTTAAAAGATTTTAAAATATATGCCTTAAAACCTGATTTAGAGGCAAGAGGCTTATCTTTAGATAATGTGATAGAAGGTGTCAAGGTAGTCGGATATGAAGAATTTGTAGATTTGACAACGGAGCATGACTCTGTGCAATCTTGGCTTTAGTATATTTTTAACAATCGGAGGTAGATGTGGCATTAGAAGTAAACGGTAAAAGTTACGAAACAGATGAGGAAGGATATCTAGCAGATTTGAATTCATGGGATGCTGATGTTGCTAATGCTATGGCAGAGGCAGATGGTTCTCCTTTGGAAGATAATCATTGGGAAGTAATAAATTTTTTACGTGAATATTACGAAGAATATCAAATTGCCCCAGCTGTTAGAGTTCTTACAAAACAAATTGGTAAAAGACTAGGCAAGGACAAAGGAAATAGTAAATATTTATATGAGTTATTTCCATACGGCCCTGCAAAGCAAGCATGTAAGTATGCTGGATTACCAAAACCAACTGGTTGCGTATAAATTTTATAGTTGCTGAATATGCAGATATCCATATTAAGTATTTCAATAGCTACATTATTTTATATAGCTTTTTTTATATTAGCTTATGGATTAGTAAGTAAAATTTTGCAATATAAAAATACCCCAGCCCCATTAAAAATTCCTACAATGCCTGCGCCAACAACTCAAGCAGGCGTAGTTTTTAGGATGACAAAAGAAGTGGTTTTATTTGCAAGTCTTTTTAAATCAAGTAAAGCAACATGGTTATTTGGTTGGCTTTTTCATTTTGGATTATTTTTGGATATGCTTAGACATCTTCGTTATTTTATTGATCCAGTATGGGTATGGGTTGTACTTATCCAACCTTTTGGCAAATATGGTTCTATATTAATGTTGGTTGGTCTAGTAGGATTATTAACAAGAAGAATTATTGTAGATAGGGTTAGGTATATATCTTCTCCGTCTGATCATTTGATGTTGGTATTACTTATATGTATTACATCGACTGGAATGGCTATGAGTTTTTATTTGGGTGTAGATGTTATTAGTGTTAAATCTTTTTTTATTGGTTTAATGACTTTCGATATTCAAAATATACCGGCTGATCCTATTTTAGTTTCTCACTTGATAATGGTTGCATCGTTAATGATTATTTTTCCTTATAGTAAGTTACTTCATGCTCCAGGTTTATTTTTTAGCCCATCAATGAATCAAGTAGATAATGCTAGAGATAAAAGACATCTTGCAAAATGGGCAGAAGATTTAGAAAAAAATTAAGAATATAATAATAGGATGAGTTATGGCAGACAGTAAATTTGAGACACCAGAATTAAGAGAATATCCAATTATTCCAAAATTACAAAAAGATGTAATGTCTCATAGCAAACCTTTTGTTGCAAAGGAGCAACATCAAGAGCCCTTGGGGTTTCCGGGAGAGCTTGTAGATAATTGGCACGATAAAGCTATAGAAAAGATGGGAGACCTTCAAAGCAAATATAGATCTTTGCAAGTATATTTAGATTCGTGTGTTAAGTGCGGAGCTTGTACTGATAAATGTCATTATTATATTGGAACAACAGATCCAAAAAATATGCCTGTTGCTAGACAAGATTTATATAGAAAAGTTTATAGAAGATATTTTACTTTTGCAGGAAAATATTTTCCAAAAATAGTTGGGGCTACAGACTTAACAGAAAAAGTTTTAGATGATTGGTATTCATATTTTCATCAATGCTCACAATGTAGAAGATGTGCAGTATATTGCCCATATGGAATTGATACAGCTGAGATTTCTATGGCAGCTAGAGAAGTAATGGATACTATCGGAGTGGGACAAAAATATTGTAATGAAATTATTAGCAAAGTTCATAAGATTGGAAATAATTTAGGTCTGCCAGGACCTGCTCTAGAGAATACTTTAGAAGGCTTGGAAGAAGATGTTGAAGAAGAAACTGGAGTTTCAGTAAAATTTCCTCTTGATGTTAAGGGTGCAGATGTTTTATTAATCACGCCCTCAGCTGATTTTTTTGCAGAACCACATGTTGATGGATTAATTGGGTACGCAAAAGTTTTTCATGAAGCAGGAATATCTTGGACAATAAGTTCTCATGCAAGTGAAGCTGCAAATTTTGGTATGTTTATTGGAAGCTATGAAAATATGCGAAAACTTGCAATGAGGATTAGAGAAGCGGCTATAGAATTAGGAGTAAAAAGAATTGTTTTTGGTGAATGTGGTCATGCATGGAGAGTAGCATATAGTTTTTTAAATACTTTAGCTGGACCATGGGACTTTTTAGATCAAAATTATCCAATCCCTCAACATATATGTGAAGTTACATATGGACTAATTCAAGATAATACACTTAAATTTGATAAGTCAAAGAATGATGACATGGTTTTGACTTATCATGATTCATGTAATGTTGCACGAGCATCTAGAATGGGAGACAAGGCCGGAGGTCAGTTTTTAATTCCAAGAGAAGTGATTAAAGCAGCATGTAATAATTTTCACGATATGTCTTCAGATACTATTAAAGAAGGCACATTTTGTTGCGGTGGCGGTCTTCTTACAGATGATTTAATGGAATTAAGAGTAAAAGGTGCGCTACCAAGAATGGAGGCTTTACGTAAAGTTGTTGAAGATCATGGAGTTACGCATATGGCAGCAATTTGCGCAATATGTAAGAGTCAATTTGCTAAGGTTTTCCCATATTATGACTTTTCAATGGATCAAATTGTAAGCGTTCATCAGTTAGTTAGTAATGCATTGATCTTAACTGGTCAAAATGATGGCAAAAGTGAGGAAAATGAAGGGAAAAAACACCCACAACAGGATATAGATGAGGCCGCATAGTACTTTATAATAATTTAAGGCAAGGACAAATTTATGGCAGCAAATAAAGATATTGTAGAAAAAAAGTTAACCTTTAGGAAATACCAAGAAGGTGTTTATACCTATGAAAATTTAGGACAGGATATTTTTGAGCAAGATAAATCTCATAAATGTCCAACATATGTTCACAGAACGCCGCCATGCCAAGGTAGCTGTCCATCAGGTGAAGATATTAGAGGATGGTTAGATATTGTCAGAGGAATTGAAAAACCACCTACAGATATTGGAATGCAAGAATATGCATTTCGAAGATCTACTACCGCAAATCCGTTTCCTTCAATGATGGGAAGGGTTTGTCCGGCACCATGTCAAGATGGTTGTAATAGAAATGATGTCGAAGATTATGTAGGAATTAATGGAGTAGAACAATATATTGGTGATCAAGCTATTGAAGAAGGATTTACTTTCTCTTGCGTAGACGAAATGAGTGGTAAAAGAGTAGCAATTATAGGAGGAGGCCCTGCTGGACTTTCTGCAGCTTACCAATTAAGAAAATTAGGGCATGCAAGCGTTATATTTGATTCCCATGAAAAACTTGGGGGAATGATGAGATACGGAATTCCAAGTTATAGAACACCAGATGCATTTTTAGATCCAGAGATCGATAGAATTCTTAAAATGGGACACATAGAGGTTAAACTTAATACCTATATCGGAAAGGATATAAGTGCCGAGAGTTTAGAGAAAGATTATGATGCGGTTTTATGGGCAATAGGTTGTTGGACTGGAAGAGATTTACCAGTGCCAAATAGCGATGCTCTAAATTGTATTTCAGCTATAGAATATTTAGAAGCTTTTGCAGAAAAGAGATTACATGTTACCGCTAAAAAAGTTGTTTGCGTTGGAGGGGGTGATACATCTATTGACGTAGTATGCTCATCAAGAAGAATGGGGACACTAAAGGAAAGTTTGCCCGAAGAAATTAAGCCTGAAAATATTTTAAAGACTAATGGTTCTCAAGATAAAAATTTAGCATCAGAAAGAATTCATAATGATGTTACGCTTACAACATTATTTAAAAAATCAGAAATGACAGCTTCAGAACATGAAGTCCAAGATGCAATGAGAGAAGGTGTACAAATTATTAATGAAGTAATGCCGTTAGAAGTTTTAGTAGATGAAAAGACTGGTCAGGCATATGCTCTTAAAATGGCAAAATGTACTATGAATGAAGGAAGACCACAAAAAATAGAAGGTACAGAATTTGAAATTGAAGCTGATTTAATCGTAGCTGCAATTGGGCAAAGTGGAGTATTAGATGGTTTAGATGAATTTAATAATGGTAGGAATTTAATTGATGCTGACGAACACTATGCGGTTCCTGGAAAATCTGGACATTTTGTAGCTGGTGATATTATTAGACCTCATCTTCTTACAACAGCAATTGGACAAGGCTCTATAGTAGCTGAAACAATTAATCAGTATTTAAATCAGATTGATTTAAAAGAATTAAAAAAACGCCCAAAAGTTGATGTGCACCATTTTAATTTATTAGAAAAATTAAAAGAAGCAGGATTAAATCCTACAGACTATGAGCCAGGAGCACATTGGGGAACTGATAAATTAGAGTTTTCAGTACATAATTATGAAGACAGATCTGCACAAGAAATTATTAATACGGAAAGGATGTTTCTTGGTCATTTCCCTTTTACTCCAAGAAATTCAAGAGATTATGTTGGTCCAAAAGCCGAAACAATACTTGGTGATTTTGACGAAAGATTAAAATGTTATACAGAAGAACAAGCAGTTCAAGAAGCCGGAAGATGTATGAGCTGCGGCATGTGTTTTGAATGTGATAACTGTGTAATTTATTGTCCACAAGATGCTGTCTTTAGAGTGAAAAAAGATAAAAGTACCACAGGCAGATATGTAGATACAGATTATAATAAATGTATTGGATGTCATATATGTGCTGACGTATGTCCAACTGGTTATATAGATATGGCATTGGGTGATCATTAATTTAGGTAAGTTTTAAAAATTATGTAAGAAATATTATCTGAATTTGTGAGGAGAGGTTTAGTATGTATAATAAGTTAGTTATAAAAATTCTATTAACTTTTTTATTAGTTTTCTTTAGTGGATCGTCAATTACGCATGAAAATATTCCGCATAATATAGATACTTCTCTGACTGATAAATGTGTTGAGCCAACTGAAATTATGCGCGCACAACATCACATTTTTCTTAATCAACAAAGCCACGATACAGTTGTAAAAGGTATAAGAACTACTAAATACAGTTTAAAAAACTGTATAAATTGTCACATAAAACCCTTAGCTGATGGAAGTTATCCCAGTATCAAGTCAAAAGAACATTTTTGTTCTGGCTGCCATATAGAAGCTGCAGCACAAGTTGAATGTTTTGATTGTCACGCTTCAAAACCTTTTAAAAAAAACATCAATCAAGAAATAGACTATTATTAAACTTATGAAAAAATATGAAATAAAACTTGATAGAAGAAATTTTTTAAAAAGTTCGGCTTTATTAGGAATTTCATCTATAGCTCCCGGAGTATTTTTTCAAGAGCTAGCTCATGCTAGAGATTTAGACAAACCTGCATCTAGTAAAATTAGATGGGGAATGTTAATAGATACTAATCAATGCACAGAGGATTGTGATGCTTGTGTTACGGCATGTGATGAAGAGCATGGTATAGAAGATTTTGGTAGGCCTGCAACTGATTCACAATGGATAAGAAAATTAAATTTAACAGATGAATTTTCTGGAAAATCTTACAATCTGCCTATGATGTGTCAGCATTGTGAAAATCCACCATGTGTAGATGTTTGTCCAACTGGAGCTTCATTTATAAGGGATGATGGAATTGTTTTAGTCAATCAACATACTTGTATAGGGTGTAGGTATTGTATGATGGCTTGTCCTTATAAAGCTAGATCTTTTGTTCATGAAAATCTTGAGAACCAAGTACCACATTCCCCAAGAGGAAAAGGTTGCGTTGAAAGTTGTAACTTATGTGTTCATAAGATAGATAACGGAGAAAATAATACCGCATGCGCAGAAGCTTGTCAGAAAGATGGGCATCAAGCTATATTATTTGGTGATTTAAATGATCCAGAAAGCGAAATTTCAAAACAATTACATAAGTATGGTGGAAAAGAAATTAGAAGTGATTTAGATTTAAATACAGCAGTAAGATATAGGGGTATATAATGAATTTAGTAAGATATAAATTTTTAGAGTTCGATAAAAAAATATTGTTTCTTATAATTATAAGTCTAACTATGTTTGCAATGTGTGTATTTGCATTTACTACCTTAGAGCATGAGGGTCATTGGATAACCGGAATGAATAATCAAGTTGTATGGGGAGTTCCTCATGTTTTTGCTATTTTTTTAATTGTTGCAGCATCAGGTATTTTAAATATTGCATCAATAGCATCAGTTTTTGGAATCTCAGCTTATAAACCTTTATCTAGATTATCCGCTTTGCTAGCTATAGGTTTATTAGTTGGAGGACTGATGGTTTTAGTAATGGATTTAGGTAGGCCAGATAGATTAATAGTTGCTATGACAACATTTAATTTTAAATCTATATTTGCTTGGAATATATTTTTATATACGGGATTTATGTTTGTAATAGTAATTTATTTGTGGATGATGTTTGAGGGAAGATATAATAAGTATGTTCCTGTAGTCGGAATGTTTGCGTATGCGTGGAGAATTATTCTTACAACAGGAACAGGGTCAATTTTTGGATTTTTAGTTGCTAAGGAAGCATATGATAGTGCGATATTAGCGCCATTATTTATTGCAATGTCATTACTGTTTGGTACAGCGATTTTTATTAAAACTTTATATTTTTTAAGAATGTATTTTGATGTTGAAACAGGAGAAATAATTTTTAAAAGATTAAGGAAATTATTGCTTTATTTTATTCTAGCAGTATTTTATTTTACGGTTCTTTTTCATTTGACAAATTTATATGCAACAACACATCATGATTATGAATTTTTTCTATTATTTTCCGGTGAAATATATACATACTTATTTTGGATTGGGCAAATACTATTTGGTACGTTCGTTCCTTTATTTTTGATTACATCAAATAAAATAAATAATACGTGGAACTCACTTCTGTTAGCATCATTATTAGTAATAATAGGTGGATTTATCCAGATATATGTAATTATAATTTCTGGACAGGCGTTTCCCTTAGATATGTTTCCTGGATATATTGAAAGCAGCACATTTAGTGATGGCATAGTGGCTGAATATATTCCTAGCATTTATGAATTTATGTTAGGGCTAGGTGGTATAGCAATAGCATCTTTAATTTTTATACTTGGAGTATTAAGTTTAGAATTTATACCAGACAGTTTAGAAGATGAGTACTTACAAAATTAATAGCCTTAATAGTATTTATATTTCTGCTGCACATAAGTCTTCAGGCAAAACAATTATCTCAATTGGATTATCAAGAATTTTTTCTAATTTAAATATTAATATTCAAACTTATAAAAAGGGACCAGATTACATAGATATGGGCTGGTTATCTGCAGCATCAAGAAATAATTGTTATAACTTGGACTTTAATACTCAAACAAAAGATGAAATTGTAAATTTGTATAATAAAAAAAATTTAGATTTTAATATTATTGAAGGCAACAAAGGTCTTTATGATGGATTAGATGTATTAGGCTCAGATGATAACTCTGCAATGTCAATGTTATTAAATACACCAGTAATATTAGTAATCAATGCTCAAGGCATAACAAGAGGTATAGCCCCTTTAATTCAAGGCTATATAAATTTTGAAAAAAAATGCAAGATAAAGGGAGTCATTCTGAATAAAGTAAGCACAGAAAGACATGAAAGCAAATTAATACAGGCTGTAGAAAATTATACGGATTTAAAAATATTTGGTTCTATTAGGAAAAATGATGATTTAATTATTTCAGAAAGACACATAGGACTAATACCAGCGAATGAGAAAAAAATTGCAAATAAAAAAATTAATTCTATAGCTAAAATAATTGAGTCTTCTGTAGATAAAAATGCATTTTCAAAGATAGGGATTGAATTTAAAAAAATAAATAATACTTTAAAAAGAAAACATAACCCAGCATATATAAAGTCAGGTAAAAATATAAAATTAGGAATTTTTTATGACTCTTCTTTTGGTTTTTATTATCATGATGATATAGAAAATTTTATAAAATATGGCGCAGATATAATATATATTAATGCAATAAAAGATAATAAATTACCATCTGTAGATGCAATATTTATAGGTGGCGGTTTTCCAGAAGTTAATGCTGCAAAATTAGCAAAAAATAAAACTTTAATAAAAGAAATTAAGAAATTTATAAAGGAAGGTAATCCCTGCTATGCTGAATGTGGCGGTTTAATGTATCTTACTGAGTATATTTATTATAAAAATAAAAAATTTAAAATGGTGGGAATTATTCCGGGACATGTAAATATGTGCAAAAATCCTGTTGGAAGAGGTTATGTAAAACTAAACGCAAATAAAAATCATCCATGGAAAATAAAAAATAAAAAGTTAATAAATGCTCATGAATTCCATCATGCAAATTTAATATTTAATAAAAAAAATAAATGTGAATATGCATATGATGTAAAAAGAGGATATGGTTCAGATGGAAAACGAGACGGTTATATTTATAAAAACTTATTAGCAAATTTTTCTCATCTAAGGCATACTAAAAAATATCCTTGGATAAAATATTTTATGAATTTTATTGAAGAGAGTAAAAATGATTAATATAACAAATGAAGCAGCCTCAGCAATAAAACAAGAAATTGCAAAAGAAGTGAATAAAGGTTTTAAATTAAGAATCGCTGTTATGAAGAAAGAAGATAATAGTCTTCATTATGCTTTAGGTTTTGATGATAATCATACAAATAACGATAAAATACATAAAAGCAATGAAGTAGAAATTATTATATCTAATAGTTCTCATGAAATGTGTGAGGGGATGACGATAGATTATGTCGAATTAGAGAAAAATAAATTTAATTTTATTTTTTTAAACCCAAAAGATCCAAATTATGTCAAGTCAACAGAATAAAAAAGACCATATAAATGAATTTATAGAAAACTTAAATCAATGGGTTCTTAATATTATGTCGGGAGATCTTTCATCGCGGATTAATGTTTCGGAATCAGAAGATTTGCAAATTTTATGTAGTAACTTAAATGCAGTTTCTGAGATGTTAGAGACACAATTAAACAAAACAAATGAACAATTTGAAAGATTTTCAAAATATAAAGAGGAGAAAAATAAAGAAGCTAATCGTTTAGCTATTATAGAAGAAAGAGTAACCATAGCATCTGAACTTCATGATTCGTTAGCTCAAACATTAGCAAGTTTGCGATTACAGGTGAGAGTTTTAGATGAAAGCGTTCAACAGGATGGTGATAAGAGGGTTTGGGATGAACTTGAAACTTTAGAAGAAAGTATAGAATTAGCTAATCGTGAAATTCGTCAATTAATTGGGCACTTTAGAACACCAAAAGAGATTGACAATATTATTATCGAGATCAAAACTCTTGTCGAAAATTTTAAGACAGAGAATCCAAAAATAAAAATATTTTTTCAAAATAAAATTCCTATAATTAAATTAAATAAAAATGATGAACTTCATATTAAAAGAATTACTCAAGAAGCTTTATTAAATGTTAAAAAACACTCAAGAGCAAAAATTGTCAGAGTTTTATTGATGTCATATGAGACAGGAAAATATTCATTAATTATTGAAGACGATGGCATAGGAATAGCTAAATCTTGTTTTATTGGACATGAAGATGCAGATTCTGGAGAGCATGTTGGTTTAGGAATAATGAGAGATAGAGCACACCAAATTGGTGGTCATTTGGCTATAGAAAGCGAATCAGGTGAAGGAGTTCGTGTTATTCTATCCTTTAATGAAAGTCAAAATTAGCAATAGGAATATATGAAAATAAGAGTAATTATTATAGATGACCATACTTTATTTAGAGAAGGTTTGCACAGACTCCTTGTAAGACATGATATTGATGTAGTCTCATCTGTAAGCAATGGCGATGAAGGATTGCAAGCTATAGAATCGAGCAAACCAGATATAGTCTTATTGGATTTAAGAATGCCAGACACGTCTGGAATTGAAGTTTTAAAAAATATAAGATTACAAAATAAATTACTTCCAGTTGTTATGTTAACAACTAGTGATTATGAAAAAGACTTGATAGATGCTTTAAGAAATGGAGCTAGCGGATATTTATTAAAAGATATGGAGCCTGACGATTTAGTTGTGGCATTAAGAAATGTTTTGAAAGGTGAAACTATAGTGGCGCCTAATCTCGTTCAAATTTTAGCAAAGTTTCATCAAGGAGATGATTCAGAAATTAATATTAGTAGTTTAATAGGAACTTTAACACCAAGAGAAAGTGAAATTCTTGAGTTATTAGCAGAAGGTCAAAGTAATAAATTAATTGCAAAAAATCTTGGTATTTCAGATGGCACGGTTAAGTTACATGTAAAATCAATATTAAGAAAGTTAGGAATACATTCTAGAGTAGAAGCAGCAGTTATTGCTGTTGAGCAAGGTTTAAAGAAAAAAAATCAGTAAAGAGGTAATTAATTATGATGGGCTGGCAAAGAAATAGATTTGGTTTAGCTATATTAATTATTTCAACCGCTTTTATTGCAAATATAAAGACTCTTACACAAGGGCAAGCTATCTCTCTAATAGCTTTATTTGTAGTAATTTTTTACTTATATGTTATTTATATAAATAAATATAATAAGAAATGAAATGCATACTACGATAATATCAGTAAAAGACCTTAATAATATAATTGAAAGTAATAATTTAATCATTTTTGACTGCAGATTTAATTTATTAGACAAAGGTTTAGGTTATTCGCAATACTTAAAATCCCATATAAATAATTCTCATTATATAGATTTAGAATCTGATCTATCGTCAAATGTTTTGGAGTTTTCGGGAAGACACCCATTGCAAGATATAACAAAATTTTCAAATATGTTAAATAAATATGGTGTTGATACTAACTCGCAAATAGTTGTATACGATGAAGATAATAGCTCAATGTGCTCAAGGTTATGGTGGATGCTTAAATTAATTGGTATAAAAAATTGTTCTGTATTGGATGGTGGTTATAAAGCGTGGAAATTAAATAATATGCCAACTAATAATGCAGTGCCTAATAATTATAAAAAAGAAAAAATACAATATAATTATAATTCCAATTATTTAATAGATACAAAAACTTTAAAAAATAAATTAGAAAAAAAATCTATATGTTTAATAGATGCTAGAGATCCGGATCGTTTTTATGGAAAGGTAGAACCAATAGATAAAAAGGCTGGACATGTTCCAGGTGCAATTAATTTGCCTTTTAAGGATAATTTAGATGAGGATGGTTTTTTTAAAAGTAAAGATGAATTAAAAAAAAGATTTGAAAAAGTTTTAAAAGATAATTCGAAAGATGTGATTAATATGTGCGGTTCCGGTGTAACTGCTTGCCATAATTTTCTAGCTATGGAATATTGTGGAATTGGGACAACTAAGTTATGAAGATAATAAAATTGAAAAGGTAAAAAGATGAAAACTAAAATTAAATGGAAAGAAGGAGTTAATTTTATTGCCCATACTGAAAGCGGGAATCAGATAAGTATGGATGGACCAGTTGATAGTGGTGGAAATAATAATGGAGCTAGACCAACAGAAGTTTTAATATCAGGAATGGGTGGATGTACTGCATTTGATATTATAAGTATGGCTAAAATTAAAAATATAGAAATTTCAAAATTTGATATAACAATTGACGCAGAAAGAACAGATACTAAACCGTCGTTAATACACAAAATTCATTTAATATATAAAATTCAAGGTCAAGATAAAGATAAGAAAGAGCTTGAGAAAATAATTAAGATATCAGTAAAAAAAGTTTAGAAATGAATTAAGATATATGTATAAATCGGTAATAGCAAAATTACAGCTAAACTTATTTTTTTTAATTTTAATTCAAAGTGAGGCGTTTTCTAGTAATTTGATTTTACTTACCTGTAAAAATACTGAAAATGATTCAATTCATAAATTCAAAATATTTTTAAATTATAAGGTAGTAAATATATTGCCAAATGGATATGAATTTAATTATTTAATAGAAAAAGAATCTTCCGAGGAAGTAAAAGCATATTTTTATCAAAAAGAATTAAATTTAGTAAAAAAATTTACTTTATCATTTAATCTAAAAGAAAATATATTGTATGATGAAATGTACGAAGGCAAAGATATTAAAAATCTTAAGCTTAAAAATAAGAAAATTTTTATGTGTAAATAATGATAAATAATGACAAACTTTATGTATGGCACCCGTATGCATCAGCTGTTGATAAAAATCCACTGTATGTTGTTGAAAAAGCAAAAGGTGTGCATATTTATCTTAAATCTGGTGAAAAATTAATTGATGGAATGTCGTCATGGTGGTGTGTAATAAATGGATATAATCATCCAGAACTTAATAAGGCAATAAAACGCCAACTAGAAAAATTTTCTCATGTAATGTTTGGTGGTTTTACTCATAAACCTGCAGTAGACTTAGCAAAAAAAATAAATGAAATAACACCATCTAACTTGCAAAAAGTTTTTTTCTCTGACTCGGGATCTGTATCAGTAGAAGTTGCAATGAAATTTGCAATTCAATATTGGTATTCACAAGATAAATTTCAAAAGAAAAAGTTTGTAACTGTAAGAAATGGCTATCATGGCGACACCATAGGCACAATGTCGGTAAGTGATCCAAAAAATGGTATGCACTCAATTTTTAATAAATCATTATTAAAACAGATCTATGTCGCTAAGCCAGAAGATGTTCGCTCATATAATAAAAAAACAAGCAAAAGCTTGCAGCAAATGGAAAAAACTTTAAAAGAATTAAATTCAAATATTGCAGCTGTAATAATTGAGCCTATATTGCAAGGAGCAGGTGGGATGAGAATTTATCATTCTGATTATTTGGTCCAACTGAGAAAACTATGCAATAAATATAATGTGCTTTTAATTTTAGATGAAATTGCAACTGGATTTGGAAGAACAGGAGAGTTATTTGGTTTTAATCATGCAAATATAGTTCCAGATATATTATGTTTAGGAAAATCATTAACTGGAGGATATATGAGTTTAGCTGCAACAGTGGTCTCCAAAAATATTGCAAAATCAATATCAAAAAAAGAACCTGGAATTTTTATGCATGGTCCTACATATATGGCAAATCCACTCGCGTGCTCTGTAGCTTTAGCCAATATTAAATTATTATTTTCCTACGATTGGAAAAAAAATGTCAAAAGTATTGAGAAAATTTTGAATGATGATTTAGAAAAGATATCAAAAAATAATGCTGTTAAAGACTATAGAGTTATTGGAGCTGTTGGTATTTTGGAAATGAAAAAGAAAGTAGATGTAGGATCTATACAAAAGAGATTTGTTCAACATGGTATTTGGTTAAGACCTTTTTCAAATTTAATAATTTTTAATGAAACAACTTGATGATGTAATTAATATGGAATATATAAATCTATAATCTATATGATGTAAATTTCATTATATTTGCTGTTATTTTCATCAATTTTTTTATTGTTAAAGGCATCTTATTTGCTCCAGATTTATGAGCTTCTTTAGCATGATTTTCTTCATCTGTTTTCATTTTTTTTAATATTTTATATGTCTTTTTGTCATTATCAGGTATTTTGTTTATATGTGAATCAAGATGGTTAGCAACTTGTTTTTCTGTTTCTTCTATAAAGCCTAAACCATTCTTATCATTTGAAACACTAGATAACATCCCTATTACAACAGAGCCTGCAAACCAAAGAGGATTTAATATGCTAGTTCTACCATTTAATTCGTTAATTCTTTTTTCACACCATTTAAGGTGATCTTTTTCTTCTGCAGCCATATTTAGCATCATTTTTTTCTGTTCTTCTGTTTTTGCTACTAAAGCATGGCCTATATATAAGCCTTGAGCAGCAACTTCTCCAGAATGGTTAACTCTCATAAGATTAGTCACTAATTTTTTTTCTGAATTTGAGTGTATTGTTTCTTTCATATTTTTAGCAGGATATTCTCTTCCGCTACTTTTAACATTAAAGAGTATGCCTATAAAATTATTACTCTTTATAATTATTTTGTCTGCTTCAGTGTAGTTTTTCATATGGCTATTCTAGCATTTAAAAATGTTATAGGATGTATAACTTGAACTTTATTAATTTCATTAAGATTTATTGAATTAATGAAGTTTAATGAGCAACCTATGTTAAATGTTAAGACTAAATCAATTTTATTTAAATTAATAAAGTCTATTTTTGATTTTACTATATTTTTAGAATTTTCATGATTATGTAATATATTTTGTGCTCCAGCACCACAACAATAATCATCATCAAATGTATATATTTTAAGATTTGGAATTAATTTTAAAATATTAAGTAAACCTAAAAAATCAATTTCAGCTGATTTAGTAGTGCATGGTTTGTGAACGCAAATATTTTTATTAGTTTTTTTAAAGTTAAGATCCTCTTTCTTATTTAATGTATCCAATATAAAAGATGTAGCATCTTGGTAATCAATATCTTCTTTATTTTTATTTATAAAAGTACTGCACCCGCTAGCGTACCCTATTATTTTTTTATACTTTTTATTACTAAATTCTTTCAGTGCTGCTTTATTAAATAGCATGCCTTTTTTTATTCTTCCACTATTATAGTCCAGTGACCCACAACATTTAATATTATTAATTATTTCTGAGCTTATGTTATTTTTTTTTAATAAGCTTATACAGCTTGTTGCTACATTTTTCTCAAATATGTCGCTTGCGCAGCCAGTAAATATCCCTATACTACTTTGTACATCTAATTTATTAGTTTTTGTTATATAGGAATTTTGTATTTGCGTATAGTTCATAAATTTAAATATACTTTTATTGAATTTTTTTAGAAATTTTTGATTTAACAAGCTAATAGAGAAAGTAATTATTTTTTTAAATATATTATTTGTTAAAAATAATGATATTAATTTTGATTTGATTCTGAATATTATTTTTTGGTTTTTAAAATACTTATCTCTAGCTGCTGTTATTAATTGATAAAAATCTACTTTTGCAGGACAGACTGATTCACATGCTAAACATAATGTGCATGAGTTTATGTGCTCTAAAGCAGATTTACTTGGTTCTAACATTGCATTATTTAGACCGTAAATAATTGAGATTCTTCCTCTTGGTGATTCAGCTTCATTATTGCTGATCATGTAGGTTGGACAATGATTTAGGCACATCCCACACATGACACAATTGTCTGGATTTAGAATTTTATAACTCGGCTCTATATTTTTCATTTTAAACAAATACCAAAGTATATTTGACATATATATTATAATATCATAGAATACTAATATATATGGATTTCCTCCAACCACTTACATAGAGTGGTATTTAAGCGCAGATTTAATTTCTGCGCTTTTTTTTAGTTATATTTTTTATGAAACTTCCTTCTTTTACCGGATCTTTGTGTTATAACACCCAAAATACTAGACATGTCTTCAATAGAAATATCGTCAAAATTAGGGTTATGCGCTCTTAGAATAATGTTTTTATCAATTTTTATTTCTCTTATTATAAGACTATTATTAGTTTCATAGAGTACATAATCCCCGTTTTTAGGGGTTATACTCGGATCTATTATAATTATATGATCTATTTCAAATTCTGGAAACATACTTTGATCTAATATTCTTAATGCAAAAGGTTCACTAGCAGAGCAATTTTCGCCACTATTTAGAGAATCTATAGCATTTATTGGGATTTCTTTAATTTCACTCATAGTTATGTTTATATCATATCTTATTTGTATTTTATTGGTATATCCCCAAAAAACATATTTATTCAGTATGTATAACGTATAAAGCTATATTTAAAAAATTTAGATAGTTTGTTCACAGGTTATTCACATTATAATCAATGGTTAAACACAGCATATTGTGCTTGACTAGCATGGCAAACACATCTTATAGTGGTAATATAAAAATAATAGAAAAGAAAAAAATAGGTTGAGGAAAAATGGATAAAAATGAACCAGATTTAGGTTTAGGAGTTTCAAAAATTGCTCCAGGAGCGGTTTTACAAAGCTCACAGAATATCGGTGATCTAAGCGTTACAGCCCCTGGTAAATTTAGAGTTGTGAGAAGGAATGGCAGCTTAGCTTCTTTTGATATTGACAAAATATCTGTTGCAATGACAAAAGCTTTTTTAGCAGTAGAAGGAACTCAAGCTGCTGCATCATCTAGAATTCACCAAATAGTTTCAGAATTAACCGATAATGTTTTTAATGCTTTGTCTAGGAATATCCCAGACGGAGGAACTTTTCATATTGAAGATATTCAGGATCAGGTAGAACTGGCTTTAATGAGAGGATGTCACCAGAAGGTTGCTAGGTCATATGTTCTTTATAGGGAACAAAGAAATTCAGAGAGATTGATAGACCAGACTTCTGTTGCGGAAACTAGTAGTGAAGAAAAAATTATAATTAATGTAACTAAGGGTGAAGGTAAATCTCCATTAGATACAGAAAGATTAAATACTATTATTTCTGAAGCATGTTATGAAATTGAGGATGTATCTTCAGAACCTATAGTGTCAGAATTACATAAAAATATTTATGATGGAATAACGCAATCAGATGTTTCTGTTGCTTTAATAATGTCATCAAGAGTATTAATTGAAAGAGAACCAAATTATACATATGTAACTGCAAGACTTTTACTTGATAGTTTGAGGACAGAAGCATTAAGTTTTATTTATGAAAAAGATATGTCAGTAACTTTCAAGCAAATGAAAGATGTTTATAAAGATTATTTTAAGAAATATCTTAAGAAGGCTTGCGATTTAGAATTACTAGATGAAAATTTAATTAATAAATATGATTTAGATATTTTAGTTGAAGCAATAGATGCTGATAGAGACTTACAGTTTACATATCTAGGACTTCAAACACTTTATGATAGATATTTTATTCAAACAAACGATACTAAGATAGAACTTCCTCAAGCTTTTTTCATGAGGGTTGCAATGGGACTTGCAAATAACGAAGAAAACAAGGAAGAAAAAGCTATAGAGTTTTACCGTTTATTATCTTCTTCTGGCACCTTACGCCCGCAGCTCTCATCATGTTATTTAAGCACTATTCCTGATGATCTGCGTGGTATTTTTGAAGCAATTACTGATGACGCATTACTATCAAAATTTGCTGGTGGCTTAGGAAATGATTGGTCTAGAGTTAGAAGTATGGGTACCTATATAAAAGGAACTAATGGAAAGTCTCAAGGCATTGTTCCATTTTTAAAGGTTGCAAATGATACAGCAGTTGCTGTTAATCAGGGTGGCAAAAGAAAAGGGGCAATGTGTGCTTATCTAGAAACTTGGCATTTAGATATAGAAGAATTTTTAGATTTAAGAAAAAATACGGGTGACGATAGAAGAAGAACGCATGATATGAATACAGCAAATTGGATACCAGATCTTTTTATGAAAAGAGTAGTAGAAGAGCAACCATGGACCTTGTTTTCTCCTGCGGAAACTCCTGAGTTACACGAGCTATCTGGCTTAGAATTTGAGAAGAAGTATCAAGAATATGAAGAATTAGCAAAAAATGGAAAAATAAAAAATTATAAACAAATCCCAGCTATTAATTTATGGAAAAAAATGCTTGGAATGTTGTTCGAGACAGGGCATCCTTGGATTACATTTAAAGATCCTTGTAATATAAGATCACCTCAATCACATACAGGGGTTGTGCACTCTTCAAATCTTTGCACAGAAATAACGTTAAATACATCCGATGATGAAATTGCTGTCTGCAATCTTGGTTCAGTAAATTTATCAGCACATATTGATGAAAACGGTTTAATGGTAGAGAAGCTAGAAAAAACTATTAATACCGCAATGCGTATGTTAGATAACGTGATCGATTATAACTATTATAGTGTTGATAAGGCGAAAAATTCTAATGCAAAACATAGACCAGTAGGTCTAGGACTAATGGGTTTTCAAGATGCCTTATATAAACTAGAAATTCCTTATTCAAGTGAAGAAGCAATCAAATTTGCTGACGAATCTATGGAATACATTAGTTACTTTGCTATTAAAGCTTCAACTGATTTAGCTGAAGAAAGAGGATCATATGAGTCTTTTAATGGTTCGCTTTGGTCACAAGGAATTCTACCTATAGATTCAATTCATCTTTTAGAAAAAACAAGGAAAAAATATATATCAGTTGATAAATCATCCAATTTAGATTGGAAATCTTTAAGAGAAAGAGTAAGAACTATTGGAATGAGAAATTCTAATACTATGGCAATTGCTCCAACTGCAACAATCTCAAATATAACTGGTGTTACACAAAGTATAGAGCCGACTTATCAAAATCTATATGTTAAATCAAACTTATCTGGAGAATTTACTGTAATTAATCTTTCTTTAGTAAACGATCTTAAGAAAAGAGATTTATGGGATGAAGTAATGGTAAATGATCTAAAATATTTTGATGGTAATTTGAAATCAATAGATAGAATTCCAGAAAAAGTCAGAGCATTGTATGCAACTGCATTTGAATTAGACGCTCGCTGGTTAATTGAAGCAGCATCTAGGCGTCAAAAATGGATTGATCAAGGGCAATCATTGAATTTATATATGGCTGAGCCTTCAGGACCTAAGCTTGATAATTTGTACAAATTAGCTTGGGTTAGAGGATTGAAGACAACTTATTATTTAAGAACAATGGGTGCAACACATGTTGAAAAAAGCACAATGGCTGACGGCAAATTAAATGCTGTTGATAAAGATAACGAAGCAATCAATGTTTGCTCAATATTAGATCCTGACTGCGAAGCATGTCAGTAATTTTAGGAGATATATTATGTCATTATTATGGGACGACCCAATAGCACAAACATTAGAACCTATTAAAGAGACAAAGGATGATAAGAAATCTTCACGTAAGATTGAAGTTTCAAATCAAACAGACGCAGTAGTAGGCCTAACTGGTTTTGAAGATATACAGACGGGCGCCGGAAGAATTCAAGTTGACGATAAGAAAATTATAAATTGTAGAGCTGATTTAAATCAATTAGTTCCGTTTAAGTATGATTGGGCTTGGAGTAAGTACCTTTCTGCGTGTAACAATCATTGGATGCCACAAGAAATTAATATGACATCTGATATCGAGCTATGGAAAAGTGAAGATGGTTTAACAGACGATGAAAGAATGGTAATTGAAAGAAATTTAGGTTTTTTCTCAACAGCTGATTCACTAGTTGCTAATAATTTAGTCCTCGCTGTTTATAGACATATTACTAACCCAGAGTGTAGACAGTATTTGCTAAGGCAAGCATTTGAAGAAGCCATACATACCCATGCTTATCAATACTGTATTGAATCATTAGGTTTAGATGAAGGAAGATTGTTTAATATGTATCGCGAAGTTCCTTCAGTAGCTACAAAATCGCAATGGGCATTACCATATACTCAAAGTTTAGGAGATATAAATTTTAAAACTGGAACACCAGAAAATGATCAAAGACTCTTAAGGGATTTAATTGCATTTTATGTTGTGTTCGAGGGTATATTTTTCTATGTTGGATTTACACAAATCCTATCAATGGGCAGAAGAAATAAAATGACAGGAATTGCTGAGCAGTTTCAATATATTCTGAGAGATGAATCCATGCATATGAATTTTGGAATAGATGTAATTAATCAAATTAAAGTTGAAAATCCACACTTGTGGACCGAAGATTTTAAGAAAGATATGGTTAAATTAGTTTTAGAGGGTGTTGAATTAGAAACTAAGTATGCTTATGACACACTACCAAGAGGAATTTTGGGATTAAACGCTCCTATGTTCGAAGAATATATTCATTACATTGCAAATAGAAGGCTAACCCAAATTGGATTGCCTGAGGAATTTGTGGGCGCAAAAAATCCATTTCCTTGGATGTCTGAAGTTTTAGATCTTAAGAAAGAAAAGAATTTTTTTGAAACAAGAGTAACCGAATACCAAACTGGCGGAGCATTAAGTTGGTAAATTTTTTTATCTGACTCCTGGACCTGTAGCAAGGGATTGCTTTTTTTTTAGGTAATAAAAATATAGTTATTTAAAATATATTCTTTTAATATCAAATCCATATTGTTTATCAAGGAGATTTAATACCCCTTTGTCGCCTAATAAATGTAAAGCGCCAACGCAAACAAATGTACCACCTCGTCCTTTGTGTCTATCTAATCCATATAAAAAAGGCATTTGCATGTAATGGGCCATAACAATATTTCTGATATAGACTGAATGTTTTAAATATACATCTAAATGTTTGTTAGGAAATATTATGTTTTTATCAACAAAGCTTGTGCTAGCATCCATTAAAGCTTCCAGATCTTCTTCAAGATAGGCTGTTACCATTTTATCAAGGGCATTTTGAATATTTGGAAAATGCATTATTTTAGCTTTTAATAACTCAACTTGTGAATCCATCGGCATAGCATAGAAAGCTGCCAATAATTCCTCGGGAGATTCAATTTGATAGATTTCTTTATTCTGAATACTAGCAAGATCTAATAATTTATGATCAACGATAGGCCCAGAATGTTTCGATTTAGCAGCAATACTAAACATTGCGGCCCAAGGCTTGATTCGTGTAGCATAATCTTTATTAACACCGTTTTTAGTAAGAATTTCAAAAACTTCATTTGCCGTTTTTTTACCAGCCACATCGGCTAAAGTTTTATTTTCAAACATCATTCTTCCTTTGATATTTTCAAACCCATGATAAGGGTTCCATAAGTGACTACTAGGAAAAGCTTCAATTGAATAACCAAAAGAATTGTCAAAAATATCCATTACCTTCTTATTGAGTCGTGTAACTTTTTCATCATTCATATGAATTGTTCCATATATGTGACCAAGCACTTCTCCATTTTTACTTACTTCCCAAAAAAGGCCTTTAGTATATGGAGATGAATTATAAAAATATATTCCTGAAAAAATTGAGATAATTATTGCGGTTATACATGTATATTGTATTTTTTTACTGAAATTTTTGAACATAATTATTATCCTAATTTTGTTGATTTCACATTGTAACTGATTCCATAAAAAAAACGCCCTTTTAAAGGGGCGTTTTTGTCTAACAAGTTCTAGATAGATTAACCTGTATAACCAGCAATTTTATTCATCTCACCAGCAATTTTAAGTTCACCTTCTGAAGCTTGTTCATTATCCCATTTAGCTAATTGTTTATTCATATATGCGTGGAATAAAGGTGGTATTAGAGCTATTGCAAATAATGTAAAGTAACCAGTACCGCAGTTAGGCGATCCAACTTCATCTAATTCCCAGAAGTGAGTTTCACCTCTGTCATGATGATCACCTTGTCTACCAATTTCTATAAAGAACCAGCTTGTGAACATTGTTGAGTTGTCCCAGCTGTGTCTATAATCAATTGGCGAACCAGTTTCTCTAATTAAGCCGTAGTGTTCCATATAGTTTAGTGCTTCTAACTCTAAGTTAGCTATTAACCATATTAAAGCCATACATGCTATACCTGTCCATGCACCTACGTACCAGAATAATGCGATAGTTGGTAATGTCATTGCATAACCTCTAATCCATCTGTTTTGCCATGATAAGAAAGGTACTCCTAATCTTTTTAAACGCTGCTTTTCCATTATGTATAGAAATTTACTTTGTCCAAAGTAAGATTTAGGTAGATGAGCATATAAGCTTCTTCCTCTAGGAGCTGTAGCAGGATCGTTTTCACATCCTAACTCTAAGTGGTGGTTATATACGTGAGCGTAGCAGAAATGTGCAGAACCGCTTAATGCCATCATCCATCTTGCGATTACAAAACTAAACCCTTTTGTATGAGCTAGCTCATGACCATAGATAATTCCAATCCCTGCAAATATACCTGTAGATACAACTGCACCAAGAAATTGTGATCCAGTTATGCCTGTGTAGTATGCCATTCCTAAGAATGTTGCTGTTGCGCCTGTATACTCAACACCATTTACATATTGAAAAATTCTCCATGCAATAGCTACTTGTAACATAACAAATACAGCTAACATTAAATACATTGTGATGTTTTGCAATGTCGCATTAGCATTTGTATCGCCATTTTCATCAAATCCAGCGCCATTAGTTTGAGCAGGAGATGTAGTGTCAACAATAATACCAACACCTAATAAGAACACACCTGTCCATACCCAAGGTCCGCCAGCAATTACACCAAACAATGATGCAAGAATTAAAAGCGGTGCTAGATAATATCTAGCGTTTATTAAAAATTTATTCATTTCGTCCTCCTTATAGACTGAATGAAAAGTACTAGGTCAGTATAACAAACTCACAAGGAAAGAAAATATTTTTTTACATTTTTGATAACCAATTGTTATGGACAATAACTTTACAAATAGTACAAATTTTTATATAATTCTAGACAAATGATAGACAGTATATTGGACAAAAGTATGACAGAGTATTTTTTTAAAATGTATATATTGTGAACATATAAATATATACATATGCAATTGAGGTCTTTATAGATTAAAAATGAGTGAACAAAAACATCCAATACAAATAGTGTCAAGAAGAACTGGTTTAAGTTCAGATGTAATTAGGGCATGGGAACGAAGATATAAAACGGTTAAACCTGCAAGAGGTGTTAACGGTAGAAGATTGTACTCAGATAATGATGTTAAAAAACTAATGTTGCTCCAAAGAATTACTAGCGGCGGGAGAAGGATTGGTGATGTAGCTAAATTAAATTTAAAAAACTTACAAGATTTAATTGAATCCGATGAATCTGCAACAGTCGTTCAAACTTCTGTGGCAAACCGTCCAAGCACGGGTTCAGTGATGGAGCATTTTGATGGTTCTATAGAAGCTATAAGAGAATTAGATGCAAAAAAATTAATCACATTGTTTGAAATCGCATATCAAGAACTAGGCCCAGTTTTTTTACTCGAGGATTTGTTTGCACCGTTAATTCAACATGTCAGAGATGAATGTAAATTAGGAGCTTTTAGGCAATCTCAAGAACAATTTGTCGTAGAACTTATGAAATCTTTTTTATTAATAAATTCTAGTAATGTCTCTAAAAATTCAAATAACAAAATATTAATTATTTCCCCACTAGCACATAATGATAATTTAAGTATGCTAAGATTATGCTTGGTTTGTGAGGATTCTGATTGGATGCCAATATATATAGGTGCATCAATATCAGCAGACGAAATACTTTTTAGTTATGAGCAAGGAAGATGTAATTCTCTGATGATAGTTGTAGATTCATATGGTGATCAACAATTTTTACCAAATGAATTAAGGAAAATTAGAAGCTTGATAAAAGAAGATGAAATTTTAATATTCGGAGAAGCTATTTCTTCCTATCAGGATGTTATTAAGGAAACAAATTTAACATCTATTAATAATATTGGTGAATTAAGATTAACTTTGGATAGAATAAAAAATTTGACTGAATTTAAACCAGGAATACTTCATGCAAAACCGGAGCAAGATAAATGATTAAACCTAAAAATTCATACAGTCATTCAGAACTTCTAGAATGTTCTAAAGGAAATATGTTTGGCGAGGGCAATGCGCAGCTGCCAAATACGGGAATGCTTATGTTTGATGAAATTAGTAAAATAAGTTCAACAGGTGGAGATTATGGTAAAGGTTGTATAGATGCGTCTTTGAAAATAACCTCAGATCTATGGTTTTTTGATTGTCATTTTATTAATGATCCTGTTATGCCTGGATGTCTTGGTTTGGATGCAATGTGGCAACTAGTAGGTTTTTATTTAGGTTGGTCTCAACACCCTGGAAGAGGAAGAGCGCTTGGAGTTGGAGAAGTAAAATTTACAGGGCAAATATTGCCAACTGCAAAAGTAGTTACTTATAAAATAAGTATAAAAAGACTAATAACAAGAAAACTAATCATGGGCATAGGTGACGGCAAAGCTTATGTGGACGGAAGAGAAATATATACAGCCAAAGATTTAAGAGTTGGCTTATTTGAATCAACTGAAGGTTTTTAAATGCGCAGTGGCAATAAAGAGTGCTTGAATACTACCGGTTATGAGTTTGTAAGAATAGATTCTCCTGAAATTGTTGCAGAAGAAATAAAAACGGAATGCGATAGTAAAAATATTTTTGGTACGGTTTATGTTTCCGTTGAAGGTATTAATATCAATCTAGCTGGCAGAGAAGATATTGTGCATTCAGTAGAAAGATTTTTTCATAAACATCACTTATTTAGCAATACATTGTTCAAACATACCTATTCTGAGAAACCCCCATTTAGAAAACTTAAAATAAAAGTTAAGCCAGAAATTATTAGTATTAAAAAAGAAATTAATAATATCTTTGATATTAAGAAAAATTATATTGAACCTAAAGATTTAGAACGAAAATTGGACGAAGGGGAAAATATATATTTATTGGATACTAGAAATAATTATGAAATAAACATTGGAACATTTAAAAATTCTAGAAATTTAAATATTTTAAAATTTGATGAGTTTGCTGAAAAGGCAGAAGCGTTAAAAGATTTAGATGGTGAAGTTGTGATGTTTTGCACTGGTGGAATAAGATGCGAAAAAGCACTCGGATATTTATCAGAAGCTGGTATTGATTCATTTAAACAATTGAAAGGCGGGATAATTAACTACCTTAATGAAACAGATGGAAAATATTGGGATGGGGAATGTTTTGTTTTTGATGACAGAATTACTTTGGATAAGAATCTAAACCCAACTTATAAAAAACTATGTCCCAAGTGTCAAAAAGTTATTAATACTTTTGATAGAACTAATTGCGAAGTGTGTAAGATAATATGAGTAATAATTTAGTCGATATATGTGTTAATTTATCAGATGGTGTTTTTTCTGGGCAAGAAAAGATAATTGTAGATGAAGCAAGCGCGAATAATGTTTCTAAAATGGTTTTGATTGGAAATAATTTATATTCAAGTCAAAAAGTAGCCGCATTGGCTGAACAATTTAATTTTATTTCTACTGCAGGTTATCACCCGCATAATGCAAAAGAATGGGTAAAAGGAAGTTATCAAAGTTTACTAGCAATAACTAAATCAAATTATGTTAAGGCAATTGGTGAGTGTGGATTAGATTTTAATAGAAACTTTTCACCACCAGAAACACAAAATAAAGTTTTTTTAAATCATATTGCGCTTGCCAAAGAAACCAATTTACCCATGTTTGTTCATGAGCGTGATGCTTTTCATCAAATGCATAGTATTCTCAAAGAGAATATTAGTGAATGTAAAAATGTTATCGTGCATTGTTTTACTGGCACAAAAAATGCACTTATTGATTATTTAGACTTAGGTGTACATATTGGCTTAACTGGTTGGATTTGTGATGACCGAAGGGGAAAATATTTAAGGGACTTTATCAACATCATTCCTGACGATAAACTTTTAATTGAGACTGATTCACCTTATCTATCTCCTTATATCTCTTCTAAGCAACCCAAAGTTACTTCAGAGATGAAACACTCAAATCAGCCTGCCTATCTAGTTGAGGTGGCAAAAGATGTGGCAAAATATAGAAATCAGTCCTATGATTATATATGTGAAATCACTTATCAAAATTATCTAAATTTTTTTGGAGTAGATAAATGAGTGTAGAAAAAAAAATAGAACATACTTTAAGCGATAACTTTGAATTAAGTCATCTTGAGGTTATTAATGAAAGTCATATGCATAGTGGCCCTAATACAGAAACCCACTTTACGGTTATTTTAGTTTCTGAACAATTTGAAGATGTAAAATTAGTTCAACGACACCGAAAAATTAATAATCTACTTAAATATGAATTAGATAATGGTGTGCATGCACTCTCATTGCATCTGTTTACTAAAAGTGAATGGGAAGCTAAAGAGCAGCATGTAAAAGATTCGCCACCGTGTGCAAAATAAGCATAGATAAACTCTATAGATTCCAAACCCAACCTGGTAGTGATTCCAAATTTTATTAAGCTGATTAAGATACAAAGGATCTGTTAGAAAATAAAGACGTGTAAGCTCCTCAAAAGCATTTCCTTTCTCCTTACTATTAAGTTTGCTTAAGTTATCTTCAAATTCTTGCCATGAATTAGATGTAGTAATAACTTTCATACATGAATTACCTTATTATTTGTAAATTATATTGGTTAGCACCTGATATTTTTAACCCCTGGTAATTTTATACTCTCCATTTATTTTATCAATAATTCCTGTATGTGGTTTTTCCGATTTTTCTTTTTCGTAAAATAATTTTAAATTTTCTGTGATAACAGGGAAAGCTAATTCATCCCAAGGAATTTCGTCTTTATTATATAACTTTGTTTCAAAAGACTCTTCTAAGCCTGGATTGTGTTTACCATCTTTTAGCGTTCCATAATACATGATATAAATTTGACTAATATGTATTAAGCTGTAGATAGAGAAGATCCTCATATCATCAGACAGCGCGCCCGCTTCTTCTTCACTTTCTCTAGCTGCGCCTACTTCCAAAGGTTCTTCGTTTTCTAAAAAACCAGCAGGCAATGTCCAATAATTAATTCTTGGATCAATTGCTCTTTTACATAATAAAATTTTATTTTCCCATTCTAAGATACATCCTGTGACAATATTGGGATTTTGATAGTGAATAAAATTACAACTGGAGCAAATATATCTTTCTTTGTTATCACCATCAGGAATAGAGAAATCAATTTTATCTGATCCACACTGGCAACAATTTTTTATTATAATTTTCAATTTACTTTATAAATATTTCTTTAAATTTATTTATTGGATCTTTTGATATCATTAGTGATTCACCTACCAAAAATGTATTGATGCCACAATCATTCATTTTTTTAACATCATCACTTGTATGAATGCCGCTTTCTGTGATGATAAGTTGATCTTTATTAATATATTGAACAAGTTCTGTAGTTGTTTTTAAATCAACTTCAAAAGTATGAAGATTTCTATTGTTAATACCAATAATGTCGCACTCAGTATCTAAAGCAATATCAAGTTCATTATGGTCATGCACTTCAACAATTACATCTAAATCTTTTTGCTTGGCAGAAGCGTACAATTTTTTTAATAAGTCTTTATTTAAAGCTGCAACTATTAGTAAGATACAATCAGCCCCCATAGTAATTGATTCGTCAATCTGATACTCGTCAATAATAAAATCTTTTCTAAGAACTGGAAGACTGCAACCTTTTTTTGCCATTTCTAAAATTGCCCCAGAACCTTTAAAGTATTTCGCATCAGTTAAAACAGATAAACAAGCTGCACCCATTGATTCAAAATCCGATGCAACCTGGGCTGGAATAATATTCATATTAAATTCACCTAGACTTGGAGATGCTCTTTTAATTTCAGCAATAACTGCAGCTTTGCTTTGACTAATTTTATGAAGTAATGCACCTTTAAAATCTCTTTTTAATGAACTCATGTAATCAATTTCTTTTAAATCTTCATATGGAATTTTAATTTTTCTTTCCGCAACTTCTTTAGCTTTATTTTCTAAAATTTCTTCTAAAATTTTAGGTGTTTTAATTTTTTCAGGCATAGATTTTTTAATATCTTCAAATTTTTTTAAGGCTTTTCCAGATACAATAATTTCTTTAGCAAATTTAATTCCATCTTTTAGATTCTCTTTAATGCCAGAAACATAAATTGCTGCACCAGCATTTAAGCTAACAATATTCACTGCGGTTTCATTTTTATTTTTAAGCATGTCCATAAAAATTTTATAACTTTCTTCTACAGTAAAAATCTTTGGGATTAATTGTATATTCAGAAATTTTATTTTCATTTACTTCAGCAACGTAAGTATTTTTCTCACATGAAATTTCATCTAATCCATCCTCTGAATGTACAACTAGAGCTCTTTTAACACCAAGTTCTTTTATTACTTCTGCTATTGGTAACACTAATTTTTTTTCGTATACCCCTAATACTTGAAAGTTTGCATTAGCTGGGTTTGATAATGGTCCTAATACATTAAATATAGTTCTAGTTTTAATATTTTTTCTGACATTGGCTACATTTTTCATGGCTTTATGATACTTCGGGGCAAACATAAAGGTTATGCCATGATTATCAAAACATTTTTTTGCTTGTTCTTCATCTAAATCAATATTAATACCAGAATATTCAAGAAGGTCGGCACTTCCTGATTTACTAGAAATAGATTTATTGCCGTGCTTAGCAATTTTTACACCTGCAGCTGCAGCAACGATAGCAGATGCTGTTGAGATATTGAAAGTATTTTGACCATCTCCGCCAGTTCCACAAGTATCAACCAATTGATCAGATGATAGTTTTAATTTCACACACATTTCTCTTAAGACTTCGGCCGCACCTGAGATTTCTTCAACCGTTTCGCCTTTTGTTTTTAGTGTCATTAGAAAAGAAATAATTTCTGCATCGTTACATTCATTCTTCATGATGCTTAAAAAAACTTCTTTAATTTCATTTTTTTTCAGACTGTTCCCAGACGAAAATTTTTCTATTGCTTCATTTATATTCATTTTATATCAAGGAAATTTTTCAAAATTTCGTGTCCATACTCACTCATAATAGATTCTGGATGAAATTGTACACCATATGTATGGTAATCTTTATGCCTAATTGCCATTATTTCATTATCACTTTGATCGTCAGATTTGGTTTCAGCAATTATCTCTAAACAACTAGGAATAGTTTTTTCTTCGATTACTAATGAGTGATAACGTGTTGCAATATAAGGAGTTGGTATATCTTTAAATATATAATTTTGTTTATGATGAATTTGAGAGGTTTTGCCGTGCATAATTTTTTTTGCTTTTATTATGTTCCCTCCAAAAGCTGCCCCTATACTTTGATGTCCAAGGCAAACTCCAAGAATGGGTGTTTCTTTGTAAAAATTATTTATTGTTTCAATCGAGATGCCAGCTTCATTTGGCGTACAAGGTCCAGGTGAAATGATAATTTTTTCCGGCTCCATAATCTTTATATCATTTATTGAAATCATATCATTTCTTACTACTTTTACATTTGCACCAAGCTCTCCTAAATATTGAACAATGTTATATGTGAACGAATCATAATTGTCTATCATTAGTATCATTTATATATCCTCGTTTGGGACTTCAATTTTTTCTGACGCTTTTAATAAAGCCATGGCTTTACTCATTGTTTCTTCCCATTCAGTTTCTGGGACAGAGTCATAAACTATGCCAGCACCTGCTTGGACATGAATCATGTCATCTTTTATTACAGCAGTTCTAATAGATAAAGCAGTATCCAGATCTCCTGTCCACGAAAGATATCCAATAGCCCCAGAATATATGCCTCTTTTCAAAGGTTCAAGCTCATTAATAATTTCCATGGCTCTAATTTTTGGTGCCCCAGAGACAGTCCCTGCAGGAAATGTTGCGCGTAGAACATCTAATGGTTTTGTGTTGTCCTTTATAGTTCCTTTAACATTTGAAACAATGTGCATTACATGAGAATACCTCTCTACGATCATTTTTTCTGTCAACTCAACACTACCTATTTCTGAAATTTTCCCTATGTCATTTCTCCCTAAATCAATTAACATTAAATGCTCTGCTAATTCTTTTGGATCAGATAATAGATCTTTTTCATTTTTTAGGTCTTCTGCTTCATTTTTACCTCTAGGCCTAGTGCCTGCTATCGGTCTTACAGTAACGTTTTTATTTTCTAATTTAACTAATATTTCAGGCGATGAGCCAATAATTTGAAAATCTTCCATATCTAGAAAATACATATAAGGAGAAGGATTCATATTTCTTAAGGCTTCATACATATCTATAGGGTTGCTGTTAAATTTTTTTGAAAGACGTTGAGATAAAACAACTTGCATAACGTCACCAGCAGATATGTAATCTTTTATTTTTTTTACTGCATCAATAAAGTTTTCTTTTTTAAACGAAGAGGTGAAATAACTTTTTTCAGTTTCTTTTTTTAAAGCATTATTTTTTTCACTGCTTTGTATTAATTTTTCTATATCATCTATTCTTAAATTTGCTTTTTCATAGCTATCTTCTTTATCAGTTTTAGAATTAATAACAATCTGCAAACAGTTTTCTTTATTATCAAAAATTATTACTTCATTACATACAAATAAAAAAATGTCCGGAACATTTAAACTATCTTCTTTCTCAATATATAATTTTTCTTCAATATATTTAATAGTTTCATAACCAAAATAACCTACAAGACCACCTGAGAAAGGAATATCTTTAGGCAAGTCTTTGACTTGATTTTCTATATAAAAATTTTCTATCCAGTCTAAAGGATTATTAGCTTCAATAGTTTCAGTCTGATCTTCATTAATATAATATATTTTGTTATCTTGGACTTTTATAATTTCATTAGATCTTGTGCCAATAATAGAGTATCTGCTCCATTTACCTTTATTAGAGCCTGATTCAAATAAAAATGAATTTTTATCACTTAATTTTTTATATATTTCAAGAGGATTGAAGTTTGGATTTTTTATTATTTTACTAATTGAAACTCTTGAATTTCCTTGGCTAGCAAGTTTTATAAAATCTTTTTTTTGCATTATTTTTATTCAGCTGAAATTTCTTGCTTCATTTTTTTAATTGTATCTTCGTAGTTATCGGAATTAAAAATTGCAGAACCTGCTACAAAAATATTTGCTCCTGATTCCTTAATAGTTTTTATATTATTTATTCCGATACCACCATCTACTTCAATTCCAACATCAAGACCAGAATTTGAAATAATTTCTTTACACTTTTTAATTTTTTCAAGCGAATTCGCTATAAATTTTTGGCCGCCATAGCCAGGGTTTACTGACATTATTAAAATAAAATCAATTTTTTCTAAAATATGATCAAGCAATGATAATGGGGACGCAGGGTTTAAAGCTATTCCAGCTTTACATCCATTATTTTTTATTAATTCAATACTACGATTCACATGTTGTGTTGCTTCTGGATGAAAAGATATCATTGATGCACCAGCATCAGAAAATTGAGTAATTAATTCATCAACCGGAGATGTCATTAAGTGGACATCAATAGGTTTTTTTACTCCATAATCAACAAGAGATTTGCATACTTGCGGGCCGATAGTTAAATTTGGTACATAATGGTTATCCATGACATCAAAGTGAATAATATCAGCGCCTGCTGATATAACACTGTCAACTTCTTTGCCTAATTCGGCAAAATTTGCTGATAAAATTGATGGGGCTATAAAATTTTTCATCTTAGTTTAAGCACATGTTTTTTAGTATTATACCAATATGAGATAATCATACCGTAACAAGTATAATAAAGAAATTATAAAAGGCGTATAGCATAAAGATATAGGAGAAGTGCAATGATAAAACCACATGGTTCGGAAGAATTATTAGATTCTTCTAAGTCAATGAAAAAAATGCTAGTAAATTCTGCAGCTGCAGCTAACCTAGTTATGCTCGGAGCTGGTTATTTTACTCCTTTAGAGGGGTTTATGAGTAAAAAGGATGTTATTTCTGTAGCAGATAACATGACTTTAGAAAATGGCCTTTTTTGGCCTACGCCAGTTGTTAACCTTACAAATCAAAAAATTAATTTTAATGTTGGAGACAAAATTGCGCTTATTGACCCAAATGTTGAAGGCGATAAAATTATTGCGATTCAAAGTGTTGACGAAATTGAAACATTATCTTCTGAAGAAATAGATAATATTATTATTATGACCAAGGTAATACTTTAATAAGTGGAAGAGTAAGTGTTATAAATTTCAGTTATTTCGAGACGGATTTTGGAGAGACCTTTAGAACTGCTATGCAAATTAGATCAGCTATAGAATTAAAAGGTTGGAAAAATGTAGTAGCTTTTCAAACTAGAAATCCAATGCATAGAGCGCATGAAGAATTATGTAGAATGGCTGGTAAAAGAGTAAATGCTGATGGCATATTAATACATATGTTATTGGGTAAATTAAAGCCAGGAGATATTCCGGCAGATGTAAGAGATTCTGCAATTAGAACAATGGTAGATCATTATTTTCCAAAAGATTATGTGATGATTACCGGATATGGTTTTGACATGTTGTATGCAGGACCTAGAGAAGCTCTACTTCATGCAGTTTTTAGACAAAACTGTGGTTGTAGCTATCTAATAGTTGGAAGAGATCATGCAGGAGTTGGAGATTTTTATGGAGCATTTGATGCTCAAGAAATATTTGATAAAATTCCAAATAATGCTCTTTTGATAAAGATTTTTAATGCAGACCATACAGCTTATTCTAAGAAACTCAATAAAGTTGTAATGATGAGAGACGTTGAGGATCATACTAAAGAAGATTTTGTTATATTATCAGGAACAAAGGTTAGAGAAATGTTATCTAGAGGTGAAAATCTCCCAAAAGAATTTGCGCGTCCAGAGGTAGCTGAAGTTTTAATGAAACATTATATAAAAGGAAACTAAGTTATAAAAATATTTTTAAAAAAAATTGGTTTACTAAGATTTTTATTATTATTGCTCGGTATTATATATTTAATTTTTGCGCAAGATAAAAATACTGAGCTTTTGTTAGATAGTTCTATCAATGTTTTCTTTACATTAGTTCTACCTGCAACGGTTCCAATTTATTTAATGGTTC
>LWDU01044220.1_pt1 | contig 51979 bp, 49 predicted proteins | sample 727161 | NCBI WGS metagenome assembly LWDU01 (sample SAMN04566230, study PRJNA314399) | hydrothermal vent metagenome | isolation source: deep sea hydrothermal plume seawater | place: Mexico: Gulf of California, Guaymas Basin | collected 2004-07-11
TCTGCAGAGCTTTATGGTTCTTACCCAATTACTCCTAATATTCATGTATTTGCAGGAGTTAATCGCTCTATCAGCAATTCAACAACTAACAAAAAAACTGCTGGTATAGCTTACGAATCTTGCTGTTGGGCAGTTCGTTTTGCTCATTTTAAAAACACTTCTGGCGACCATGTTAATAAAGTAGAATTAGTGCTAAAGGGCCTTGCGTCAACATCCACTGCCATGTCAAAACGATTAGATAAGGATATCCCTAACTATTTAGCTAACCTTGATGATTTATAAAGTAAAGATATCTGCAATAGTTTCATTATTATTTTTAGCTACACATATTAGTGCTAACAGCATTATTGCTATTGTTAATGATGACGTTATTACTTGGAATTCAATAAGCAAAGATATAGAAACTGCCACTACAAAAGATGAAAGATTAAGTGTAGTTCATTCAAAAATTGACTTAGCNCCCAATACGATGAAATAGTTATCAAAGTGTCTAATCAGCTTGCACTAAATTCTCTAAAAGACTTGGTACTAAAAGATTTAAACTTTGCCCCAACACAAGATGAAATAGACAGCGAGCTCTCCATAAATCCAAGCCCCAAGAACCTGCTAAAACAAATAAAGGTATCACAAATTGCCATTAACACAATTGACACCAGTAGTGGCTCTTTATCTAAAGATGAGTTGATAAGCAAACTCTTAACTAAACTTAAAAATGATGTCGAGTCAGGCAGTAGTTTTTCTGAACTTGCTAAGATGCATTCACAAGCACCATCATACAAAACTGGTGGCCTGTCTGAGTGGTTAAACTATAGCGAACTACCTACACTCTTTAAAGAAATTTTAGATAACATGCCAATTGATAAAATCTCAGATCCATTTAATACTGGCAATGACTGGAGAATTATTAAAATTTCTGACGAACGTTCAGTTGACCCACATATTACAAAAATTATCGGCAAGTTGGAACTAAATAAAACAAACAATTACTATAACGATTGGATTAAAGAGCTATGGAAAGATGCTTACATAGATATCTTTGAAGACAAGCTTTAATTCTTTATATGTCAAAATCGATTTTCATTTACGGCTTCCATTCTGTAAATTCTCAGATAGAATCAGCTCCGGAACGTATCCTAAGCATAAAAATTGATGAGGGGCGTCATGATAACAGGATCGACTCATTAAAAAATGAACTCAACGCTTTGGGAATTAAATACAACCACTGTTCAAAAAACCATCTACATAAATTGTCTGGAGAAATAAAGAACCAAGGAGTTGTTGCCGAAATAGTTGCGCCCACGCTACCAAACCAAAATGAATTAATTAAATTTATAGGAGAGACTGATAAACCACTTCTGATACTTATTCTTGACTCAATACAAGACCCAAGAAACATGGGCGCATGCCTGCGCAGCGCAAACGCTGCTAATGTAGACTGTGTGATAATTAATAAAGATGGTTCTGCGCCAATTAATTCATTAGTCCACAAAACTTCTGCAGGATCACTTGCACACACAAAGGTTTTTCAGGTTACTAATTTGTCTAGAACAATTAAATCACTACAAGATAAAGATATTTGGGTGGTGGGATTAGACGGAAACACAAAGGTTCCAATATATTCTATAGACTTTAAAGGCTCTAGCGCTATTGTTATGGGTTCTGAAGGTGTTGGATTAAGGAAGCTAACTAAGCAGTCATGTGACCAATTAGCAGCAATACCGATGGGCGGTAATGTGGAAAGTTTAAACGTATCTGTAGCTGCAGGAGTTGCACTTTTTGAAGTAGCTAGACAGCGTAATTATAATATTTAGTTATTTGCCTAATGATTTTGTTTTTTGGTAAAATTAGCAAGTTTTTATATTAATTAATGAAACAAGAAATACCAGAACAGATTAAGCTTTTTAAATTTGCATCAAGGGGGTTATCTTTTTCTAAGAAATATAAGATTAGAGATCTACCTAGGGTTAGTGAACTAGTTAGTAATTTAGATGACTTTGTTAATGTGGAATTAAGTTTTATGCTCGAAACAAATAACGTTCCCTGCATAATTGGAGAAATTAAATTAAATGTTGATCTTCCTTGTCAGCGCTGTTTAAATGATGTTAATATTTCTTTAATGCCTAAATTTAAACTAGCTTTTTTGCAAAATGAACAACAGGGGGAAGAACTAGACTCTAGTTATGATACTGTTCTAAATAATGACGAAAAATTTTCAACAATTGAATTTATAACCGACGAAGTGTTGATATCAATGCCGATGATACCCATGCATAAACATGAGTGCACTATTAGCCAAGATAGCACACACTTTGAAAAGCAAAAGCGGGAAAGCCCCTTTGCGATACTTAAACAAACAAAAATTAACAAACAGGAGTAACATAAAATGGCAGTACAAAAAAGCAGAAAGACACCTTCAAAAAGAGGGATGAGACGTTCACACAATGCCCTAAACAATCCGGCACTTTCAGAAGATCAAGAGACTGGCGAGGTTCACCTTCGTCATCATATAACTGCTGATGGTTACTATAGAGGAAAAAAAGTAATAAACACCACAGTAGAAGAAGTTCAAGAAACTGAATCTTAGTTCGTATGTCAATTAAGGTATCTATTGATGCCTCAGGTGGGGATTTCGGCATACCTGTGACTGTTAGTGCCGGTATTGAATCATTGGGAATATATCCAGATCTAAGCGTCATCTTTGTTGGTGATAAGAACTCAATCAATGCTGAGATGGAAAAGCTAGAGTGCAACGCCGAATTACAATCTAGAATTAATGTTGTACATGCCAGCGAGGTTGTCTATATGGACGAATCTCCATCCTCTGCTCTAAGAAACAAGAAAGATTCTTCTATGAGGGTTGCCATTGATTTGGTGAAAAATGGTGATGCTGATGCTTGCGTTAGTGCTGGAAACACAGGAGCACTGATGGCAATTTCTAGATTCGTTCTAAAGACAATCAAAGGAATTAATAGGCCAGCAATAATGGGCCGCATGCCAACAACTACTGGCCACATACATATGCTAGATCTTGGAGCTAATATTGATTCAAGCCCTAAATCGTTACTAGAATTTGCAACACTCGGATCAGTCGCTGTTCAGCACACTGAAAATATAGCATCCCCTACTATCGGACTGTTGAATGTTGGTGAGGAAGAGATGAAAGGGAATGAAAACAGAAAAATGACTGCAGAACTTCTCAAGGAGTCCAGCCTAAACTATGTTGGATTTATTGAGGGTGATGATATTTATATGGGAACCGTGGATTTAGTTGTTTGTGACGGTTTCGAAGGCAATATAGCACTGAAAGCTAGCGAAGGAGTGGCAACCCTTATGAGTCACTATCTTAAGAAGTCATTCAATAAAAATTTCCTAACAAGGATTGCTGCTCTGATTTCATACCCTGTGCTCAAAGACTTCAAGTCAAGCCTAAACCCTGGCTTGTATAACGGCGCCAGTTTTCTAGGATTAAAGGGAATTGTCATTAAGAGCCATGGAGGAGCCAACACTTTTTCATTTTTACAAGCAATTAAAGAGGCTTACCTGGAAGCGCAGGTTATAATCACTGAAAAAATTTCTGAGAGCGTGTCAGAGAAACTTCTAAATCAACCCAACAATCAAGAGTAATGAGTAAATTTGCAAGAATAATTGGAACTGGTTCATACTTACCCAATAAGATTGTCACAAACCATGACCTGGAAAAAATTCTTGACACTTCCGATGAATGGATTACTGCACGTACTGGGATTAAAGAGAGAAGAGTAGTAACTGATGAAAGTAATTGTGACCTTGCAACTATTGCGTCCAAGAATGCCTTAGAAATGGCGGGAATAAATGCATCTGACCTAGACTTAATCATTTTTGCTACAACCACCCCTGACAAGATCTTCCCTGCCACAGCAACTATGCTTCAAAATGCTATTGGCGCTAATTGCCCTGCATTTGATCTACAAGCGGTTTGTGCTGGATATATATTTGCTCTGACCACTGCAGAGCAATATATTAAAACCGGTAGCGCTAATAAGGTACTTGTTGTTGGAAGTGAGACAATGTCAAGAATTCTAAACTGGAAAGACCGCTCTACAGCAATTTTATTTGGGGACGGTGCCGGGGCGGTTGTGTTGAGTGGAGACAACGAAACAGGTATTCTACATTCAAAACTTTTTAGTGATGGTAAATACCTATCCTCGCTACAAGTTAGTAACAACAAAATTAATGAAACTGGTTTCATAGAGATGGCCGGTAACGAGGTATTCAAGATCGCGGTAAGTAGGCTATCAAAATTGGCTGAAGAGACTCTAAGAGAATGCGGAATGAGTACAGAGGACCTTGACTGGATGGTTCCACACCAAGCCAATATACGTATAATATCTTCTGTTGCAAAAAAAATTAAACTACCAATGGAAAAGGTTGTTTTGACATTGAGTAGTCACGGCAACACTTCTGCAGCGTCAATCCCGTTGGCTCTCGACGTTGCTGTGAGAGATGGCCGCATTAAGAAAGGAAACAAACTACTATTCGAAGGTATAGGTGGTGGTTTCAGCTGGGGAAGTGTTTTAGTGGAATATTAAAACTTTCTGTCTCTCAACTGTTTTGTCAAAACTTTTAATTTATCTGAATTGAAGCTTACCATATCTAAACTCTTTATTGCGTCATCATATAACCCTTCAAACTCTATTTTAGAGCTTTCTAACCCTATAATAGCTGGATAAGTAGGCTTATTCTTTTTTTGGTCAGAGTTCTGCCTCTTGCCTAGCACATGTTCAGGCACCATGATATCTAAAACATCGTCCTGAATTTGATATGCGAGACCAATATAATTAGAAAAATTATCAAGAATTTTGGCGTCATCATCATTACATTTTTTTGATATTAAGGATCCCATTTTTACTGCACAACTTAAAAGAGCGCCAGTTTTTTTGCTGTGCATATTTTTTAAAACATCAATGTCGACTGACTCTGAAACTATCGCGACATCTATGGCTTGCCCTAGAGCCATTTCAAATGAGGCATTTGTTAACTGCTGAATACACTTAATGCGAATATTTGTTGCAATGTTTGCATCGTTTACTATCAACTTAAATGCCATGGCTTGAAGTGCATCACCAGTAAGTATTGCAACATCTTCTCCAAATTTGATATGGCAAGAAGGTTTGGAGTGCCTTATATCGTCATTGTCCATCGACGGAAGGTCGTCATGAATTAGTGAGTAGGCATGGATAAGCTCTATTGCACAAGCGGAAGAGTCAAATAATGTTAAATCTTCTTCAAATATTTCTGCAATTGTATAGATTAATACTGGGCGAAACCTTTTACCACAATCAAGAACGGCGTAGCGCATTGAATCAGACAGAGGGCCTGATGCTGGTAAGCTCGCTCTGAGGTGTTTTTCAATTCTGTCAATATAACGATTATAAAACATAACAACAAATATTATCTATTTCTCAAGGGTTATAATTTGTCATCCATAAAAGGCTCTGAAGATTTATAGTTATCGTCAGAAGTTAGTATTGAAATCCTTTGTTCAGCACTACTGAGTGCAGACTGACATTTTCTTGTTAGTTCAACGCCATGTTCAAAAAGCTTGAGTGATTCTTCAAGCTCCAATTCTCCAGATTCCATTTTTTTTACAATATTTTCAAGGTCAAGTAGGCCCTTATTAAAATCAAATTTTTTAGTCATTTTATATCCCCCAAGTCAACCAACTCTGTTGAGTATTTTGTCTAGCCATTTTTGTGGCAATATCCTTATCAATATAGAGAACAGCTTTGTGGGAAATGTTACCCTATATTGAACCTTTGCATTTTTTGCTTCTAGCGCATGCAGTGTTGGCTTAATTATCGCCTCTGCAGGCAAAGTAAAATCTGCCAGCTCTTCAGATTGAAGTCTTTCAACCATTTTCTCGTACTTACTTTTATAATCACTACTATCTGCATTAACATTTCTTACAAATGCCTTGTATGCATTAATTCTGAAGCTAGATTCTATAGGTCCTGGCTGTATTTTTGATAATTGAATGTTGGTATCCATAAGCTCTAGCCTCAATGTATTCACTAGACCCTCTAATGCAAATTTAGATGCATTGTATGGACCCCTGAATGGCATTGCTACAAAACCCAAAACGGAGCTTATATAAATAATCCTGCCCTCGTTATCTTTCTTCATTTTGGGTAGTATTAAGTTAGTAAGTTCATGCCAACCAAATAAGTTAATCTGGAACTGATCATCAAGCGCTTGCCTGGATATGTCTTCTAAGGCACCTGCCTGTCCATATGCTCCATTATGGATTAGTCCATATATGGTATTCGTTCTATTAAAAATTTCCATAACTGCCGTTTTTATTGAGTCAGACGAAGACAAATCTAGAGGCATAGATTCAAATCCCTCTTTGTTAAGTTTTTCAACATCTTCAATTTTCCTTGCTGTAGCAAAAACCCTATAGCCGTTATCTTTTAAGCCTCTAGCCAAGCAAAGTCCAATTCCACTAGAGCAGCCAGTGATTAATATAGACTTCATGAGGCTTGCTTGTTTGTCCAATAATCAACTGTATCTGTTAGCTCGGGGTTGATGCTCTGTGATCGCAATAATAAGAAATCGTACGCCATCCTGAACCTAGGATGTGAAAGTAATTTGTCAACCTTTTTAGGGTGTTTTCTTTCTAACATACTTTGCATAAGCCAAATATCTTTGATACGTGATGTTAGCCATTTAGGTAATGATACTTGTTTAATTTGCTCTAATATGACATCCTCAGATGCCTGAACCATAGCCATGTAGCTTGTTTTTTTGTCCAATTTCAATAATTTATATCGTTCATTTTGGGCTTGCCAAAGAAACACTGCGAAGATAAAAACAGGTGTTACTGGTTTATTGTTTTTAATTCTAAATGACGTATTTAATAACGCCTTGTCAATAAATTTTGTCTTATTAGTTTGCTTAAATAGTTGAGGCAGTAGGCCATAGTTGTCAAGCGCATCAAAAGTTTCTAGGGATCTTTCGTTATGAAATAGTTTAATACACTCTTCATATAATCTGGCAGGTGAAACATTGCCAAGTAAAGAGGATTGGGCTTTAATTGAGTCCAGTATTTCACCGCTCAGCCTAGCTCCTAGTTTAATCTCAAAACGAGTAGCGCGTATCATTCTTACTGGGTCTTGCTTAAATCGTTCGTACGGGTCACCGATGATATTTATAACCTTATCATGCAAATCTTCAAGGCCATTTACATAGTCGATAACTCTATTTTTAGTAACGTCATAGTATAGGGCATTAATTTTAAAATCTCTACGAAAAACATCGTCCTCAATGTTGCCATAAGAATTGTCCCTAATTATCACTCCAGATTCTGATGTTTGTACTTTACCAGAACGAAATGTAGCAACCTCGATGAATTTACGTGATGAGAACATAACGTGGACTATAAGGAACCTTTTGCCGATTAGCCTTGATCGTTTAAAAATCTTATTGACTTGTTCTGGTTTTGCATTAGTTACAATATCAAAATCTTTAGGTTGAAGCCCTACTAAAAGGTCTCTTACACACCCACCGACGAAATATGCTTCATACCCTGCTTTATGTATTGTTTTTACAACTTTAATGGCATCTTTGTCAAGAAATTTACTTTCAAATTTGACACTTTTATAGATGGGATGCATTAGTCTTTTCTATAAATAATTAGGACAAATGCTGAAGATCTATAACCTTTTTTGGTGTCCAACCATTTTTTTTGTGTTCTGCAACTATAGTAGTATAAAGACCACCACGAACACCAAAAATAGCTTTAAGGCGCATAAATCTTGGGCTTAGAGATTTTACTAAATCATCAAGCATTTGGTTAGTTACTGCCTCATGAAATGCCCCCTCATTACGAAAAGACCAAATATACATTTTTAGTGATTTAAGTTCTACACACAGTTTATCTGAAATGTATTCCAAATGCAGAGTTGCAAAGTCTGGTTGTCCAGTCATTGGACACAAACAGGTAAATTCTGGCATTTCAATTTGAATAACAAAATCTCTCTCTGGGTTTGGGTTTACAAAAGTTTCTAGATTTCTATTTGGTTTGTTTGACATTTATTTGTCCTTTACTAAAAAATGATGGACTATTTTATCAAGATAATAAGACAATTTTCTATGTCTATACAAATAGAAAATTAAAATAAATAACAACAAAACAAGATGAACCCACCAAAGCCCAAAGAATATAGGTGTGTCGCCCCTCTCTACGCTAGATTTAGCGAGCATGATTGCGTTATTATAAAAAATAAATACAGCCACCCCAACAAGTAGCCCTATACTCTTACCTCCTCTTGGTGACGTCTTTCCAAGCATTATTCCTAACAATGAAAGAATTAAAACAGTTACCGGTTGAGATAATCTCCATTGCACCTCTGCTAACTCTTTTTTTCCTCCTGTCATAATTAAATTCAAAGTGGATTGTCCATCTATTTCTTTATAAGTATCTACAGCATTTATCAAATCACCTTCTATAATTTGTAAATCGTATAAATCAAAATTTAATATTTTTTTATTTTTTTTAGACGAAAAATCGTAATATCTTTTGCCATCTATCAGGCGTAAATAAACATTTTTTGTTTGTTTGTCAGTATATTTTTGTGCCTGAGATGCAAGAGTTATACTCTGGTTCTCGTTGTCGTTATAGTATATAAAAATATCTTCCATGTCTTGAGTTCCAGACTCTTGTGCATTTGCAGCCTTTGAGGTGTAGAAGACAATTTTCCCATTTTTAAATTCCTGAAACTCGCCCTCCTTGATGAACGAGAATTCAGAAGCATTTTCAGTTTTATCTATGATTGCATTTTTTTGAGTTTTTGACCATGGTATCGCAACGTTAGTTAGATATAAAATTATTAGAAATATAACAATGACTATTGGCTGGATAAAAAGCATAAAGCTTCTGTCCCCTATTCCCATAGAATTCATAACAATTGCCTCCGAATCTTTGTACAAACGGTTTACTGCCAGAATGATTGCCAAAAAAAAGGAAAGGGATAGAATAAGTGGTATATCTCTTATCATGTTAAAACCTACCACCGGTAGTAAATCTGATATAGGGATGCCAGCATCTATACTGTCTCTAAATACTAAAGCTAGTTGATTTCCAAATATAATCGAACCTATTACTACAAACACTGCGATTAGAAGTGCAAATATATTTCGCATCAAGTACCTTGCAATAATACTGTTTTGCGACCTAATAACTGACGAAAACTTCATTACTAAAGTATAAGCGAAGGCGGCTACTAATCTAGTTTATTTTTTTTGAGACATTGACGAGAAGAATTCGTCGTTAGTTTTGGTAAGCTTTAAGCGATCAATTAAAAATTCTGCAGCCTCAACTGTGTCCATAGGGTGAAGAATTTTTCTCAGTATCCACATTTTTTGGAGTTCTTTTTCATCAGTTATTAACTCTTCACGTCTTGTGCCAGATGCATTGATATTTATTGCAGGGAATATACGTTTCTCACTCAGGCGCCTTTCCAAGTGTAACTCCATATTGCCAGTGCCCTTGAATTCCTGATATATAACTTCATCCATCTTAGAGCCGGTATCTACTAGTGCAGTAGCTATTATTGTTATGCTACCTCCATTTTCAATGTTTCTGGCCGCACCAAAAAAACGTTTAGGTCTTTGAAGTGCGTTAGCATCAACACCTCCAGTTAAAACTTTTCCTGAAGATGGTGCTACAGTGTTGTAAGCTCGCGCTAGGCGTGTAATAGAGTCTAACAAAATAATCACATCATTGCCTTGTTCTGCACGCCTTTTTGCTTTAGCTATAACCATTTCAGCAACCTGGACATGTCTTTTGGCTGGCTCATCAAAGGTTGATGCTATAACCTCTCCGCGAACCGTACGCTCCATCTCTGTGACCTCTTCTGGTCTTTCGTCTATTAACAAAACAATTAATTCACACTCTGGGTGGTTGACAGAAATAGAGGACGCTATATTTTGCATTATCATAGTCTTTCCAGCCTTAGGTGGAGCTACTAATAGACCCCTTTGTCCTTTACCGAATGGGGCCACAAGGTCAATAATCCTAGCTGTAATGTCTTCTGTTCCTCCATTGCCTAGCTCAAGATTAATTCTTTCGTTTGGGTGTAATGGTGTTAGAGAGGCGAAGGGCACTCTATTTCTAACGGATTCTGGATTCTCTTCATTGACCTCGGAAACTTTTACTAATGCAAAGTATTTTTCACCCTTTTTTGGGGCTCTTATTTTTCCAGTAACTAAGTCTCCAGTTGATAAGTTAAAACGCCTAATTTGATTTGGGGAAACATAAATATCGTCAGGGCCTGAAACATAAGAGTCGTCAGAAGATCTTAAAAAACCATATCCTTCTTGTAGTATATCTAAAACCCCATCACCAAATACCTCCTCATTCTCACTAGACTTAGCTTTAAGTATAGAGAAGATTAGTGTTTGTTTTTTTGCTCTAGAAATATTTTCTATGCCAAGTGATTGGGCTAATTCCATCAATTCTGAAGGTGTTTGTTTTTTTAGTTCTGATAGTTTCATATGTTGTTGTGTTTAGTTAGTATCGACAAAAAGTAAATGCATTTATAGCGATATAAAAAATAGTTGTGGTTTAGGTAGATTGGATTAGTTTGGTTAGTTTAGTGACAATTGTACAAATATTGGTGTAGTTGTGTTGTATATATATTATATGCTTGTGTCTATAAAAGCACTTAATTCTGCTTTTGAAAGAGCTCCCATTTTGGTTGCTTCAACAACACCATCTTTAAAAAGCAGCATAGTAGGAATCCCACGAATGCCGTACTTTGGAGGCGTTTGATTATTTTCATCAACATTTAATTTTGCAATAATGATTTTTCCGTCATACTCTTCAGCTATCTCATCTAATACAGGGGCAACAGCTTTGCATGGTCCGCACCATTCTGCCCAAAAATCTACTAAAACAGGTTGAGATGAATTGATAACCTCTTCCTCGAAAGAAGAGTCTGTAACTAATTTTATTTTGTCGTTCATGAATTACTAAGTAAGGTTTGATTTTGAAAGTGATAAAACAGCAGAACTGCTGATTAGGACGTATTATAACACCGTTTATTACGTGTGTAAATATTTTATAATCTTTCTTTAAGCATCTCATTTAATGAGTTTTTCTCATCAAGATCTAAAAAATTATTATTCTTATTGCTTATAAAGAATACATCTTCAACACGCTCTCCAAGAGTTGAAATTCTTGCATTTATTAAATTTATCTTTAACTTATAGAATATATATGCAATATTTGACAGTAAACCCTGCTTATCAAGAACATTAATTTCTAGCTGCGTTAAATTCCACTTCTCTGAACGAGAAAATGTAATCTTTAGATCGTTGTCAAAGTGCCTGTGCTTTAATTTATCTCCGACCCTTTTTGCGTCTATTATTGAGCTAGACAGGCCTTTCTCAATTTCCTTATTGAGATCAATCTGATCAATAATTTTGTCTCTTAAGATGCTTATTGTGTTGTATGCCATGTTTGCTTTTGTGGTAATTATTTTGGCATCAACAACGTTCAATCCAAGTCTTTCAATAATACTAATGAGCTTGTAGAATAGACCACTGGTGTCATCACTATATACAAAAACATCTACAACATTGTGTTCTGATATTCTGGACGATACAATTATTTGTTTATCTTGGTATTTATCGATAGTCCATAAATGCCACATTATTTCGTCTTCTTCATATCGAACAAAGTAGTCTTTAGGGAGCGTATCAAATAATTGTAAAATGCTTTTATTATGATGAAAGTTTTGCTTGCACTGCTCCATTAAAGCATCCTTCATCTTGCTTATTTTGGTGTCAGTAGCAGACGTGTCTTTATTGTCACTCAGAAGGTATTCCTGTGTTTTATAGAATAATTTCTTTAATAGTGCGTCCTTCCAGTCATTCCACAAATCGTACCTGGTAGCTCTTATATCTGCAACTGTTAACAAGTATAAATATTTAAGAGTCCTCAATGATCCGACCTCGTAAGCGAATTGCGCTATAACTTCATGGTTGTCAATGTCCATTTTTTGTGCAGTTTGCGACATCAAAAGGTGTTTTGTTACTAATTGATAAACCAAGCCTGAGTCCTTGTTGTTTAACCTATGGTATTTACAAAACTCTATTGCATCCTGCCCACCAAGCACTGAATGGTCACCACCCCTCCCCTTGGCAATGTCATGAAATAAGCCGCCTAAAAATAACAATTCTGGCTTCCTGATTTCGTTTGCTATTTCACTACACAATGCAAACTCATTATTGTATTCTTCTATAAAAAAGCGTCTAAGATTGCGTATTACAAATAAGGTATGCTGGTCAACGGTGTATGCATGGAATAAATCGTACTGCATTAGTCCTATTATTTTTCCAAAAACTGGGATATAGCGCTCTAAGACTCCATAACGATTCATTAATGTTAGTGCCCTATTTACTCCCTTTTTTTGTTGTAGCAGCTCTATGAACATCCTATTATTATTGAAATTTTTGTGATATTCAGGATCAATAACATCAAGATTTAACTGAACCTCTCTTAATGTAGAGGCGCTTATTCCTCTTACATAACTGTGCTTCGAGATAAGTAGAAATATCTCAATCAGTGAGTACGGGTAATCTACAAAAACTTTGTTGTTAGTCATTTTAATATAGCCATACCTGACTATAAAACGCTCATTTATGTTCTGCGTGTGTAGAACCCTATCCTCCAATAGCTGCATCAATATGTCGTTTAACCTAGACACTCTAGTAGCAGTCTGATAGTACTCTTTCATTAACTGCTCAACTGCAATACTGTCTCCATCCATATAACCTAGCATGGCCGCTACTTCTTTTTGATATTGGAATGTAAGCCTGTCCTCCCTTCTGTTTGAGATTAAATGAAGCGCAAAACGAATCTTCCATAAAAACTTTAGACCTTTATTTAACAAGTCATACTCATTCTTGTTTAGGTATGAATCATCTGTATATTTACTCAGTAAATCAACGTCAAAATACCACTTTGCAACCCACACCATTGTATGTATATCTCTAAGTCCTCCTGGGCTCTCTTTGAGGTTAGGTTCAAGGTTATATGCAGTTTCAGAATAAAATTCATGACGCCGAAGTTGCTCTTTCTGCTTCTCCACAAAAAAGGACTGGGAGCTCCAATCACTTTCTTTGATGGTGGACTTCATTTGTTTAAATAACTGTTTATCGCCCAATAATAATCTCGACTCTAACAAACTCGTAACTACGCTCAGGTCATCTATCGCAACGACACAATCGTCCATATCTCTAGTAGCATGCCCAACCTCTAGGCCTACATCCCACAAAAAAGTTAGGAAGTTAGAAATTCTTTTTTGATGACGCTTATGAGACTTACTAGGTATCAATATCAGTAAATCTATATCTGAATGTAGATGCAGTTCTCCTCTGCCGTAACCACCAACAGCGGCTAAACATAAATCATCGCTCATGCCTGATGATGACCAAACATTGCCCAACAGTCGGTCTATGTTATCGCTTCGTGATTTAACTAATAACTCAGCGGAGTCAGGCTTTGATACAAAATCACGCTCAAGAGATTTTTGTTCTTGCTTGTACTGTTTTTTATATTCTTCTAACTTCATTGCTAGATATTTATTGGTTTTTTTGAATAATAATTTTATTACTTCTACAAAGAAATAACTCAGCCATTCTAATATGACCTATGCGTATTAAACTACTTAGACATGTCGATATAGTCGAGCGCCATACTAAGTCTTGCTATGGACCTTTCCTTGCCAACAAGTTCGGCAACAATGTCAATGTTACCGGCATTTCCATCTCCACTTAGTGCCAACCTGAATGGCTGACCAACCCTACCGAAACCAATCCCCTGCTCGTTGCATATATCTTTTACAGTCTTTTGAATAGAATCGGAAGACCAGTCAGTTAGTTCTTGTAGTTTATTTGCTAATTCAACAATAACAGGCCTGGAATTTTCATTAAAAAGTTTTTTTGCAGAGCCATGATCAAAGCTTTCGATGTCATGGTAAAACATTTTCATACTTTTAGCCATTTCAACAAGTGTCTTGCTGCGCCCTTTTAGATGCTCAATAACATTCACTAACAGTGGTCCTTTGCTAATGTCTATTGACTGACTAAGTAGGTGCCATTCAAGATGCTCAATCAGTTCATTTGTATCGGTTGATTTTATATACTCCTGATTTAGCCATAGTAATTTATCTCTATCAAACCCTGCTGGGGCTCTGTTTATGCTTGACAAATCAAACAAATTTATCATCTCTTCTATCGAAAAAACTTCCTTATCTCCGTGCGACCAGCCCAAACGAACCAGGTAGTTAAGTAATGCATTAGGCAAAAAACCATCATCCCTATAGCTCATAACGCTTACAGCCCCGTGCCTCTTTGATAGTCTAGAGCCGTCTCCACCAAGTATCATAGGTAGGTGAGCAAATTGCGGTAACTCCCACCCCAAAGCGCGATATATATTTATTTGTTTAGGTGTATTGTTGATATGGTCATCCCCACGAATAACGCAATCAATTTCCATATCGTGGTCATCAACCACTACAGTCAAATTATAAGTTGGGGTTGAGTCTGATCTGGCAATAATAAGGTCATCTAATTCCTCATTGTTGATGGTGATTTCACCCTTTACTAGGTCAGAAAAAACGACACTACCTTCTTTTGAATTGTGAAAACGAACTGCACCAGACTTCAAACCTTTTTTTGCACAACATCCGTCATACTTTGGTTTCTCACCACTCTTTATAAGGTCCTCTCTTAGTGACTGAAGGCGCTCCTGAGAGCATTCGCAATAGTAAGCTTTTTTTGTATCTAAAAGGACTTTAATAATCTGACTATATCTATCAAATCTATCAGTCTGATAAAAGGGTCCCTCGTCATACTCAAGGCCCAACCAACCCATACCATCAATTATAGCTTCAATGGACTCCTGGGTAGACCTTTCACGGTCTGTGTCTTCAATACGCAAAACAAACTTTCCGCTATGTTTTTTAGACCAAAGCCATGCAAAAAGTGCAGTTCTGGCACCTCCTATATGCAGATATCCTGTGGGCGATGGTGCAAACCTTGATTTCATTATTCTGTATTACCTACGCTAAGTGTTGAGTTCTTCCGCCCTATCGTACCATAGCTGGGCTTTTTCTAGGTCTTGCTCAACATCTCGACCTTCCTCAAACATCATTCCTAATGCATACATAGGTCCAGCTATATTAAACTCTGCAGCCATTTCGAACCACTCAATAGCCTTACTTGTATCTTTATTTACACCCTCACCTGTCATATAGGCCACTGCTACCATGTGGTGAGCAAATGGATGCCCAAGAGACGCAGATTTATTGAAATTATCGAACCCAAGAGTTTGGTTTTCTACCATACCTAAACCATTCATTTGCATCATACCAATTCTCCATAATGCCTCAGCATTACCGGTCTCAGCTAATGGCCCAAGTAGCTGGTAAGCCATTGAAAAATTTTTTGAGTCAAAAGCTGCAATCCCGCTATACAGGTCAGCCTCAAATACATCAGTTTCATTAGAATTACTCATTACACTCTCTAAATCAAATAAGTAAATAATTTTACACTGTTATAATGTTATTTAAATAGTCAAATCTTAGCTTCAAATTAATGGAATTTAACCTACAAGAATCCAACATAAACAGCGTAATCTCTGTTGACTCTCTAAACGTTAAATTGTCTCATACTGCCTTAAAAAGGCCATGCTTTATCTCTACCAAATATCACGCCGAAATCGACCTAAATGACATACAACAAATAGACAAACCTTCAATTTTTCAATTGTCCCGTCACGATGATATAGATCTACTGATAATTGGAACCGGAGAATCTAGCAATTTTTTGCATCCAAAAATACAAGTTGAAATTCAACAAATGGGTATCGACGTAGAGTGCATGAATAATAACTCAGCATGCCACAGCTTTAACTTATTATTGTCTGACTATAGGCTTGTAGGGTTACTTATACTATGAATCACCCTGTGATTTCAAAAATACGGCACTTCTGGCATTACTTTAAAATGGATACCACTCTATTCATTCTTATAATGTTTGTCAGTGCGTTTGGACTATTGATTCTTTATAGCGCATCTGGAGAGTCTATACAGACAGTTTACAAACAGATTATTCACTTTGCTATAGCAACGGTAGCTATGCTTATCATAGCTCAGATTCCTCCATATATGCTTAGGCGCTACTCTCCATACCTGATGTTGTTTGGAATTCTTTTACTTGTGGCGGTGCTCCTATTTGGGTCATATGGCGGTGGAGCTAGGCGCTGGCTCGACTTAGGATTAACACAATTCCAACCATCTGAACTAATGAAAATAATTGTACCAATAGCTATAGCCTCTATATTAAGTGAAAGCAACATACCACCCAGACCTATACCTATACTAATCTCTGTCATTTCTATATTAGTCATAGTAATACTAATCGCTAAACAACCAGATTTAGGGACATCTCTACTTATAGGTGCATCAGGCATATATGTGCTCTTCCTTTCTGGCGTACGCGTTAAATTTATTGCAAACAAATGGCTAAATTTGGGGTTTATTTTTTCAGCTACTGCGGCCCTAATCTACGTTACCTGGAATTATCTTCTTATTGAGTATCAAAAAAATCGCATCCTAACCTTGATAGATCCAAACTCTGACCCTCTTGGATCTGGCTATCACATCTTGCAATCAAAAATAGCAATAGGTTCAGGTGGACTATTTGGAAAGGGTTTTGGAGAAGGTACACAGTCTCAATTAGACTTCCTTCCAGAGCATACAACTGACTTTATATTTTCAGTCATTGCCGAAGAATTTGGACTATTGGGGGTTCTATTTTTACTGTTAATATATGGACTGATAATATATAGGTCCTTTTTGATTTCTGTTAAAGCTGAGGATACCTTTTCTAAACTGTTAGGTGCAAGCTTAACTTTAATATTTTTTACATACGTTTTCGTTAACATAGGTATGGTGTCTGGGCTTCTTCCTGTGGTCGGCATACCTTTACCTTTGATAAGTTATGGCGGATCCTCATTGATAACACTAATGTCAAGCTTTGGAATAATAATGTCAATACGTAAGCACAAAGCACCGAGATATATTTCCTAGTTTTGGAAAAAACATGACTCGCATCATCCTAATATTTTCAATATTCTTTTCTATTAATGTAGAAGCAAACAGCCTCCCTTCCACTAACTTTAAGTCTGTACAAGAATTCATTAATAGGATGGTTAAGGAGCACAATTTTAGTAGAAAAGAGTTGGTAACTATTTTTTCACAAGTAAGCCTAAGGGTGCCAGCAATAAAAGACACTACAAAAGAAATCAAAAAGCAAAAAAAGGTTACTAAAAAAAAGAAGCCGATGCCATGGAATCAGTATAGAGAACTATTTGTCAACACTGAAAGGATCGATAACGGTGTAGAGTTTTGGAAAAAATACCATAAAAAGATAAACGAAGCGGAAAACAAATACTCAGTGCCTGCAGAAATAATTGTAGCCATATTGGGCATAGAAACTAACTACGGTAAGACAAAGGGTAAGCACCCAACATTCGAATCCTTAACTGTTCGTGCATTCGGAAACTACAGAAGGAGTAAATTTTATAAAGACGAGCTAGAGTCTTTTTTGTTAATGGTGCGTGAAAACGTACTGCCACCACTAGCAATCAAGGGCTCATATGCAGGTGCCATGGGTTACCCACAGTTCATATCTAGCTCGTATCGTAACTACGCTATAGACTTCAACGGTGACGGCAAGGTTGACTTATTTTCTAACCCAATTGACTCTATTGGATCTATCGCTAATTACATAGCTAAGCATTACTGGGTAAAAAACGGTGAAATTGCCAAACAAACCGAGATTGACAACGAAAACAAGGACTTGGCTAAAAGCTATATAAATAAGCCTACAATAACGGCCAAACTATGGAAAGAGAAAGGCATTGATATCAGTCCCACTATTAAAGACGATACTAAAGTGTCATTCATTTTGCTAAAACATGAAGAAACCATAAAAGATGAAAGATGGTTAACTTTTTGGAATTTCTATGTTCTTACTCGTTATAATCATGACAATAGATATGCAATGGCAGCTTTTCAACTAGCAGAAAAATTAAAACAACGCTTCAAATAGAAATAATAATAAAAACATGAAATATAAAATACTAAAAAAATGTAGGCTGTTTATCCCAATTATGGCCCTAATTGTGGTCTCTCTTAACTCTCACTCTGCCATATTTATCACTCCAAATGCTCCTGAAATTAATGCCAACTCATACATCGTTCTTGACTACAATTCAAACAAAATAATCGCTGCCAACAACCAGCATGAAAGACGTGCCCCAGCAAGCCTAACTAAACTCATGACTGCCTACGTTGTGTTTCAGCTTATAAAGGACGGCAGAGCTAGTCTCGAGGATGATGTTAGGATTAGTGAGAATGCATGGAAAACTGGTGGATCCAAAAGCTTTATAGAGGTCGGCAATCATATTAAGCTTGAGGTGCTACTTAAGGCTATGATCATTCAGTCAGGTAATGACGCTGCCGTCGCTTTGGCAGAGCATATAGCTGGAACAGAGGGTACATTCGCTGCATACATGAATGAGTACGCTATAGAGCTAGGTATGAACAACTCAAGGTTTGAAAATTCCTCCGGATTGCCTCATGAAGATCAATATACCACTGCACATGACATGGCCATTATGGCACAAGCAACAATTAGAGATTTCCCAAACTTCTATAAATGGTACAGCGAGAAAGAGTTTACATATAACGATATCACTCAACGCAATAGAAACAAACTGCTTTGGAGTGACAAAACGGTTGATGGTCTTAAAACTGGCTACACTGAGAAGGCCGGATACTGCCTAGTCACAAGTGCACAACGCGTTGGTATGAGGCTTGTATCTGTAATTATGGGTTCAACCAGCGCAAAATCTCGCTTATCACAGACACAGAAAATACTTGATTATGGCTTCCGATTCTTTGAAACACAATCGATAAGCGACATTACAAAACAAATTCCGATTTTAAAGTCCACCAAAGACAACTTAAAAGTTGGTCTGGGCGGATCGACCTATATTACTTTAGCTCGTGGTCAATATAAGCTTGCCGGGCAATCTATACAGCTTAACAAGAAACTAGTGGCCCCTATACTTAAGGGTGAAGAGATAGGCACGTTATTAATAACATATGAAAATAAAACCATTGCAAAATTGCCTCTAGTAGCACTCGAAGATGCAGAACTAGCGGGATTCTTATCGCGAGCCATTGACACCATAAAAATGCTTTTCTAGGCGGCATTTGTCACCCCTCTACAGTAATATGAATGGTATTTCTTAACGGAAAATTTATAGCAAAAAATCAGGCCTTTGTACCAGTCATGGATAGAGGCTTTTTGTTCGGTGATGGCGTATACGAAGTAATACCTGTATACAATAGGAAACTGTTTCGTCTAGATGCACACCTCAATCGTTTACAAGAGAGTCTGAACTCAGTAGCAATTAAGAGCCCGTACAATGTCAATGAATGGCTAGAAATAATAAACCAAATTGTTTCTTATTCAGAGCACGATAATCAATCCATTTACCTGCAGATTACTAGAGGATCAGGAACAAAAAGAGCTCACACTTATAACGAACTTAATCCAAACATCTATATTGAATCAAACCCTCTTCATCCTAGATCACAGAAAGAAGCTTCTGAAGGGTTTAGTGCAATTACGAGGGAAGACATTAGATGGGGAAGGTGTGACATCAAGTCTACATCCTTGCTAGCTAATATTTTATACACACAGCAAGCAAAACAACATAGCGCTGAAGAGGCCATCCTGATCAAGAACAATAAGGTAACTGAGGGTGCAACTTCTAACGTTTTTTTAATAACTGGCGGCACCCTGTACACACACCCTACTGGAACTGAAATACTGTCAGGAATAACAAGGGACTTGATACTTGAGAGCGCTAACTCGTGTGATATTATAATAAAAGAAAATGCTTTCACAATCGATGACATGCTTAGTGGCGATGAGGTATGGATATCTAGCTCAACTAGGGAAGTAATACCAATTACAAAAGTAGACCACAACCTAATCAATAATGGCGAAGTTGGAGAGCACTGGAAAAGAGTCTACAAACATTATCACAAATTAACCAATTAGTCATAATAATAAATTACGAAAGCCAACTAAGTGCAACATAAATGAAATATATTATCTCTTAAATCGAGTAAAATAAATCTCGGTAGTACTGAGGGTGCTCTAGCAATGAATGGTTATAAACCCCGCCAGGTCCGGAAGGAAGCAACGGTAGTAATTTTTTCATGTGTTTGTTGTTGTTCTTGGTGCTACCTCTTCTAGATATTTACAAACAATAATGAGTAAAAATTATCAAGTATTAGCACGCAAATATAGGCCACACGCCTTTAACGAGATGGTTGGACAAGTACACACAGTTCAGACACTCATAAATGCCCTTGATGCTAACAACTTACATCACGGTTTTTTATTCACAGGAACTAGGGGTGTAGGAAAAACAACTATAGCAAGGATTTTTGCAAAATCTATAAATTGCGAGGTCGGGGTCGGCTCTAACCCTTGCGGCAAGTGCCCCACTTGTCAAGAAATCGACAAAGGGCAATCAGTTGACCTAATAGAGCTCGACGCAGCCTCTCACACTGGCGTTGACAATATGCGCGACATATTAGATAGCGCCCAATATATGCCTACCAAGAATCGATATAAAATTTACCTTATCGACGAGGTACATATGCTCTCAAAAAGCAGCTTCAATGCCCTACTAAAGACACTAGAAGAGCCTCCAGAACACATAAAATTTTTACTAGCAACAACAGACCCCCAGAAACTCCCGGTTACCGTTCTGTCAAGATGCTTACAGTTCAACCTACAAAAATTAACTGACTCCGAGATACTAGGACAACTCAAATATATTATGCAAAACGAGTCCCTCGATTTCGAAGAGGAAGCTTTAATGCAAATTGCAAAATTTGGACAAGGCTCTATGCGTGACGCTCTAAGCTTATTGGACCAATCGATATCGTATGGTAACGGCACAGTCTTGGTGAAAGATATTAAGGCAATGCTAGGCCTAGTCTCTCACGATGACATAATTAAGCTTGCTACTAATTTATTTAATCAGAACGCAAAAAAGGTTATAGAGTTTATTAGAGAATTGTCGCACAGAGGTGACAACTTAACTAACGCATTGCACGACTTGAGTTCACTTTTTCATAAAATCTCTATTGTTAAAACACTGCCTAGTGAAAAATCTGGAGAAGAAATAAAAGCACTGTCAGAAAAAATATCAAACCAAGACCTACAAGTCTTCTATCAGATGTCATTAAACGGCATAAAGGATATGCCATTAGCCCCAAGTGAACAGGTAGGACTAGAAATGACATTACTTAGGATGCTATCGTTCCGTAGCGACACAGGTAACGCTTCTGAAAAAAAAACAGTAAAAATCAAGACTAAACCAGAACCACAAATAAAAAAAGAGAAGACTGGTACTGAAGAAATAAAAACAAAAAAACCTAAACATAAAAAAAACAGCAAAATCGGCACTAGCAATATTACAAATATTGACAATCAAGAGCAATGGGAAGACTTCTCAACCACACTTAAGCTTAGTGGTGTGGCCAATATGCTAGTAAAAAATACTGTATTTGAAAGCATCTCTTCTGGAATCTTCACTTTAACATTGGATCAAAATTATGGTAACCTGCTTACTCCGCGCGTACACTCTGAACTAGAATCAATGCTACAAATAAGCTTCGGTAAAATAGCTCTCAAAGTTGTGTTAGCTGAACCAAAACATAGCACACGTGCACAAAAAGAGGCTGTTTCTACAAAGGAGAAACAAGAACAACTTCAGGAGCAGTTCTTAAGCGATAAGGCGTTACAAAAATTAGAGCAGGTATTCAATGCCAAGGCTGATACTAGCTCAATTCAGGAAATTTAATAAACCCAACAAATGGAGCAAAATTATGTTTAAAGGTGGCATGGCAAGTATGATGCAAAAAGCCCAAAAAATGCAACAAGAAATGCAGACAGCTCAAGAAGAAATTAAAAAGTTATTAGTAACAGGAAGTGCTGGCGGTGGTTCTGTAGAGATATGCATGAATGGGGAGCATCATGCAACAAGCATGAGAATAATGGATGATGCTATGAGCGACAAGGAGATGCTGGAGGATTTAATATTGACAGCTATAAATGACGCTGAACAGCAACTAAGCAATGCTTCCGATGAAAAAATGAAGGACGTTGCTGGGGGAATTAATTTACCTCCTGGGATGAATCTGCCATTCTAATTTAATAGTTAAATCTATAATAAAGTATGATCGAATCTCTGAACAAGGCTTTCTGTATATTACCTGGTGTAGGCTCTAAGACTGCAAACCGTTTCGTCTATCATCTTCTGGAGCGTGATAGGGATGGAGGAATGAAACTAGCCAAGGCCCTTATAGATGCAATGGAAAATGTTAAGCATTGTCAGTCCTGCAGAGCTCTGAGTGAAAAAGAATTATGTAATATTTGTTCCAACACTGTACGCGACTCGTCACAACTATGCATTGTTGAAACCCCTACAGATATACACGCAATAGAGCAGAGCGGTGCTTACAAAGGAAAATACTTCGTTCTTAGTGGTTACCTCTCTCCGATAGACGGTATTGGGGCATCAGAGCTGGGCCTAAATGAGCTAGAAGAGAAACTTAAAGATAGCACTATAAATGAAATTATTTTAGCTACAAACGCTACCGTTGAGGGTGAAGTAACTGCCCACTATATAAGCAATATGGCTAGACAATTTAATATACAAATTACTCGCATTGCACACGGAATACCTATAGGCGGTGAGCTAGAGTATGCCGACATTAACACTATAGCGCATGCCCTATCTGGCCGTAAAAAGTATGACTAGAACTTCTTAGATAGTAACTCTATCTCGTAACCATCAGGGTCTTTTAAAAATGCAACAATGGTCTTTCCTGCATTCATTGGTCCGGCCTCTCGCATCACATCAGCATTCTTGTCTTTGGCCCTTTCAACGGCGAGATATACATCATCAACATTGATAGCAATATGTCCAAATCCACTCCCAATATCGTAGGAAGATTCACCCCAATTATAGGTTAACTCCAGGGCCGCATTTTCTGACTCAGGACCGTAACCCAAAAATGCTAATGTAAATTTACCCTCAGGATAATCCTTCTGCCTAATAAGGCCCATACCCAAAACGTCGGTATAGAATTCTATTGAGCGCTCTAAATTTCCTACCCTTATCATTGTGTGTAAAATTTGCATATTTATATCTTATAATTGTGTTAACGCTATTATAGCAATGAAAAAATGAAAGATACGCTAAACCACTGGGATGAGGTCTACCGCAACAAAGACCACTCAAAACTTAGCTGGCACCAGGACACATCAACAATATCTTTGAGATGGATATTGGAGTATGCAAAAAATAATGACCCTATCATTGACGTAGGCTCAGGGGTATCAGTCCTGGTCGACAACCTTATTGATAGTGGCTACAAAAATATATCGCTACTTGAGATTTCACCAATAGCTATAAAGGCCACTAAAGATAGGCTAGGAAAATTGTCTAGTGGTGTTGACTTTATTAATGAGAACGTATTAGATTTAAACCAAAACAAAACTTACAAGGTTTGGCATGACAGAGCTGTTTTTCATTTCCTTACCAATAAAAAAGAGCAGCACAAATATTTAGACATAATAAACATGCACATTGCTATAGGTGGTTATTTCATTCTTTCTACCTTTTCTAACGAGGGACCAAAGGAGTGCTCAGGATTAGACATAGTGCAATACGACAAAGACAAGATAACAGACATGCTTGCAAAAAATTATAAATTGATTAGAAATATAAAAGAGATCCACCCACACCCAAATGGAGGTGTCCAGAACTTTAATTACTTTTGCCTCCAAAAGGAGCGCTAATATATAAATAACAAATTGCCAAAAAACTAATTATAGTTTTCAAATTTTATATATACATGTGCAACTCATTCATCATAAAATGATGTAATGAAAGTTCACATAATTGGTGGTGGAATTATAGGCGTAAGTACCGCTTGGCATCTGTGCAATGACTCTGAGGTGTTGGTCTACGAGAAAGACCCGACCTTTAGCGAAAGTAGTTTTGCAAGGAGCTGTGGCGGCTTCAGGTCTCAGTACTTTACCCCTGCTAATATTGCTATGAGTCTATATAGTATTGACTTTATAAAAAACAATACCGATGTTGATTTTACAAATAACGGCTATTTAATGCTGTTCGGTGTTGACCAAATTAAAGATTCTGAATATAGCTACTCGTTACAAAGAAGTCTAGGCGCAACGACTATAAGTTTAGACAAAGAAAGTCTTAGTAAAAAATTTAACTACATAGACACAACTGACATACATTGTGGCTGTGTAACACTTGATGGTAGCGAAGGATGGATTGACCCAGTGTCACTTCACTCTTGGTATAAATCTTTGTGCCTATCTAGCGGCGTTAAATTTATCGATGGTGATGGCAGAGACTTTGATCATACTGAGGCTGACGCAATTATTATAGCGAGCGGTTGTTGGAGTAACGAGGTGGGCAAACATTTTGGCATCAACATCCCGGTTCATGGCCACAAACATACAGTATTTAACGTTAACACTAGTAAACCCGTAATCCATGATATGCCTCTAATCTCTGACTTGCATACAGGGATCTATGTTCGACCTGAGGGTGATGGATATATTGTTGGATATGATGGCAACAGTGACTGGGATGGAGACGACTTAGTGCCAAACTATAACAGTTGGGATGAGGTTTGGATGCTCCTATATAATCGCTTTCCTAGTATATTTGATGAAGCAAAGATGGTCGGAGCTTGGGCAGGATATTATGATTCAAGTACAATTGACAATAACGCTATTATTGACAATATTGGCAATATATATTTTGCCACAGGCTTTACTGGTAGAGGCCTCATGCATAGCCCAGCAGTCGGACTAACTATGAGCGAGCTAGTGCTAAACAAAGAACTAACATTTGATATTAATAATTATAGGCTAGGGAGATCTCCTAACATTGAAAAATATGTTATCTAAACTATTTTTTGTAACAGTTTAGATACAAATATCAGTTGACAACTTATAACAAACATTTCTATAAAGCGTGCGTTAGCAACTTACTATCTAAATTTAGTTTATAATCAATAGTTTATGGCTTTATTATAATTATTGATTAGAGGGTTAATAATGACAAACTTTAGCAAAACACTTATAACAACAACTACCTGCTTACTATTTATTTGGTTTCAACAAGCAACAGCTAACACTGATGCAGTAGAAGTCGAAATCGTGTCAGATACCACTGTAAATACAGAATCAAACCAAGTAATTGATAATTTATTGGTGCAAATACAGGCTCTATCAAAAGAAGATTTACGTGCACTCAGGAAAGCTATCAAGTCCTCAATGAGGCTGAAAAATAAAAAAGATAAAAAAAGAAAGAAAAATTGCAAGAATAAGAGTAAACACCACGATGGCCATAAAAATAAATCAGAAAAGAAACATGTGAAAGGTTCTTCTTGCATGTGGAAGGATAACTCAAACTATAAACCAAAGAAAAAGTGTAAATCTAAAAAATATGCAAAGCATATGAGTAGATCTACCCATATGGGTCATGGGCAAAGGATCCATCATGTAGGGTTCAAAGAGAATTTTTATGGAATGAGAGGCATGAATCATCATCAGTATCACTACGGCGGGCATTGGCCTAATGCTAATCCTTGGGGATGGGGCAGGTATTACTAAAATATTGTAAATAGTTAGTATTAATTACTCCACATAATTCTACATGTTTGGGGTTATACTGTCGTTTTTCTTATACAACCACTAAGGCATGCCGCAATACAAAAAAATAATCAGTTTTGCTGTTTTATCCGCCTGCATATTATTAATACTTAACTTTGGTGTAAGGTCATCTCTTGGTTTTTTCCTGAAACCTATATCTGATACATTTGGCTATGGGAGAGAAATTTTTGCTTTCTCTTTGGCCCTTCAAAACCTGTGCTGGGGCCTGTTTCAGCCTTTGGCAGGTGCCTTTGTTGATAAATTTGGTATTAAAAAAACTGTCATAGTTGGTTCAATTCTATATGCATTAGGGCTATACGTGACTGCAACCGCTGAAAGTGCTCTTGGGCTCCATATCGGAGCAGGAATACTTATAGGTATGGGAATAGCCGGTACCGGTCTTGGCGTAGTACTACCTGTCATGGCGCGTATGGTTAAACCTGAACGTCGTGCATTCGCTTTAGGGCTAGGAACTGCTGCAGGTTCAGCTGGCCAGTTTTTATTGATACCAGTAGCGCAAAGCTTTCTTGCTGCGTACGGATGGCAAACAGCGCTACTAATAATGGCTATTGGGGCTCTATCTATGATGTTTTTTGCATCCCCAATATCGGTAGAAGATAGTGTTAATGCAAAAAATATTGAGAACAATGACCAAACATTCAGAGAGTCTCTGGACGAAGCGTTTAGACATACCCACTACTGGTTACTCATTGCTGGTTTTTTCGTTTGCGGTTTTCAGCTAGCATTTATTACTGTTCATATGCCATCCTATTTGGCTGATAATGGTTTTGATAGCTCGGTTGCTGCTATAAGCTTATCTTTAATCGGTTTGTTTAATATCTTTGGCTCCCTTATTGCTGGACAACTTTCCGGCATGTATTCTAAGAAATGGTTATTGGGTTATATATACCTAGTAAGAGCTATAGCAATAGTTCTTTTTATGGTTTTCCCAATATCAACTACAAGCATATATGCTTTCTCCATAGTGACTGGTTTTTTATGGCTCGCTACTGTGCCGCCAACATCTGGGCTGGTATCTCAAATGTTTGGATTAAAGTATATGGCAACTCTTTATGGGTTCGTATTCCTAAACCATCAGATCGGCTCCTTTGTTGGAGTTTGGCTAGGAGGTTACTACTTTGACCAAACAGGTTCATACGACAATATTTGGTGGGCAGCTGCAATAATTGCAACTATTACTGCTATTATTCATATCTTTATTGATGAGCGGCCTGTAGAAAGGTTGCGCTCAAAGCAAGAAACTGCCAAAGCTTGACATAGCGTTATAGTAATTCGTATAATTTATATTAGCAAAACTACTATAAGCTAATTACAGTGACCCAGAGATTGAATAAGCGGCACTATACAAAACCTCTTCCGCTTTTTCAAAATTATGTCCGGTATCTCCGAAAGAATCAGCACCTACAACCTTGTCTGCTCCAAGGGCTAAAAGATGCTCATATCCATCTCCAAGAGAACCACTAATAACTATTACTTTTTTTTTGTAATGCTTAGCCATTTTAATAACACCTAGAACTGCTTTCCCATCCAGTGTTTGCTTATCTGTCCTGCCTTCACCAGTGATTACCAAATCAGAATCTAGTATTTCTTTTGAAAAACCAGTAATATTCATTACTGCTTCTATGCCCGATTCAAGACGAGCATCAAAAAAGGCTAAAAATGATCCTCCAGCACCTCCTGCAGCTCCAGACCTAGGTTCATTAATAATGTCTTTGCCTAAGTCTTTTTTTATAATCAGTGCAAATTTTTTTAGTATCTCATCAAGGGCCTCTACGCAATTATTATCTGCACCTTTTTGTGGTGCGAACACTTTGCTTGCACCAAACTCTCCACAAAATGTATTATTGACATCACAAGCAATAACAAAATTTGCATTGGCCGCCCTTTCATCAAGATTGCTTATATCAATTTTTGACAAATCGAGCATTGATAAAGGAGTATTACCAGTCAATTGATTGCCATAAAAATCAAAAAATAACACGCCTAGCGCACTCAACATTCCAAAACCAGCATCATTAGTTGATGTTCCTCCAATACCTATAATAAAGTTTGACACTCCTCTATCTAGGGCATCAAGAATTAACTCTCCGAAGCCAAAAGTAGTGGTATTCATAGGGTTTTTTTCGTAATCTTTAAGTAAACTAAGGCCAACCACTGATGCCATTTCTAAAACAGCAGTTTTTGTCTCTTTGTCCTGATAAACAAGATAATCTACATCTACCTCCTTGCCAAGAGCGTTACTCACAGAGGCTGTAAAAATTTCATTATCTATATACCCCTTTACTATCTCGATTAGCCCCTCTCCGCCGTCAGATAATGGAACCTGATTAATAGTAACATTTGAATCACCTAATCTATCTTCGAAAGCCATGCCTATTATGCGGCAAGCCTGGTGCGAACTTAGGCTACCCTTAAACGAGTCCGTAGCGATGGTAATTTTTAAGGGTTTATTACTTGTTTTCAAAAAATACTTAATAAGTTATTTGCGACTTAAATCAATGATAACATGTTATTTTTTGTTCATATATTAATATGTTTTTCACTATAAGAATATATTTTTTATATTTATTGAAAACACTCTACTTGTGTCAATAAAAACACTTAAAATTACTGTTAATTTTTATTTTTTACGCCAATAATCGGGGAAATTAAATGGGTGATTTTGTAGTTTGGTTAAACGATGTAGGCATGAATGATGTTGACACTGTTGGAGGCAAAAACGCTTCTCTGGGTGAGATGATAGGAGCGCTATCAAAAAAAGGTGTTAACGTGCCTGGAGGTTTTGCCACTACAGCTCTTGCATTTAATAAATTTTTAGATTACAACAATTTAAAATCAGAAATTAATTCAATTCTTTCTGCTCTTGATACAGAAAATATAAATCAACTTACCGAGGCAGGCTCTAATATCAGAAACTTAGTTCTAGGTTCTGAATTCCCTGTTGATTTACTTTCAGAGATAAAAAAATATTATGCCCAACTAGAATCTAAATTAGGCCACAACACCACTTTTGCAGTGCGCTCATCTGCAACCGCAGAGGACTTACCTGAGGCCTCATTTGCTGGCCAACAAGAGACATACCTAAACGTTTCAGGTATTGATAATATACTAGAGTCTATAAAGATGGTTTTCGCCTCCCTATACAATGATAGAGCTATATCTTATAGAGTTCATCAGGGGTTCGAGCATGAAATGGTTTCTTTGTCAGCTGGGGTTCAACAGATGATTAGAAGTGATATAGGCTCAAGTGGGGTCATGTTTACTTTGGACACAGAATCTGGATTCAGAGATGTAGTCTTTATCACCTCTGCATATGGTCTAGGAGAAACAGTAGTACAAGGCTCAGTTAATCCTGATGAGTTCTACGTTTATAAACCCACACTAGATTCAGGAAAAGAATCAATATTAAGCAAAAACCTTGGCTCCAAAGAAATAAAAATGATTTATGCAAAAAAGAACTCTAATGATAAGGTTGCTATAGAGTCAGTCCCTATTGAGCTACAACAAACGTTCAGTCTGGATGACGTTCAAGTGAAAACTCTGGCAAGTTACGCTATTGTGATTGAGAATCATTATGGCAGACCTATGGATATTGAGTGGGCCTTAGATGGTACTGATGATAATCTATATATAGTTCAAGCAAGACCTGAGACCGTTAAAAGTAGAGAGAGCTCTTCCAACAAGATTGATAGCTATAGGCTTACAGAAAATGGCAACGTAGTTGTTGAGGGCAGATCCATAGGCAACAGAATTGGTAGTGGTCCTGCTAAAGTTATTAGTGATATTTCACAAATGAATCAGATTAACCAAGGAGATGTACTGGTTACCGACATGACTGACCCAGACTGGGAGCCTGTTATGAAGCGTGCATCTGCCATCATAACTAACCGTGGTGGTCGTACATGTCATGCTGCGATAATTGCTAGAGAGCTGGGGGTGCCTGCCATTGTTGGTACTATTAACGCAACAAAATTATTGTCGAGCGGTGATCTAGTTACTGCGTCATGCTCAGAGGGTGATACAGGTTATGTTTATGAGGGGCTATTGTCTTATGAACAGGATAGCGTGTCTGTTGAAAATTTGCCTGATATAGGTACAAAAATCATGATGAATGTTGGTAACCCTGGGCGCGCATTTGATTTCGCAAACATTCCAAATTCTGGTGTCGGACTTGCCCGCCTAGAATTCATCATAAACACAACCATTGGAATTCACCCTAAAGCTTTACTAGAGTTTGATGATCTTCCTGTTGATTTGCAAAGTGAAATTAGAATACGCTCTGCAGGGTATGAATCGGCAGTTGATTTTTATGTATCTAAATTAACTGAAGGCATTGCAACAATCGCTGCTTCGTTTGCGCATAGCCCTGTAATTATTAGAATGTCAGACTTTAAGTCTAATGAGTATGCAAATCTTTTTGCGGGTGATAGGTATGAGCCAAATGAAGAAAACCCAATGATTGGGTTTAGGGGTGCTGCTAGGTATATTTCAACCGAGTTTAGAGAGTGTTTTGAGCTAGAGTGTAGGGCTATTAAAAGGGCAAGGAATGAGATGGGTTTCACTAATGTAGAGGTCATGATTCCTTTCGTTAGGACTTTGGAGGAAGCATCAAAAGTAATAGAACTCTTAAAAGAGAATGGATTGGAGCGTGGCGTTGATGGTTTAAGAGTAATTATGATGTGTGAGTTGCCATCTAATGCAGTTTTGGCAGAAGAGTTCTTGGAATACTTTGATGGTTTTTCAATCGGATCTAATGACATGACACAATTGACACTCGGAATTGACCGTGACTCTGGTCTTGTTGCAGAAGGTTTTGATGAAAGAAACCCAGCCGTTAAAAAAATATTAGAAATGGCTATCAATGCTTGTCATAGAAAAAATAAGTACGTTGGGATTTGCGGACAGGGTCCATCTGACTACCCAGACTTGGCTGAGTGGTTGCTTTCTAAGAATATTAGTAGTATATCTCTAAACCCTGACACAGTTATTCAAACCTGGACTAAGCTTGGCCGACTCAAATAACACTAAAAATAACCAAACCAGGACTGTTTTTTTTGTTTCTGATAGGACAGGCATAACTGCCGAAGCTCTTGGAAATAGTCTACTCACGCAATTTGAGGGCATATCCTTTAATAAAATTCACCTGTCATTCATTGACACAGAAAAAAAAGCTCAAGACTGTGTAGAACAAATAAATACAGCATGCACTAAAGATGGCAGCCCTCCGCTTATATTTAGTACACAAATTAATAAACAATTCAGAAACATGATGTCAAAAAGTAATGGCGTTTTTTTTGATTTCTTTGAAACATTTATATCGAAAATGGAAAAGTCTCTTGGATCTAAATCAATTCATGCTGCTGGAATGCTGCATGGACTTCATAATAATAAGAACTACAATAGTAGAATCAATAGCGTTAATTTCTCTTTGGCAAGTGATGACGGTATGAGTGTGAAGAGTTTTGACAGGGCAGATATAATTTTGATAGGTGTATCTAGGTCAGGCAAAACTCCTACTTGCTTATTTATGGCACTTCAGTATGGAATAAAGGCATCTAACTATCCTCTCATTGAGCAAGACCTAGGAACAACAAAATTACCCAATATATTGCAGCCATTCAAAAGCAAACTATTTGGTCTTACTATTAGCCCTACTAGACTTAGAAAAATAAGATCTGAAAGGAGGAGTAACACCAAATACTCTTCCCTTCAGCAGTGCCAAAGTGAGGTTAGGCGTGCTGAAGATATTTACCATTCCAATAATATTCCATTTATTGATACAACTCAAATATCTATTGAAGAGATAACCGCAAAGATAACTAATAAGTTCTCTCTTAGGTGATACTAGTAACCATAAATTGGCATGTTGTCTGAGATAGTTTTCATTATTTTTCCAATAGTCGCTATTGTAACTAGCGGATATTTATATGCCAAAAGGTTTCAAACAGATATGGAGGTAGCCAATAGGCTAAACTTAAACATCTTTCTGCCAGCTTTGTTGTTCTCAGTCTTTACTAGTAAAGAATTTAACTTATTAGACTTTCAGTTTTTAGCCCTTGGAGGTATTGCTGTTATATTGATATCAGGTCTTATGGCATACTTAATATCAAAAGTACTGGGCTTTGAACTTAAAACATTTGTGCCCCCTTTAATGTTCGTCAATTCTGGCAATATGGGCCTTCCATTAGCTTTGTTCGCTTTCGGAAAACCCGCAATACCAGCCGCAGTAGTATTGTTTTTTATTGAAAACACTCTGCACTTCACTCTTGGAATAAAAATACTTGATAAGAGTAGCTCTATAATCAAAGTGATGCGCATACCTATGGTTGTAGCTAGTATTATTGGCGTCATAATTAGTCTATCTGCATACACTGTGCCAACTTTAATCATCACACCTGTCAAGATGATGGGAGAAATAGCTATACCGCTTATGTTGTTTTCTTTAGGGGTTAGGCTGGTTGAAATTGACTTTAATGACTGGAAAATAGGCATTATTGGGGCAATTTCTAGGCCAGTAATAGGAATAGTGTCTGTTTTACTTATATTGCCTTGGATTTCATTGAGCAATCTAAATACAGCTCAACTTATAATATTTGCAATACTGCCTCCTGCAGTTTTAAACTTTATGGTGGCAGAAAAGTACAATCAAGAGCCTAAAAAGGTTGCATCTATAGTGCTGATTGGTAACCTGTTTAGCTTGATCAGTGTACCTACTGCACTTTATTTTCTGTTGCCAGGCTTGCAAATATAGATTGAGATCTACTTGAATTTGTCTTGTTATTGACTTTCTTTACTAATTAAGACTAATTTATCTTTTCTGTTTAATTTTTTTATCTCTGCCTCGCGTTTAAGCGCATCACTCTTAGTGCTGACAACTTCTTTATAAACTAGCATGCATGGCTTATTTGCTCTGGTATATTTTGCACCTCCCTTCAATTCACCATTGTGCTGCTTAATGCGCTTAGTAATATTGTTAGTTACACCACAATATAGGTGATCATTAGCACACAACAGTAAATAAACATACCACGAGGAAGGATCACTCATAAACCATATATTTAATTCAATTAACTATTCAAAACCTTCTCACGAAACTTTTTCAAGATTCCAATTGTATACCCGTTAGGCTGATCTTTGCCTTCAAATACTAATGCAAGAGAAGCCAAATAAGCATAACCATCATAACCTGGAGCCATATTTATATAGTTAGGATCATTCCTGTTCTGTTCATCTACAACTACAGCCATCTTCTCGAACGCTTTCATGACTTGCTCAGGAGTGCACACCTTGTGGTGCAGCCAATTTGCCATATGTTGTGATGAAATGCGCAACGTAGCTCTATCCTCCATTAACCCAATATGTTCTAAATTCTGAACCTTTGAACAGCCAATACCTTGATCAATCCAGCGAACAACATAACCAAGTATGCTGTGTGCATTGTTTTCAATTTCAGTAACCACTTTGTCTGCTGATAGTTCATCAGGGTTTTTTAAGAAAGGCACATGCAGTATTGTATCTCTATCTGACTTTAGGTCTCTCATCATTTGCTGTTGGCGGCTATAAACATCAATGCAATGGTAATGTGTAGCATGAAGTGTAGCGGCTGTTGGTGATGGCACCCATGCACAGCTTGCTCCAGCTTCTAGATGCATGAGTTTGGTATCTAGCATTTCACGCATTTGGTCAGGCTGGGCCCACATACCTTTTCCAATTTGGGCTTTTTGATAAAACCCACACTGAAGACCTATAGAAACATTATTTTTTTCGTAAGCAGGGTACCACTCCTCCTCTTTGATAAGTTCTTTACAGCGCATAGGTCCGGCAAGCATTGATGTATGAATTTCGTCGCCGGTCCTATCTAAAAAACCAGTATTAATAAAAATAACTCTGTCTTTGGCCTCTTTTATGCATGCCTTAAGATTGACACTTGTTCGCCTCTCCTCATCCATTATCCCAATCTTGATAGTCCTGTCTTCTAAACCAAGCTCCTTCTCAACCAAAGAGAACAATTTGACTGTGAACGCAACTTCTTTTGGGCCATGCAGTTTTGGTTTGACTACGTACATATTGCTATCATCATTCGTTCTGGAGTGCTTTATTTTGTGAAGAGCTATCAGAGCAGTTACCATAGCATCGATAACACCTTCATAAATTTCTTCACCATTAACGTCTTGCACCAAATTAGATGTCATATGTATGCCCACGTGTCGAACTAAGATGGCAGTTATGCCGCTTAATGAAGCTTTCTTTGACTGGGAATCTTTGAAAGCTATATCTTCGTTTAATTGCCTAGTTAATGTTTCACCATTTTTTATAAATGTTGACTCCAAATTGCCTCTTATTAGTCCTAAATAGTTTCTGTATGCCTGTATTTTTTCATCATTGCTTACAGTAGAAGCTGAGTCCTCAAAATCTACGATTGTAGTAATGGCAGACTCCAAAATAACATCAAATATTCCACTAGGATGATAGCTAATATCTTGATCTAAAATTACCTCTATATGTAAATTATTATTTTTAAGTAATACACCGCCATTGTCATTGGTGCCAACATATTTTTCATTATCAATTAGTGATGCATATTGGCCATTGTTTAGTTTAAATATTAGCTGGTTTGGGTGCTTCTCAAGGCAATTTATTTGTCTATATGATGCACCTTTCAATGGCACCACTTCATCCAAAAAATCACAAGCTATCTCAGCCGTTTTATTTACTCGTCGTAAATTGTGTGCAAATGATTTTGCTAAGCCACCCCTATTCGGTATAGCATTAGTTCCGTAGAAGGCATCAAACAAACTACCCCAACGGGCGTTTACAGCATTGAGTAAGAAGCGTTCATTGGATACCGGAACTACTAACTGGGGGCCTGCTATTTTTGATATTTCATCAGCAACTTTGCCTACATCAATTGAGAAGTCTTCTGGTTCTGGTAGCAGGTATCCAATTTTTTCTAAAAACTGTTTATATTCCTCAAAAACATACTTGTCTTTGTTTTCTATATGCCACTGATCAATCTTATCTTGCATATCGACACGCACATTTAGTAGTTCATCATTCTCTTGTTTTAGTTTATCTTGAATAGAAAAAAGTGAATTAAAAAAATCTTCTGTTTCGATACCTAAGCCATCAACAACTTCAGTCTCAATAAATTTGTAAAAACTATCGTCGACATTGTAATTGTTGATTAATTTAAAGCTACTTGATTGCATTATATTTTCCTCTCCACTGCAATAACGCCATCCATGTCGGCGTATAAATAATTACCTGGAACGAAAGATACTCCAGAAAAACTAACCTCGACATCTTTTTCTCCAATTCCATTCTTGATGCTCTTTAATGGATGTGTACCTAATGCACGAATACCTATATGCATTGCCTCTATAATGTCAGAGTCCCTAATCATTCCATACACTATGACACCTTCCCAGCCATTTTCAATAGCCAGTTTAGCTAGCTGATCTCCCAACATAGCGCAACGTATTGAACCTCCAGCATCAATAACTAGAACTTTCCCTTTACCGTCACTAGACACCGCCTCCCTAACTAATGAATTATCTTCAAAACATCTAATTGTTGATATAACTCCAGAAAAGTTGATCTTTAAACCATATTTACAGTATATCGGCTCAAGATATTGCACTTTTGGATGTAATTTATCTGATATATCGGTTGTCCTTTTCATGTTAATACCTATTTATAAATTTCACACATTCTGCTTTTATTGCTATATGGGTAATAATCGCCTATTCCGTTGTCTTGTATATTTTTTTGGACCGATTGCCAGTAGTCTGAATCTAGTAATTTATTAAATTTCTTGTCAAAAATACTTTTTTTATTTCTATCAGGGAACATAAAAAATTTAAACTCCTCAGGAAAAACGTCATTATCTGCAACCGGATACCATGGCTCAGACGACATTTCGTCCTGGTCGTTCCTTGGCTTTGGTATTTTCCTAAATGTAGGCTGGTCCATGGTTGTGATTTCGTCATAGTCATAGAAAACTACTCTGTTTTGCCTAGTAACCCCAAAATTCTTAGTGAGCATGTCACCTGGGAAAATATCAGAGTTTATTAGTTCATCGATTGCTTTACCATAATCCTTGATAATTTTCTCAAGCTGAATGTCCTTGGCACTTCTTAAGTATAAATTAAGAGGTATCATCTTGTTTTCAATATAAAGATGCTTGATGATTAGTAGTTCCCCATCTGTCTCTAGCTTTGATGGAACTTTTTCTTTCAACTCCTTTAACAGCTCTGGACCTATGTCACGTAGAGGAAATGCTACATTAGAGAATTCCCAGGTATCAGCGAGGCGCCCAACCTTACAGTGATTTTTTACGAAAAGATACTTCTTCCTTACTATCTCAGGCGTGCTTTGCTTTGGTGGTGCAAATTTATCATTTATTACCTTAAATACGTATGGAAACATAGGAAAAGTGAAGACCGTCATAACCATTCCTTTAATGCCAGGAGCAAGAATAAGTTTTTCGTTAGTTAGTTTTGAGTACTGTAGTAATGTTCTATACAGTAAGGTCTTGCCTTGCTTATGAAGACCTATAGAACTGTATAGTTCTGGCTTAGTTTTGCCAGGTAAGATTGACTGTAAAAAATTAACGACGGCAGCGGGATAGTCTGTGTCGATAAAGAAGTATGACCTTGAAAAACTAAATACTACTGATATTTCACTAATGTCTGTAAGTACTGCATCAACGAATAGCCCCTTATCTTTATCGTTCAACAGTGCAATTAATAGCGGTACCGTGCTATGATTTTGAAACACGATCTTACCAACAATGTATGCACCTTTCCTTCTAAAAAAGGGTGATTTAATAATCTGAAACTCCAAAGAGTTTTGGGAAGATAAATTTATCTGTTTTGATAACTGCTCTTCAAGTCTAGCAATGTCTAAATCAAAATCAACAAAACTTACACCAAACGAGAAGCTTTCAAGGACATCTTTTAGGGCCTGACTAATGTTATTTTTTTCAAAATAATAGCTCGTCACTATAGGGTTATCCATGTCAATGAATTCAGTTGAAATACCGGGTTTAACAAAGATAAAATTGTTTTTATAAAACCTCTTATCAAACAGTCTACAGAAAACTGAGTTATAAAAAGTTTCAGCTAACTCTGGCTGTTTGTAAGTAGATATTAGGCCTGTATACGTTAGTTTTGTTGTTGACCATAACTGATCATCAAATGAAGATACATCGAAAAATTCGCGAAAACTATCGCAAAAATTAGTAACTTGCTTGTCGTAAAAATATAGGCGAAGTCTTGAGTCCTCGGCTAACTCCTCCCACTGGCACTTCTCAAACTTAAGTTTTGCATCGAAGGCCGTTTTTTGTAAAGCAGTATAGTGCCTTTCGATGCCCTTCAATATCCTTTTTGAGATCTCTATAGGTTTTGGTTTTATAGCTTTTGAATTCATAATACCAAGAATTATAAGCCCAAGAGTTATTTAGAAATTAGTTATCAATATTAAAATTTAACCACTCCCTGGCGTCATTCTATTTAATGAAAGCTAGAACTGCTCCTCTTCTGTTGAGCCAGTTAAGGCTGTCACTGAAGATTGTCCACCCTGTATTACCGTAGTAACATCGTCGAAATACCCAGCACCGACCTCTTGCTGGTGAGATGCAAACGTGTATCCCTTAGTGGCAGCAGCAAACTCAGGCTCTTGTACCTTGTTTACATAGTGCTTCATTCCATCACCTTTTGCATAGTCATAAGCAAGATCGAACATGTTGTACCACATGTTGTGTATACCTGCCAAGGTAATAAACTGATACTTATATCCCATAGCAGCAATATCTTCCTGGAAAGTTGCAATCTGATTATCGTTAAGATTCTTTTTCCAGTTAAATGAAGGTGAACAATTGTATGCAAGCAGTTGTTCAGGATTTTCAGCTATAACTGCTTGGGCAAACTCACGAGCAAAACCAAGATCAGGCTTACCAGTTTCACACCACACTAAGTCGGCATAAGGGGCATACGCTACACCACGAGATATTGACTGCTCTAGACCATTTTTGACCCTATAGAAGCCTTCAGAGGTACGCTCACCAGTCAAAAAAGGTTTGTCATTTGGATCAACGTCTGATGTTAATAAATTTGCAGCTTCTGCATCAGTTCTGGCTAATACAACTGTTGGTACACCCATAACGTCTGCAGCTAAACGTGCAGATATAAGCTTTTCAATCGCCTCCTTGGTAGGGACCAAAACCTTGCCACCCATGTGCCCACATTTTTTTACTGCTGCCAATTGGTCTTCAAAGTGAGCTCCGGCTGCACCATTAGCTATCATATTTTTCATCAACTCGAATGCGTTCAATACTCCACCGAAGCCTGCTTCTGCATCAGCAACGATTGGTAAAAAATAATCTACATGCCCATCGTCACCTTTGTCCACACCCCTAGACCATTGAATTTCATCTGCCCTCTTAAAGGTGTTATTTATACGTCTAACCATAGTTGGTACGGAGTCATAAGCATAAAGAGATTGGTCAGGATACATAGTCTCAGAGGTATTACCGTCTGCAGCAACCTGCCACCCAGAAAGGTATATTGCCTCAATCCCTGCCTTAGCCTGTTGCATAGCCTGTCCAGCAGTTATTGCCCCCATACAGTTTACGTAGCCCTTCTTTGAAGAGCCATTAACCAACTCCCATAACTTCTCTGCACCACGCCTTGCATAAGTGTATTCAGCCTGGACCGATCCACGTAAACGAACAACATCCTCCGCACTGTATGTTCTTTTTACATTTTTCCATCTTGGGTTTTCTGCCCATTCCTTTTCCAGTGCATTAATTTGATCCTGTCTACTCATATGTATTCCTACCTTAATTGTTTCTTGTTTGTGTATGTCTATTTGTTATCTAATAAATTTGATTAATTATTAGTTACCCTGCTTTTTTATTTAAATGTTACATAATTATCTTTTTTAGTTAATTTCTTTTGTCACAATACAACTCTATTATTCATAATATGAATTAAATTTTATAATCACATAATTTCACTATATAATTAATTTGTTTATATTGTGATTAATGGGGGAATTAGTGACTATGAAAGACAAGAATAAATTTAATGCTATAGAAAAAACTCTACATATATTGTCAATGTTCTCATTAGACAATCCATCAATGAGCCTTGTTGAGATATGTGCAAAGACTCAGTTTAATCAATCCACTGCTTATAGAATATTACAGACATTGATTGAGTTCGGATATATTATTCGAACTGCAGACAAAAGTTACTGTATAGGGACACAGCCAGTATATTTAAGCGCAGTATATGAGCATGAACATCATCTCACTCAAATCAGACCAATTGTAGATAAGATAAGGGATAATTGCAATGAAACTGCCTCATTCCATATAGAGGAAGACAGTAGTAGGGTGTGTATCTATAGGGCTCACTCTAATGATAAGGTTAGGCATCACATTGAGCAAGGCACCAGGCTTGAGTTAAACCGCGGAGCTGCTGGAAGAGTAATTCTGGCTTACGGTCAACGTAAGAATGATAATAGCGGATTCTTCTTTGAAATTCGTAAAAAGGGATACCATATCTCCATAAATGAACACAATGCCTCTTTATTCGCCATTTCTATACCTGTCATATCTAGTAACTATCAATTTGTTGGTGCTTTGTGTATTTCTGGACCGATTGATCGCTGGAGCTCTCCAAAACAAGAAACTCTATTAAAGTTACTATATGATCAGAGGAAAAATATTGAAATAATATAACAATAATATTTCTAATTTCTTCTAGAAAATTTATTGCTTATTGCTTTCATTAAATTTGCTATATTTGCTTTAAGTCTTTCCTTCTTAATGCTGCAATAACTAATTACCTAAATGTCGCCTATAATTATTTGAATTAATTGGTATAATTCATCAGTTTTATACCATTTATGGGTTAAATTTTCACGCTAACACAATAACAATGGAAAAAACTTACAGTCCAGCTCAAATAGAAAGTAAATTTCGCAATCTTTGGGAAGAAAATCAATTATTCTCTTCTGAGCATAACGCGGAAAGTAAAAACTCTTACTCCATCGCCCTTCCGCCCCCTAATGTTACTGGTAGCTTACATATGGGTCACGCCTTCCAGCACACAATAATGGATATACTGACTAGATACCATCGATCTAAAGGTGACCAAACACTTTGGCAGCCTGGAACTGATCATGCAGGCATTGCAACACAGATGGTTGTTGAGAGGCAACTTGCTAATGACAATCTAACCAAGCATGATATTGGTAGAGACAAGTTTATAGAAAAGGTTTGGGAATGGAAAGATCTTTCCGGAGGAACTATCACCTCTCAGATGCGTAGATTAGGAGCCTCAGTTGACTGGGATAGGGAACGATTTACTATGGATGAAGGGTTATCTGCTGCTGTCCAGAAGGTGTTCATTCAACTATACAACGAGGGCTTAATTTATAGAGGTAAGCGTTTAGTAAACTGGGACCCTGTGCTGCACACTGCGGTATCTGACCTTGAAGTTATAAGTACCGAAGAAAGAGGCTATCTATGGCATATACGATACCCAATAACTGGCACTAACGAGGTTCTAGTAGTGGCTACTACTCGTCCCGAAACTATGCTTGGTGACACCGCTGTAGCTGTACACCCTGATGATGAGCGTTATAGAGAGTTAGTTGGTAAAACCATAGATCTTCCACTCACAGATCGAAAAATTCAAATAATTCCTGACGAATATGTAGAAATGGAGTTCGGTACAGGTTGTGTAAAAATCACACCTGCACATGACTTTAATGACTACGAAATGGGTCAACGCCATGGGCTTGAAGTCATTAACATATTAACGTCAGATGCCAAAATAAACGATACAGTCGAATGTGCATACACAGGTATGGATCGTTTCGATGCTAGAAAACAAATAATTAAAGATCTAGAATCTAAAGGGTTGTTAGAAAAAATAGACGACCATACCTTAATGGTTCCAAGAGGTGATAGGACTAATGCAGTTATTGAGCCATACATGACTGACCAGTGGTTCGTGAAGGTTGGGCCTCTTGCAAAGCCTGCAATTGACGCAGTAAAGAATGGTGATATACGATTCGTACCTGAGAATTGGTCTAAAACTTATTATAACTGGATGGAAAACATCGAAGACTGGTGCATTTCCAGACAAATATGGTGGGGCCATAGAATCCCTGCCTGGTATGACGAGTTTGGCAACATTTTTGTTGCCGATTCTCTTCAAGAGGCGCAAATCAAGGCTGGAGAAGGTGTAAACCTGACTCAGGACGATGATGTACTTGATACATGGTTTTCTTCAGCTCTTTGGCCTTTCTCTACACTTGGTTGGCCAGAAAAGACACCACAGCTATCTAGATTCTACCCCACCAATGTCTTGGTTACAGGGTTTGACATTATTTTCTTTTGGGTAGCCAGGATGATAATGTTTGGACTAAAGTTTATGGAAGATGTACCATTCAAAGATATCTATATAACCGGACTAATTCGTGACGGTCATGGACAAAAAATGTCGAAATCTAAGGGCAACGTGCTTGACCCTATTGACCTTATTGACGGGATTAATATTGAAGACCTTCTTGAAAAAAGAACCCACGGAATGATGCAACCAAAAATGGCAGAAAAGATTAAAAGTCTAACAATCAAGGAATTCCCTAACGGAATCCCTGCGTTTGGAACAGATGCTCTGAGGTTTACTTTTGCAGCACTAGCGTCTTTCGGTAGAGATATTAAGTTTGACCTTAAGCGTGTTGAGGGATATAGAAACTTTTGTAACAAGCTATGGAATGCTTCCAGGTTCGTGCTCATGAAACTGGATGGACATGAGTTACATTCTGAGGCCAACATAACTACAGCAGACAAGTGGATTTTGTCTCGACTACAATCCACCAAGGTAAGTGTCGAAAGGCACTTGAATAGTTATAGACTTGACCTAATGTCACAGGAGATTTATGATTTCGTGTGGCACGACTATTGTGACTGGTACCTTGAACTTTCTAAGCCATTACTATCAAACGAAGATACAAGGGAAGGAACCCAGGCCACTTTACTCAAGGTTCTAACTGAAATTTTGTCACTACTTCACCCTGTAATCCCTTTCATTACTGAAGAGGTCTACCAGCACTGCAATGAAATATCTCCTCAAGGATACGACAGCCTGATGGAGAAGCCATTCCCAATAAGTGAACCTGGCCTAGTATCTGTCGATGCCGAGGAGGAACTAAGCTGGGTTCAAACATTTGTCCTTGGTATACGTCAAATTCGCGGCGAAATGAACATTCCGCCTTCTAAGTTATTGCCTTGTTTTGTGCAAAACTACAGCTCGAAAGATGAAAAATTTCTCAAAGGAAATGACAACATACTAATCTCTCTAGCAAAACTAGAAAATATCGAAAAAATAAAACACTCAGAGGATGCTCCAGAATCTGCTACTGCTCTGGTTGGGGATATGAAAATATTAATACCATTGTCCGGCCTGATAGATAAAGATAAAGAGGCATCAAGACTTTTAAAAGAGATAGGTAAGCTTACAAAACTTGAGTCTCAATTCTCAAACAAACTTAACAATGAAAAGTTTATTAGTGGAGCCCCTGAAAAGGTAATCAATAATGAAAAAGAAAAACTAAGGTCTACTCAAAGTGCTATCATGGACCTTTCAGCGCAACTAAATAAGATATCTGCATTATGATTCTTGTACGAACATTATTATTGCTCTTTTCTTTGATTACTAGTGCTGTGTTTGCAGAGTCGTTTGTTTATATCACTGACACCGTAGAGATTCCTATGCGCTCAGAAAGTAAAATTGCAAAAAACCCTAGTAACATTATGAGAATGCTGCCATCCGGGACCAAGCTTGAAATACTCTCTACAACGAATGGGTGGACACAGGTTAAATTTGAGAGTGACATAGGTTGGATTATCTCTAGGTACCTAACAAACAACGAGCCGGCTGTAGTTCAGTTGAAAAAACTACAAAGAACCCACAGAGCAAACAAACTACTAATTACAAAGCAACAGTCATCCATTAATATACTTGAAGAAGAAATCAAGAAGTTAAAATCTTCTAACACTAAGCTTTCAATTCAATCGAGCAAATCTAAATCTGAAAAAGAGCACATAGAAGAAGTCTATAGAGACTCACTTAAACTGGAACACTTGAATGAGAAATTAAACACAGAAGCCATGCAACTAAAAACTGAAATTCAGCTCCTTAGTAACAACAACACAGCTTCACGTGAGTCCAGTTCTAGGAACTGGTTTATTGTGGGAGCTATTATTTTATTTTTTGGAATCTTGATTGGACTAATATTTCCGAAACTAACAAATCAAAGGAGAATTTAATGAACTTAATCAAAACAGCTCTAACCTTTGATGACATTTTGTTGGTTCCTGCGCACTCAACTATAATGCCAAAGAGCGTTAACTTAAATACAAAGCTAACGAAAAATATTAGCCTCAATATACCGATAATTTCTGCTGCCATGGATACTGTTACTGAATCCAAACTAGCAATAACTATTGCTCAGGAGGGTGGGATCGGTATTATTCATAAGAATATGTCCGTTGAGGAACAAGCAAAAGAGGTGAGATCTGTCAAGCGATATGAGTCAGGGATCATCAGAGACCCAATCACAATATCTTCTGGTGCCACTATTGAAGAGGTCTTCGAAATGCAAAAAAAATATAAAATTTCTGCACTTCCTGTTGTCGATGGTAGCACAATAGTTGGCCTAGTTACTGGTAGAGATATAAGATTCGAAACGCACCTAGAAGACCCAGTAAAAAATGTCATGACACCACAATCGAAGCTGATTACTGTGACAGAGGGAACTGACATTAAGCAAGTAAAATTTTTACTTCATATGCATCGTATTGAGCGTGTAATAATTACCGATGATAAGTTCAATCTAAGGGGGATGATAACTGCACGTGACATACAGAAATCTTCCGACTATCCGAATGCATGTAAAGACTCCCAAGAGAGACTGCGTGTAGGTGCAGCAGTTGGAGTTGCTAAGGGTACCGGTGATAGAATAAAGGCGCTAGTTGAGGCGGGCGTAGATGTGGTTGTAATCGATACAGCTCATGGACACTCCCAGGGAGTAATTGACAGAGTCAAAAAAACAAAAAAATCATACCCAGATTTAGACATAATTGCAGGCAATATTGCAACAGCTGAAGCCGCCCTTGACCTAGTAAAAGCTGGCGCAGATTGTGTAAAGGTAGGAATAGGACCAGGAAGTATTTGTACTACCAGAATAATTGCAGGTGTTGGTGTACCACAAATAACAGCAATTTCAGATGTTGCTTCGGCACTAAAAGGTAGCGGAGTACCTCTAATTGCTGATGGCGGCATAAGGTTTTCAGGTGACATCTCTAAATCATTCGCTGCAGGAGCATATAGCGTAATGTTGGGATCTATGTTGGCTGGAACCGAAGAATCTCCAGGAGAAGTTGAACTTTACAAGGGACGTTCATATAAATCATACCGTGGTATGGGTTCTATTGGCGCCATGAACCAAGCACACGGATCATCGGATAGATATTTTCAGTCAGAATCTAAGGCTGACAAACTAGTACCTGAAGGCATCGAAGGTAGGGTCCCGTATAAAGGGTCAATGCGACCTATAATTCAACAAATGGTTGGTGGTATTAGGTCATCTATGGGCTATATAGGCTGTGAAACTCTTGAAAAAATGAGGTCTGATGCACAATTTGTACAAGTCACTTCTGCCGGAATGGTGGAGTCTCATGTGCACGATGTATCTATCACCAAAGAGGCTCCTAACTACCATCAGTAGTCATTTATAACTACTCATTAGTCTTAGCATGTAGCTTTGAATAAAAGATATATATTAAATTTAATAATGAGTTATATTTCTTCTTGAAATGATAATGTTTAATGACATTTCTATTGAAGACTTTTTCCAAAGTTACTGGCAAAAGAAGCCCTTACTATTAAAGCAAGGTCTTCCCAACTTCGTATCCCCTGTTAGTGCTAATGATTTGGCTGGATTTTCACTTGAAAAAGAGTTTGAATCAAGGATTGTTGAAGGTTCTTACTCAGATCAAAGATGGACAGTAAAGAATGGACCATTCACCAATGAATTGTACTCATCGCTACCTGACAATGACTGGACATTATTGGTGCAAGGTGTTGATAGGCATGTTCATGAAATATCAGACCTTGTGAGCCATTTTGACTTTATCCCTAGATGGAGATTTGACGACGTCATGATTTCTTTTGCATCTGAAGGCGGGAGTGTTGGGCCGCACTTTGATTATTATGACGTTTTTCTAGTGCAAGGTAGCGGCAAAAGGAGGTGGCATTTAAGTACTAATGATTGTAGTGATAATAATTACTTGCGCAACACAGAGATCAAGATTATGCAAAAATTTGAGGCTGAAGAGACTTTTGATGTTGTACCTGGGGATGTGCTATATATACCACCAAATGTGGCACACCACGGCGTAAGTTTGGACAATAACTGTACAACTCTATCATTCGGTTATAGGTCGTATTCAGACCAAGAAATGGGTGAGTTCGTAGAAAATTTTGCAACCTCCAAAGACAAAACACAGTACTACCAAGACCCGTTATGGAGCCACTCATATGCTCCAGCACTAATAACTGAATCAGCTATACACCAGGCAAAAAAGTTAATAGATATGAGTGGCCATGAATTTGCATGCTTCGTAACCAAAATGGACCCTTTGGATGATAGGATTCTACAAAACTTCATGCTTTGTGAGAATGTACACAGTTTTGATAAGTATGCTGTATACGTAATTCACCCTAGCTGTAGGATAGCCTACACAATAAGTGGCGACGAAATAAATGTATACCTTAACGGTGAAAAAGTAATAACTGACAGTTCAAATCATGAGCATTTAATGGACTTCTGTAACAAAAGAAAAATTGACTGCAACAAAGATGGCAATGCTTCAGTTTCTTTAGCATCTAAGCTGTTCGAAATGGGGGCACTATATAAAGCAATGTAGCTCTTTATATCTTATCGCTTTAGTAGTAGTTATGTATAATAGTCGTCGTTTTATGGGTTATATATCTTTTAAGTTTTATCTAAAACGTATCTCGCGGTATGCTTTAGATAAAGCTTATACGGTTAGTCCATAGAACTTCTTTTATTTACTTTATGGAGAGTTTCATGGAAATGAACATCGTTAAAAAGAGCTTTACTTTGGGAAAGCACACAATCACACTAGAGACAGGGCGTATAGCAAGACAGGCTCACGGCGCGGTACTTGCAAGTATGGACGATACTCAGGTATTAGTATCTGTAGTTGGTTCCAAGGAAATGAGGCCTGGACAAGACTTCTTCCCTTTGTCAGTTGACTATATAGAAAAAACATATGCCGCAGGAAAGATACCTGGCGGTTTTTTAAAGCGCGAAGCTAGGCCAACTGAAAAGGAGACTCTAACATCAAGGTTAATCGATCGCCCTATCAGGCCATTGTTCCCTAACGGGTTTATGAATGAGGTTCAGATATTGATTACTGTTATATCTGCAAACACAGATGTTGACCCGGACATTATAGCTATGATCGGTACGTCTGCAGCACTTAGCATTTCAGGTGTCCCATTCAGTGGTCCAATTGGTGGTGCACGTGTCGGCTATACAGATGGGGAGTACATAATCAACCCAACATACTCTGATCTTGCTAAATCTGATCTAGACATGGTAGTAGCTGGAACCGGTGATGCAGTTCTTATGGTTGAATCTGAGGCCAATGAGTTGTCTGAAGAGATCATGTTAGGAGCTGTAATGTATGCTCACAAAGAATTCCAAATTGTTATTGAAAGTATTGCTGAGTTCGCTAAAGAAGTTGGTAATGAAAAGTGGGATTGGCAAGCACCAGAAGTAAACGAATCATTACTAAATGAAATCAAGTCACAGTTCGGTGGACAGATAAATGAAGCATACCAAATCAAAGAGAAGCTTGATCGCTACGCAAAAATTGGTGAAATAAAGCAGGCCGCTATAGAGTCACTATCTAGCGATGAAGATGAAGGAAACTCTGCAGAGGATGTCTCAAATTATTTCAAAAAAATTGAAAAATCAACAGTACGTGAACGCATCCTAAATAATGAACCAAGAATCGATGGTCGTGATTCTAAAACCGTCAGAGATTTGGTAATTGAAACTGGTATTTTGGACAATACCCATGGCTCTGCACTATTTACTCGTGGCGAAACCCAGGCCTTGGTTGTTACTACTTTAGGATCCAAACGTGACGCTCAGTTAATTGAAAAGCTGGAATCATCAGAACGCAAAAATGACTATTTCCTTTTGCACTATAACTTCCCTCCTTACTGTGTAGGTGAAACTGGCAGGGTTGGTATAACAAAACGTCGCGAAATTGGGCATGGACGTCTTGCAAGAAGAGGAATATCTGCATGCCTACCTACTATTGAAGAGTACCCATACACGATCCGTGTAGTTTCTGAAATAACTGAATCGAATGGATCTAGCTCTATGGCAAGTGTCTGTGGCTCTTCATTATCATTAATGGATGCTGGCGTACCCCTAAAGTCTCCAGTTGCTGGTATCGCTATGGGACTCGTTAAGGAGGAAGATAGATTTACTGTATTGACAGATATTCTGGGTGATGAAGATCACTTGGGTGATATGGACTTCAAAGTTGCCGGAACTGCAAGAGGTGTTAACGCACTCCAAATGGATATAAAAATTGAAGGCATAACTCAAGAAATTATGGACATTGCTCTAGAGCAAGCTAAAGAAGCCAGGTTAAACATCTTAGGGCAAATGAATAAAGTCATATGTGAACCAAACCAGTCTAGTAAAAATGCACCTAAAACTGCCGTTATCCAGATTGACAAAGACAAGATCCGTGATCTAATTGGTAAGGGAGGAGAAACGATTAAAGGTATCATCTCTGCTTCCGGTGCGAGTGTTGATGTTGATGACGATGGTAACGTTAATATATTTGCAAATAAGCAAGAAAGCTTTGATATAGCTGAACAGATGGTCAAGGATGTTACAGCTGTACCTGAGGTAAACAAGGTGTACACTGGCAAGGTTGCAAAAATAGTTGAGTTCGGTGCTTTCGTAACCATACTACCTAACCAGGATGGTTTACTTCATGTTTCTGAAATCGCAAATGAGCGTGTTGAAAAGGTTGAAGACTACCTCAAAGAGGGAGAAGAAATCGAAGTAAAAGTGCTAGGAGTTGATAGAGGAAGAATTAAGCTATCCCGTAAGGTTCTTTTATAAACAATTAGGAATCCTAATGTTTGATTAAAAAGCCGCCTTATGGTGGCTTTTTTATTTTTATACTATATTGGAAATAATAAACATGAAACAATCAATAATTGACCTTGAAGAGAAGTTTGCACACCTTGAAAATACTATAGAGGAACTTAATGATGTAGTTTTTCGCCAATCCAACAAAATAGATGGTCTCGAAAAGATAGTTAAGGGTCTTTCATTACAGATATCCCAAGATAACGGAAAACAAGAAGACGTAGGCGGTACGGTAATTGATGATAGGCCACCTCATTATTAATTTTAAGTAGTCAATGTTTACTTGCGTGTTAGTACTGGGGATTCAAACTTTAGACCTTCCCATCCATAAATCATAAAGCTTCGTATGTTTTGATGGGATTCACCATCAGGATCACCTATAACACTTTGATAATGCTCACCAAAACAGCTAAGGGTTTGACCTTTACTTAGTTGCTGAATTGCGGCAAAACAAAACAACTTAGCGCTACCTTGGTTTTCATTTTCATTGTTACTTGTGTCGCCATTTAAAAAAGCAGCAGCGCTATAAGTATAATTTTCATCTATTATTGACATTAGGTCGTTGAAATTTACTTCAACCCCTCTCCTGACTCTGTCTAGGAACTCTTCTTCATTCAAAACAAGTTACCAATATTTGATTAAACTGTTGTAGGGTTAGGCTTTTTAGAGCTTATTTTGTATCTCTTCATAGCCTTTGTAACTTGCGACAACTCAACAGAGCCTTCATCAGCTAAAGCCCTCAGCGATGCTACAACAATGTAGTTAGCATTAACCTCAAAAAACTCCCTAAGGGCGGCACGCGAGTCAGACCTGCCAAAGCCATCAGTACCCAAAACCTCGTAACGAGATGGTATGTACTTTCTAATCTGCTCGGCGTGATTCCTTATATAGTCAGTTGCAGCTATTACCGGCCCATTAAAGCCTTCAAGAGATTTTGTAATGTAAGGCACTTTTTGTTTCTTCTTTGAATTAAAGCGATTCTCTCTGTCAATAGCTTGTGCCTCCCTGGTAAGCTCATTGAAGCTAGTTACGCTCCAGACCTTAGAGCTAACACCCCAGTCATCATTTAGCATTTGTGCTGCCTTCTCAACTTCACGCAAGATAGTTCCACTACCTAGCAACTGAACTTGTAGACTATGTTTACCTAATTCTTTAAAAGGGTAAATCCCTTTTATAATACCTTCCTCAACACCTTTTGGCATTTCAGGGTGCCGGTAAGTTTCATTCATCACTGTTATATAATAGAAGATGTTTTCCATGTCTTTATACATGCGACGCATACCGTCACAAATAATTACCGTTAACTCGTAAGCGTATGTTGGGTCATAAGAGATGCAGTTTGGTATTGTGTTAGCCACTACCAATGAGTCTCCATCCTGATGCTGTAGGCCTTCACCTGCAAGTGTTGTTCGGCCGGCAGTTCCACCAAGAAGGAACCCCTTAGCCTGCATATCGCCAGCAGCCCAGGCCAAATCACCTACTCTTTGGAAGCCAAATTTTGAATAGTAAATATAGAAAGGTATCATTGTTACGTTGTGGGTGGCGTAAGAAGTCGCAGCTGCAATCCAGTCGGAAATTGCTCCAGCCTCAGTTATTCCTTCCTGTAAAACTTGACCCTTTATGTCTTCCTTATACCACATAACAGTTTCAGAATCTTCCGGCTCATATAACTGACCAGAAGAGGAGTATATTCCCATCTGCCTAAACAACCCTTCCATACCGAACGTTCTTGCCTCGTCTGGAACAATTGGGACAACCCTGTCTGACAAATCCTTTTCCCTAATAAGCAAAGTCAAAAAGCGCACAAAAGCCATAGTGCTTGACATTTCACGATCCCCTGAGGACTTTAACAAGACATCAAAGGTCTCTATCCCAGGTATAGTCAATTCCTCTAATTCAAACTTCCTAACTGGAAGATAACCCCCCAACTCTTCACGCTTTTTTCTAAGATAAGTGAGTTCCTCACTATCCTCTTCAGGCTTATAGAAATTGAGTTCCTCTGCGTCCTTCTCTGTAACAGGTATCTGAAACCTTTTGGCAACCCTGTTGAGTGCCTCAATGCCCAATTTTTTTTGACTGTGTGTTGTGTTTTTTCCTTCACCTGCCTCTCCCATGCCGTAACCCTTAACGGTTTTAGCTAAAATTACACTTGGCTGACCAATATGCTCTTTCGCTCTTTTGTATGCCTGATACATTTTATTAGGATCGTGACCTCCCCTCTCTAATGCAAATATCTCCTCATCACTCATGTGTTCAACAAGCTTTAATAGTTCGGGATATTTTCCAAAGAAAAATTTCCTAACGAATGCGCCATCTTTAGCTTTGTATGCTTGATATTCACCGTCAACAACTTCTTCCATCCTTTTCCTTAGTAATCCTGAAGTGTCTCTAGCGAGTAGCTCATCCCAACCCCTGCCCCATACAACCTTTATTACATTCCAACCCGCTCCACGGAACATGGCTTCAAGTTCTTGGATAATTTTACCGTTACCGCGTACAGGGCCATCCAGTCGTTGTAGGTTACAGTTTATAACGAATATTAGGTTGTCAAGTTTCTCTCTGCCAGCCAAAGAAATGGCGCCTAGAGACTCTGGCTCATCAGTTTCACCATCTCCAAGATAAGCCCAAACCGTCCTCTTGTCTGTTTGCTTTACCTCTCTGTGGTGCAAATATTTCATAAACCTGGCTTGATAAATAGCCATTATAGGACCAAGACCCATTGACACAGTTGGGAACTGCCAAAAGTCGGGCATCAGCCATGGGTGAGGGTATGAAGACAGCCCATCTTTTTCAGCCTCCTGACGAAAGTTGACCATCTGCTCTTCGGTAATCCTTCCTTCTAGATAAGCCCTCGAATAAATTCCAGGAGCGATGTGTCCTTGGAAAAAAATCAGGTCTGCTCCTTGTTCGGCATTAGGACCACGATAAAAATGATTAAAACCGACTTCATATAATGTAGCGCTCGACGCAAAAGATGCGATATGTCCACCAAGCTCGGAGGAAAACTGATTAGCCTTAACCACCATAATCATTGCATTCCAACGTATTATTGATTTTATTTTATGTTCGATCTCGTGCTGTACTACAAGTTCTGTCTCTTTTTCTACAGGTATTGAGTTCAGATATGCTGTATTTACGCCTTCAGGCAGATCCATACCCTCGTCGTGCGCCATCTCCATTAATTGCTTTAGGATGTATTTTGCTCTGTCTTCTCCCTCAAACCTTGCAACCGACCTGAAAGCTTCTAACCATTCAAGAGTTTCGATCGGATCTGGATCTTTATTTGGCATAAAAAATCAAAATAATAAAGTAAATGTTGCGATTATACCCAAGCTATAGTTGGGCCTTATTTAATAAAACAACTTAACAAATAACAAGGCAAAAATAAAACCAATAAAACCAATAAATATATGCCAAATCTCGGTCGTAGGAAACAAAATCATACCTACATAGGATCCAACAAAGAGCATCATAAGTGGCATTATATAAAGCAAGAATGCTCTAAAAAACAACTCTCCAGTTGGTATTTCTAAAGTAACCATGTCTCCCGCTATTACGTTTTTTTGAGACGGAGTATTGAACACTGAGTACCTATCAAAATAGTTTGACAATATCCCTGTTCCACAGCCACTTTTAGCGCTACAGCTATGACAAGCATCTGATCTATTTATCTTTAGCTGCATTGACTGGTTTTCAACCTTAATTACTTCAAACTGCTCTTTCATTAGATGTCTTTGTATATAAAATATATATCTTTCACTTCTTA
>LWDU01042428.1_pt1 | contig 51955 bp, 50 predicted proteins | sample 727161 | NCBI WGS metagenome assembly LWDU01 (sample SAMN04566230, study PRJNA314399) | hydrothermal vent metagenome | isolation source: deep sea hydrothermal plume seawater | place: Mexico: Gulf of California, Guaymas Basin | collected 2004-07-11
CAGTAACAGGTTTTGTGACTAGTTTGCCGTTCAGCTGTTTAAAGGCCTTGTGAAGCGCCTTTAGTAAATAAAGCGGGTTAACGTGTCCATCCAATTTACTAAAAGATGCGCCAGTTACCGTTGGACCAATGTTTGGCAGCAATTGCTTTAGGTCTTTATTGTCAAGCATTTCAAAACTAAAGTCGCCCCGACTGTCAGAGTGTATTTTCTCCATTAGTGTCCATCTTTGCTTGAACTCTGCCTCATTCAAACAAAAGTCAAAGCCACCGTTCTGCTCAAAAGCTAAATCAATGCCTGTCAATTCTGAAAGCTCTTTACTAAAGTCAGGCCATTGTTGTGCTGATTTGCGTGTCCAAGCAGCATAAGCGGGACTATTAACGCCTTTTCCCTGCACCCAAATTAAGCCAAAGTTGCCGCGTGCAGCTCTTATGGCGTTGTCGCCTTCGTCGAACATTGCCACTCTTTGGCCAGAGCGGCTCAAGCCATAGGCTACAGAGGCACCAATCATGCCGCCACCAACAACGATAGTATCAAAATCTTTCATGCTTTTCTACAGGATAAATAATTATATAACAGAGGCCCTGTGATAGAACAAAGCTTAAATACAACAATCTAGATTTTATAGGAGTTAACTCTATATTTATGATAATTTTTGTGGTATAGTCTCTATATCGCAGAAGAAATTGCGATAATTTATTGCTTTTACAGAATATTTTAATTCATAAAAAGGAGAAAAAAATGAATAAAAAACTAGTGATGACGCTACTTGGCGTCTCAATGGCGACGAGTGCCTTTGGTGGTGCTTGGTCAACAGTTAAAATTGGTACTGAAGGCGCATACCCCCCGTGGAATGGCACAAGTGCTTCTGGTGAACTTGAAGGTGCTGAGATTGACCTAGCCAACGACTTGTGTGACAGAATGGGCGTAACTTGTGAATTTGTTGCTCAAGATTGGGATGGTATTATTCCAGCCCTACAGAATGGTAAGTATGACGTTATTATGGCGGGCATGTCGATTACTTCTGAAAGAATGCAAGTTATTGATTTCTCACAAGGTTATGCGACTGAGCCAGCCTCTTTTGCGGCTCGTAGTTCTTCTATTCTTGCACAGATGGGCGAGACTGGCAGTGTTAACCTAGACCTTGGTCATTCTGACTTGATTGACGCACTTAGAGCGGCCCTTAATGGTGGCGTTGTTGGTGTTCAGGGTTCAACAACTCACGAGAACTTTGTAAGAGAGACTCTTGGTGGTATGGTTACTGTCAAAGTGTATGACACACAGCAAAATCTACAACTTGATTTGGCTGCGGGCAGAATTGATGCTGCACTTTCTGATACAAGCTCACTTCAAGACTTTATGGACAGCTCAAGCGGTTCTAAAATTGTGTTCTTCGGTCCTAAGTTAGGTGGTGGTGCATTTGGTCCTGGTGTTGGTGTTGGCTTGCGTCAAGCCGACAGAGATCTTAAGGCTATGTTCAACAAAGCAATTAACGAGGCAAGAGCTGACGGTACGCTCGCGGCTCACTTTGTTAAGTGGTTCGGTAAAGATATCTCAATGTAATTATTGAGAAAATCTTTATAGGAAAGCGGTCATCTCAAATGACCGCTTTTTTTATATATAAAACAGTAACAACTACTACAACAAAAACCAAGCAAACTCTGTTTGTTACAATAGAAGAAAAATTAATACGAGAAAAATATGGCAAACGCTTTAGAAATTAAACATCTAGTGAAATCTTTTGGCGATCTTGAGGTTATCAAGGACGTCTCTCTGACCGCCGATCAAGGCGATGTTATTTGTATCATCGGCTCTAGTGGTTCAGGAAAAAGCACTTTATTGCGTTGCATTAATTTACTTGAAACACCAAATTCAGGTGAGGTTTTGGTCAACGGCGAGTTGATCAAAATGAGTCTAGACAAAAAAGGACAACCACAGCCGGGCGATCATTTACAGGTTGATCGTATCAGAACAAAGCTAGCAATGGTCTTTCAAGATTTTAATCTATGGTCGCACATGACGGTATTGCAAAATGTCATTGAAGCGCCAGTACACGTACAAAAAATTAACAAAATTGAAGCCACTAAATGCGGCCTGGAATTATTGACAAAAGTTGGCATTACTGAAAAGGCCGACGACTATCCATCAAGCCTCTCCGGTGGCCAACAACAAAGGGTGGCTATTGCTAGAGCTTTGGCTGTGAATCCCGACATTTTACTATTTGATGAGCCGACCTCATCACTCGATCCAGAACTGGTTGGCGAAGTATTAAAGGTGATGAAGTCACTTGCGGGAGAAGGGCGAACAATGATTGTGGTCACCCACGAAATGGGCTTTGCTAGAGAGGTTGCATCGAAAGTGGTCTTTCTTCATAATGGCCGTATTGAGGAGCAGGGCGCGCCAAGTGAGATCTTTAATTCACCAAAATCAGAGCGTTTAAAGCAATTTTTAGCCTCAAATCTAGAAGGGTAATTAGCAATGGATATTTTAGCTTTACTTGCATTTGACGATACCGGTTGGGGTGATGAGATGCTCATGGGCATGGTTATAACCTTGCTGGTCAGTGTTTCGGCAATGGCAATAGGTCTTGTTTTTTCTGTGTTTGCCACTATGTCCAAGCTGTCAAACAATGTTTTTTCCAGAGTCTTGGGTAATACATATACAACGGTTGTCAGGGGTATACCAGAACTGTTGGTAATCTATCTGTTCTTCTTTGGTTTCAACAACGCTCTAATGGCTGCCGCAAAAAGCTTGTTTAATTACCATGAGTATTTCGAATTTCCTGTTTTTCTCACCGCTGCAATTGCAGTCGGCATCATCTCTGGAGCTTACTCAACAGAGGTTATTAGAGGTTCTTTTTTAGCGGTACCCAAAGGCCAAATCGAAGCAGCCAAATCGGTTGGCATGTCAAAATTTCAAATATTTCACCGTATTCTCGTGCCACAAGTCATGCGCTACGCCTTGCCGGGGTTAGGCAATGTTTGGCAGTTAACCTTAAAAGATACGGCGCTTATAAGTGTGATGGCAATTGCTGAGATTATGCGCACCGCACAGATTGCTGCTGGAAATACCAAGGAGCCGTTTGTTTTCTATATTTTTGCCGCCATTCTTTACTTGACCCTAACAACGGTCTCAACTCATGCCCTCAATAGTGCTGAGAATTGGGCCAACAAAGGTGTAAGGAGGGCTTGATTATGACTATTTCCAGTGGGTATTTTCAGATGTGTGAAGGCCTACCAGGTCGAGAAGGCTGGTTGAACTTTAACTTAATGTGTGAAAAACTGCCAGATTTACTGAAAGGCGTCCCTTTAACCATTGAGTTGGTTTCTATTTCACTTTTCATTGGATTATTCTTGGCGCTTGGTATTGCCATGATGCGACTTTCTAATAATCGAGTGCTAAATGGTTTTGCTCGTGGCTATGTTTTTTATTTCCGCGGCTCACCACTTTTGGTTCAAGTCTTTTTGCTTTATTATGGCTTTGGGCAATTTGAATTTGTTCAGCAGAGCTTCCTTTGGCCTTTTTTAAAAGAGGCCTATTGGTGTGGTATTCTCGCGTTAACACTAAATACCGGCGCCTACACGGCTGAGATTATTCGTGGTGGTTTGCAATCGGTACCTTTTGGTCAAATAGAATCTGCGCGTGCGATGGGGATGAGTGGCTTGCTACTTTACAGAAGGATTATCTTCCCAATTGCTTTTAGACAGGCTTTGCCAGCCTATGGCAACGAAATGATACTGATGGTAAAGGGCACCTCGTTGGTAAGCATTATCACCTTAATGGAAATTACAGGCATTGCCAAGCAAATTATCGCCAAATACTGGACACCAGTAGAAATTTTCTTGATTGCAGGATTGCTGTATTTGATCCTTAACTTTTTGGTTACTCAGCTGGTGAAGTATCTTGAAATCAAATTCACTCCTTACCTACGACACCCAAAATAAAGTGAAAGCCCTAGGGTTTAAACTTAGAGGTCATTGGGTAGCGCCTTTCTTTACCAAAAGCATTAGCACTTACCTTTGGCCCGGGGGCTGATTGACGTCTTTTGTACTCGTTATTTAGCACCATCGAAGTGACTTTTTTAACAAGCTCTATATCATGCCCATGTTGAGCAATTTCTTCAACAGAAAGCTTTTCTTCAACAAATCGCATTAGAATATCATCAAGAGCGTCGTAAGGGGGTAATGAGTCTTGATCGACTTGGTCTGGCGCTAACTCGGCAGAAGGGGGTCTGGTAATGACGCGCTCAGGAATGACTTTAGAGACAGAGTTGCGATAATTGGCCAGTTGATAAACAAGAGTTTTAGAGATGTCTTTAAGTGGCGCAAAGCCACCGCACATATCACCATAAAGAGTGGCGTAACCAACAGACATTTCAGATTTATTGCCAGTGGCCAGCACCATCTTGTGCCACTTGTTAGACAAGGCCATTAGTAAGATGCCACGAACTCTGGCTTGAATGTTTTCTTCAGTCGTGTCTTTATCGGCACCATCGAACGAATCAGCCAAAGATAAATTAAAAGCCGTGACCATTGGATGAATATCAATACTCGAATAATGAACATCTTGCGTTCTCGCCTGTTCTTCGGCGTCCTCAAGACTCATGCCCGAGGTGAACCGATAAGGCATCATTACCGCACTGACGTTCTCAGCCCCAAGGGCATCTACAGCAATGGCAAGGGTGAGAGCAGAGTCAATACCACCAGAAAGGCCAATAAGAGAGCCAGCAAAGCCATTACCCTTTACGTAGTCTTTGGTAGCAAGCACAAGTGCTTTGTAGATTAAAGCGACCCCGGGAAGCTCACTATATTCGCAAGGGTTGGTGTGCAAAACTTGGCAATCTTCAAAAAATGGCAATTGCTGAACAATCTTACCTTTGGTATTCATCATAAAAGAACCACCATCAAATACCAGCTCATCTTGCCCACCCACAGAGTTTACATAAAGTAAGTCCACGCCCCATTTGAGCGCGTGCTGGCGGTATAGGTCAATACGCTGTTGGGACTTGTTCGATTGAAAAGGAGAAGCGTTCAAACTAATAATCAAATCGGCATTGGCTTGACAGGCTTTTTCCAAAGGATCTCCGACCCAGGCATCTTCACAGATCAACACGCCAATCTTACAGCCTTGGTGTTCAAAAACAAGTGTCCTTTCGCCGGGGCTAAAGTAGCGTTTCTCATCGAACACTCCATAATTGGGTAGAGACTGTTTGTGATAAATATGCACCACTTTGTTTTTATGAATGCAGTATGCGCTGTTGTGAAGGATTTCCCCAGTAGAGCTTGGCGCACCAAACAAAACAGCAATCGAAGAGGGTAGTTGATTGCAAAGTTCATTAATACGAAGCTCAACCTGCTTGATAAGCCCTGAGCGCAATAAAAGGTCTTCTGGTGGATAACCTGTTAACGCCAACTCTGGAAAAACAATCATATGCGCACCAAGATCAAGCGCCTCGATGCTCATATCAAGAATTTTCCTGGCATTATTGGAGATATCACCAACAACGGGGTGAAATTGCGCGATTTGAATTTTAATAGGCTGAGTATCGGCTAATATTTTATTGAGCTGCTCCTGCCAAAATTTGGCTTTAGTTTTATTGTCGGAATTTATCGCATGCTCAAGTTTGGTATTTGCCACAATTTCTGCCGGATCCAAATCAAGGATGTTTGCAAACAGCCAAGAGTGTGTTTCACTGAGAGCCGCCTTGCCGGAACTGTATTTGCTAAGATTAGACTGATTAATGTCATATTGTTTGGCAATTTTATAATCCGATAAACCCGTCTTAAGGCGTACCATATCAAGGTATTCAGAGGTTTTAATGGTCATTTTTCAGTTGTCATTTGGATAATATTTAGTTATTTTATACCAGTAGTAGTAATAAATAACTGTAGTTGACGCACTAACGAACAATAAGTGGTTGTAATAAATAACTAATAGCTATATAACTATATGATTTTTAATGTATTTATAGTTATTTTTTCACATAACATGGAGCAACTTCAAATGATGAAGTCTTTGTCGAATTAAAACTTGGCCACATTGTGTTTTGTGCTAATAAACAGATATAATTATTTCAATTAATAGTGAATTTAACTAAATCGAGTGTTTAAAAAATACTATTATTTAATTAAAAAAAAGCATAAACGTGCTGTTTTTACTAGAATATAGCGTATAAACTTAATGTATTTACTAGAATACAGCTTCTAATTATTGACTTTCTTCTTTTGTGGTTTAATAGTTTACTAACGAACCATGCTTAATATAAACTTCCTAATTCCTAGGGGGATCCTTAGGATTAGTAAGTTTTTAATAATACAAAGGAGAAATAAATGAAACAATTAGTAAAATTCTCTGTTGCATCAGTCTTAGCGCTTAGTGCGTTTGCTGTGCAAGCAGGAACACTTCAGGACGTTCAAGCCAATGGCAGCGTTAAATGTGGTGTATCAAAAGGTCTTGCGGGTTTTTCTGCTGCCGACTCATCAGGTACTTGGACAGGTATTGACGTTGACGTATGTCGCGCTGTAGCTGCTGCAACACTTGGCGATGCAACTGCGGTTACATTCGTACCATTAACAGCAAAAGAAAGATTTACTGCGTTGCAGTCAGGTGAAATTGACATGTTATCTAGAAACACAACATGGACGATTACTCGTGATGCTTCCCTAGGTCTTAACTTTGCTGGTGTTAACTACTACGACGGTCAGGGCTTTATGGTTAAGTCTTCTCTAGGTGTTGATAGCGCAATGGATCTTGGTGGCGCAGCTGTATGTATCCAAGCGGGTACAACGACTGAGCTTAACCTAGCTGACTGGGCTAAATCAAACGGTATTGTGTACACTTCAGTAGTATCTGATACTAACGCTCAAACACTATCTAACTACGACGCAGGTCGTTGCGACGTGTTAACAACTGACGCTTCAGGCTTGTATTCAATGCGTGCGGCTTCTAACGATCCTTCAGAGCACGTTGTATTGCCTGAAATCATCTCTAAAGAGCCTCTAGGCCCTGTAGTACGTCAAGGTGATGATCAGTGGTTCAACATTGTTCGTTGGTCTCTAAACGCTATGATTACTGCGGAAGAAATCGGTGTAACAAGCGCAACTGTTGATGTTGTTTCTAACAATCCTGAGCGCGAGCGCTTAATGGGTCGTTCTGGCAACACACACGAGTATGTTGGTCTAAGTTCAGATTGGACTTACAACATCATCGCTCAAGTTGGTAACTACGCTGAAAGCTTCGAGCGCAACATTGGTCTTAATACACCAATCGGTATTGCTCGTGGTGTGAATGCACTATGGACAAATGGCGGTATCTTATACTCAGCTCCATTTAGATAGGCAATCAACTTAGTAACATCTAACCAGCTCGCTTTATGCGGGCTGGTTTTTTATTAAAACCTTAGCAAGCCTATTCTTTAAATAAAGTGAATTTAATTAAATTAATGGTGAATTTAATTAAATTAACTTATGGCATTTAAATTAACAAGCGTATAATGCTTGTCATATAATTATTTGTTTTAATCCTATTTTTATTTAGTTAAAATCCTCTCATGAAACAAGATAAAACTCTACTCTCTTTCCTTAATAACAACGAAACGAGAGCTATTGCGTTTCAAGTTATCACCCTGCTAATTATCGCCTTTGTGATTTATTCGGGCATTTCTAATTTGATGTTCAACATCGAAGCACGTGAAATTCATACAGGATTTGCCTTTTTGTCAAACAGGGCGGGTTTCGACATTAACGAATCCATGATCACTTACACACCTGAGCATTCAAATCTTCAGGTTTTTTATGTTGGACTGATCAACACCCTAGTTGTTGCTGTTGTGGGTATTATTTTTGCAACCATCATCGGCCTTATGATTGGTATTGCTAGACTCTCAAACAACTGGCTAATTTCCAAGCTAGCAGGGGGTTACATTGAGCTCTTTAGAAACATCCCAATTCTTATTCAAATCTTATTTTGGTACAACATAGCCTTGCTTACGCTTCCGTCTCCGAGAGGCAGTTTTGGTTTCTTTGATTCAATCTTCATCAACAAGCGCGGCATCTATGTGCCAGAGCCTGTTTCTGAGCCAGGATTTGTTTGGGTGCTAATCGCTTTTGTTCTTGGCATTGTCTTAACGGTATTCATGAGGCGCCACTTCAGGCAAAAGCACGATAAAACCGGCGTTCACACCAATACTTTGGGCTACACCGCAGGTCTTATTTTTGGCCTGCCTTTGGTTGTGTTTTTTCTTTTGGGCTCGCCAATGCATCTTGATTACCCTTCGCTTCAAGGTTTCAATTTTAAGGGCGGTAGAACATTCACTCCTGAATTCTTAGCACTTACTTTTGCGCTCAGTGTTTATACCGCGACTTACATTGCTGAAGCCATTCGCTCGGGCATTGAGGCGGTCAACAAGGGTCAAAAAGAAGCTGCTGCTGCGCTAGGTCTCACGCAAACGCAATCGCTCAAATTAGTAGTATTACCGCAAGCCCTTCGCGTTGCTATTCCACCAACCATTAACCAGTATTTAAACCTAACCAAAAACTCATCATTGGCAACAGCCATTGGTTATCCAGAGCTAATGTCTGCCTTTGGCGGCACGGTGCTTAACCAGGTAGGACAGGCCGTTGAGATTCTAGGAATGACGATGGCGGTTTACTTAGTGATTTCATTGTGCATATCACTACTACTCAACATTGTTAACAAGAAAATGAGCATCAAGGGACGATAAAATGGCTATATACGAATCACAAGAACTTAGAAAGCCGCCAATTAGCCAAGTAGGCATTGTCCGCTGGCTAAGAGTAAACCTCTTCTCTTCAAAGGTTAATATTGGCTTAACGCTTGCTGCGCTGTATATGCTTTATGTCATTATTCCGCCGATGTTAGGCTGGATGATTTTCGATGCCAACTTCAATTTTGGTGAATTTAGTTTCTTAGGATTTGAATTTGGTGAGATCATGGCCACCAACGATAATTGCGGTCGTGCGGCTGCATGTTGGCCATTCATTTACGAGAAGTTTGACATGTTTGTCTATGGCTTTTACCCGCGTGAATTGGTCTGGAGAGTGGATATTGTGTTCGCTTTGGCGGCATCACTTTTTGTTATTGTGCGTCTCGTTCGCAATTACAAGTATAAAAACAAAGTCCTTCTAGCGATGATTATTGGCTTCCCTATCGCCTCTTTCTTTTTAATAGGTGGTGGTGTTTTCGGGTTGGAAGTGGTTAAGACGCATCAATGGGGTGGGTTAATGCTTACCCTGGTGATCGCCTCTGTCGGCATCATCATCTCCTTCCCAATCGGTGTGTTGCTTGCACTTGGCAGGCAATCCAACTTAAGAGTAATCAATTTCTTTTCAACGATTTACATTGAGTTTATTCGCGCAGTGCCTTTAATCACCATTCTTTTTATGGCGTCGTTTGTACTGCCATTGTTCTTTACTGGGGGTATAAGCTTTGATAAGCTTTTACGCGCACTGATCGCAATCACACTGTTCCAAGCTGCTTATTTCGCCGAGGTAGTTCGTGGTGGTCTGCAAGCCATTCCAACCGGACAATACGAAGCTGCTGATGCGATTGGCCTTAATTACGTTCAAAAAAATGCACTCATTATTCTTCCTCAGGCGCTGAAAATATCCATTCCAAACTTGGTTGGCTCGTCCATTTCGCTGTTTAAAGACACCACGCTGGTGCTTATTATTGGCCTGATGGACATGCTTGCGATGGTTAATATGACCGCAAACGACATCAATTGGCTCGGCCGTGAGACAGAGGGCTTTGTCTTTGTAACAATGACCATGTGGATATTCCTTTATTCCATGTCACGCTATTCCAAAAAACTTGAAGTACGCTTCAGTACCGATCACAAAAATTAATAAGGTTTAAGATGAAAACAGAAAACAACAACGCAAACATTATCCAAATTAGCGATCTAAACAAGTGGTATGGCGAGTTTCATGCACTTAAAAACATCAACCTAAACATTAAAGAAGGTGAAATTATTGTCGTCTGTGGTCCATCTGGCAGTGGTAAATCAACACTTATACGGTGTGTCAACTTCCTTGAAAAGTTCCAAGAAGGCGAAATTATTGTCAACGGCATACAGCTAACAGACGATGTTGCAAAAATTAGAAGCGTTCGTAGTGAGGCCTCTATGGTCTTTCAGCACTTCAATTTATTCCCTCATTTAAGCATTATTGACAACCTAACACTGGCGCCTATCTGGGTACACAACGAAGGTAAGGAAGAGGCACGCGAAAAAGCCCTAAAATTGCTCGACAGGGTAGGTATTAAGGATCAGGCAGAGAAGTACCCTAATCAGCTTAGTGGTGGCCAACAGCAACGAGTAGCGATCGCCAGATCTCTATGCACATCGCCAAAAATTATGCTGTTTGATGAGCCTACATCAGCGCTCGATCCAGAAATGATCTCTGAAGTGTTGGACGTAATGATTGAATTGGCTAAAGAGGGCATCACCATGATCTGTGTAACGCATGAGATGGGCTTTGCACGCAAGGTGGCACAACGCATTATCTTTATGGACGAAGGCCAAATCGTTGAAGAAAACGACCCTGAAACTTTCTTCCATCATCCAGAGTCGGATCGCTTAAAACTCTTCTTGGATCAAATTCTAACGCATTAAACGCAAGGCGATTAAGCCTCATAACCAATTAAATGCCACATTAAGTGGCATTTTTTTTCGCCAAAACACAATCAAAGGGAAGCTCGATTGAGTGAAATATGGCGCCAAATCGAGACAAAAGGCGCATGCAGATAGGGGTAAATTAAGCCAAAAGCAGGCACATGGGTGCAACAATTAAAGATAAGCCAAGGCTTATTTATTACTAATAAGCTATAATTTATCCCAATATTACCGAATTCATTTACCATAACCCAATCACCAATCAGCCAACATGTTTAATTTATTCAAGAAAGAAGAGTCTACTAAAGAAGTAGAAATCACCCGCCCCGAAGACTGGACAAAAGAGATTAAGAGAAATCAAGTAATAGGGCAAGAGGCAGAACAGATGTCATTTACATATGGCTCTAGCAATGATTTTATGGATGGTGGGACTAAGTTGGGACTAAGTAGTGACCATCTTAAAATCTTAAAAAAATGCAAAGATGAAAGTAGCGCGTTAGAACTAATGAAGATTTTAAAAAGAACAAATAAGTCAAAATTTAAGAACGTCATTATCAGACCCTTAATTGAAAATGGCTTTCTTGAATTAACAATTCCTGAAAAACCAAAAAGTCCAAATCAGAAATACCGCCTAAACAATTTGTTTGTTCGACGCAGAACCAAGGTTTAAGTTGTTTATTGGTTGATTTCGAGTCAAAACACATCTTTTTGTTGGTCAACCTCCATATTGCTTGTATTTTCAATTATTTTAAAAAACATAACACCTAATATGGCTACCGCAATAATCTCCTCTTGTTCGCAAAATTTAACAACTAAACCCTAAGTTATTGATTTATATATAATTTATTGATATTTCTTTGTTATTTTCTCTATTGTCGCCCTATTTAATCGCATATTTGTCTGTTTTGCATCTTCAGACTATAATTTAGCAAGATTTACTATTTTTTTATAATGCCGCAAAATGCCCGATCATTTAATTGAAAATTCTTCAAAGCAAAATAGCTCTAACAAAGTAGGTGTTTTAATTACCAACTTGGGTTCGCCTGATGCACCGACTAAAAGTGCCTTAAGGAAATATCTAGGGCAATTTTTGTCTGACAAGTTTGTCATCCAGCCTCCGCCCAGTCGTTTTATTTGGCTGTGCATACTGCACCTTGTTATTCTAAATATTCGACCCGCCAAATCCGCCAAAAAATACCAAAAAGTATGGGGTAATCCACAAGAGAAAGCGCCGCTTATTTCGCTTTGCCAGGACCTCTTGGAGCAACTTAAAAAGCAATCTCTTTCTGTGGATAATAATTTTGAATTTGCCCTGGGAATGCGCTACGGAAATCCTTGTATATCAAGCGCTCTGGAGGAATTAAGAGGCAAGGATTGTGATGAAATTATTATCCTTCCTCTCTACCCTCAATATTCAAAAACCACGACCGCTTCCACTTTTTATGAGATCTCCGAAATCATGAAAAAATGGCAAGGCGTGCCAGAGATTTTGTTGATAAATGATTATCATGACAACACCTTTTACATTAACACTTTGGCGGCCTCTATTACGGAATTTCAGACCGTAAATGGCGTGCCAGACAAACTGTTAATCTCTTACCATAGCATTCCTCAGCGCTACGTTAATAACGGTGATTGCTATTATGAGCATTGCCAAACAACAACACAGCTACTAGTCGAAAAACTGCAACTTAATGACGATGATTATGAAATCTGCTTTCAATCTATCTTTGGTAGAGAAAAGTGGATTGGGCCAAATATAAGTGATATTCTCGCAAATCTTGGCTCTAATAGCGCCTCCCATGTGCAAGTGGTTTGCCCAGGTTTTCCCGTGGATTGCTTGGAAACTCTCGAGGAGATTGATATGGAGAATCGAGAAATATACCTTGAAAATGGCGGCTCAAAATTTCACTACATTCCGGCCCTAAATAAGCAAAAGCTGCATACTGATTTTCTCTTAAAACTTATTCAAGAGCAACTCTCATAAACTGACAGTCTGGTTAATACTAGACCTTATTTTTGTGTAGACTTCTTTTTTGACCTTATTATATATAAGTCTCTAATTTATGTGCTGGAGTGGAGAGGCGTCAACCGCACTAGCCATTGTTGGGATAGCCACTACCGCTTACGTAGCCTATAAAAAAGAGCCGGCAGTGTTATGGATAACGCTTGGCTATTTCTCTTCAATGGAGCTTCTGCAAGCATTTACATACACTGTAATCGACGACTGCTCCAGCCCTGCAAACCAAGTTGCCACTTTGCCCGGGTATTTGCATATTGCCTTCCAGCCTTTCTTTATAAATGCCATCTCTATGTACTTTGTTCCGGATGAGATTCGACGAAAAATTTCAATACCGGTTTACGCATTTTGCTTTGCTGTTGCGATCTACATGATATTGGCTTCGTATCCATTCTCCCTGGGCTGGCTCCAGCGAAAGTGGCTTGTGCAGTGAGCGCTTATGCTCTGTTTCTGGCTCCTAGCATATAGCTTGGGAAGTGCCTCTCAATTTGTTGGATTACTGGGATTTTGGTTTTTACCAATTAACTGGTTTTTCATATATATTAGGAGCTTTTTTCCTGCCAATACTGTACGGCTCTTTGCGTTTTACCTTGTACCACTTGCTAATGGGTCCAGCTACCGCATATCTTCTAACTGACACTACGAATGAACAGGCCGCTGTGCGGTGTTTAATTTCAATTGCACTCCTGCTGATAGTTGTCAAAACCCCTGTGCGGAAAATCCTACATGTAGGGCGTTGGCTGTTTTTTGTTTGGCTACATTGGTAAACATTAGCTTTAACGTTAGTTACTACTTCGCATAATTTATATTATGTTAAATAATATAAATTAAGCCTCTCATTGCTTTAGAGATCAATTAAATACTCGCCCTATTTCTTGCATTGGGATTTTGTGTAAACTGTGGTCTTTATAATTTCGATTAGAATGGTTTTTTATTCAATGTCACTTCTACCGCTTAAATCCAACTTAAGTCACAGCATGATCAATAATTTAATGTTGTCGGCCTTGATCCTTATTTGGGGAACTTCGTTTTTACTTATCAACCGAAGTCTGATATTTTTTACTCCAGAACAAGTTGCTGGATTTAGACTTTGTATTGGTGCTATAGTGATGGTGACAGTCTTATTTATCAGCGGAAAACGACTTCCAAATCTTGGTCCCGCATGGCTGCATTTCCTTGTTATTGCCGTTGTTGCTAACCTTCTTCCTTTTTGGATGATCGCTATCGGACAAACAACCATTTCATCGGGCATGGCCGGCCTACTGATGGCGATTATGCCTCTGGTTACCTTGGTATTGGCTCATATTTTTCTTGTCAATGAAAGACTAAATCGATTCAAATTAATGGGTTTTATTGTGGGTATTTCTGGTGTTGTATTTATTCTTGGACCAACATTGATCAACGTCTCAAATTCATTGGTGGGAAGTCTGTTGGTTTTGGCTGCTGCCTGCTGCTATGCAAGTGGTACGATTTTTACAAAACGCCTACCTGTTTATGACCCATTAGTTGCCAGCACGGGTACGTTGATATGTGCAGGACTTGTTAGCCTCTTGATTTGGCCAAATATGTTGAGCTTTAGTTTGTCAGATGTGCCTTTTATCAGTGGCTTCAGTGTGGCTTTACTGGGTGTTTTACCGACCGCCTTGGCAATGCTACTTTATTTTCACATTATCAACCGTGCAGGTGCCACATTCCTTTCAAACATTAATTATGTCATCCCTGTTGTCGCGTATTTTTCCGGCGCCCTTGTTCTTGGTGAGGTTATTCTCTGGCACGATATTTTAGCCTTGCTGCTTATTATTGCCGGCATTGTCTTGTCTCGTCGCAAAGTCACAATCTAAGCTACGCACCCCATCTCATTGCCCTTTTACCAAATTAATGTAATTACTGGATTACTTCGTGCCTCTAGGGTTATGATATATCCAACCTCGAATCCTAAAAACCATGAAGAGCAATGGCAACATAACTAGAATTTTATCCATCGATGGCGGCGGCATAAGAGGTATCGTTCCTGCAGTTGTTTTGACACATCTAGAGGAAGCCCTGCAACAGCTTACCAACAACCCCGACGCACGGCTGGTTGATTTTTTTGACTTATTTGCTGGAACCAGTACTGGGTCAATGATTGTTGCTGGCTTACTTGCACCAAATAAGGACAATCGACCTGCATATAGCGCCAAGGAAATTGTTGACCTGTATTTTGACAATGCCGATACTATATTTCAAGACTCGCTGCTCCAAGACATCAAATCCGTGGCGGGGTTGTTGAACGTTAAATACAATCCGGAGGGTATTGAATCTGTATTTCAACAGCACTTTCCAGATACCGAGCTTAGCGAGTTACTCAAACCCACTCTAATCCCTGTATACGACCTAACAAGGGGTAAAAACTACTTTTTTCGACAACAAAAGGCGAAAATCAGTGCGAGACATAATTATTACCTCAAAGATGTATTAAGGTCTGCTACATCTGCGATTACTTATTTTCCACCAATGCAAATATCAACCGTTGACAGTACTAGGCAGCGCTGTTTTATTGATGGCGGTATCTTTGCCAACAACCCCGCCCTATCCGCTTACGCTGAGTTTCGCTATCACAACCCAGAGTTACACGCAAAGGACACAATGATGTTTTCCCTTGGCACTGGCAAACAAGGCACCCATCTGGATTGTGAAAGTACACAAAATTGGGGTGCTTTGGAGTGGCGAGAGCCCGCGGGTAATTTGTTTGCCAATGCTGTGGCAGATGCAAACCATTATCAACTAAAAGCTGTTTATGACAGCATGCCAAATTACTTGAGGCTCGATGGATTTTTTAGTGATGCCGATAAAAGTAGCCTCGACAACACCTCTAAAGACTATTTAGATTGCCTTTATTATCTCGGCCAGCAAATTGCCCAGGACAATAAGCAAGCCATAAAGTCTTTTGCGCAGCAATTAATTGCCAATTCATCGCCCTACGTTGAGCGGGGAAACGAGTCAAATTTAAAGGCAAATGACGATACAACTGCAAGACCAAATCAAAACTCAAAGTTTGTACAGGTAATGAAAAAAGCGCTGAGAAAATTAACAGGCTGATTTGCTCTATTCGTACAACCACTCACCACGATATTTCGCCTTAATTCTAAGCAATTGCTACTGATTATTTGTTATATGTGCGTTGGGAAAATAATATATAAATATTTATCTTGGTATATGCTTGTCATATCAACCGGTTAGCCTGTTTCGATCAATTTATGCGCTAAAACCCACTTGCTAAAATTGTCGAAATACACTATATTTAGTGTGCATTAATTCAATCAAACACTAAATGTAGTGTTTTATCAGGAGAGTACATTGACCGAAGATATTAAAGTCACCAAGCGGAATGGCAAGCAAGAGTCCATTGATATGGAGAAAATTCACCGCGTTGTGCACTGGGCTTCTCAAGATTTAGAAGGGGTCTCTGTCTCTCAAGTTGAGATCAATGCACAACTGGCTTTTTTTGATGGCATCAAGACCGAAGACATTCATGAAACCATCATTAAATCGGCTGCCGATTTAATCTCAACCGAGACACCTGATTATCAATATTTGGCCGCTCGTCTGGCTATTTTTCATTTACGGAAAAAAGCTTTCCATCAATTCACCCCGCCCTCCTTATTTGATCAAATAACCAAATTCACTGAGCTTGGCATTTACGACAAAGACATTCTTGCTAAATACAGTAAAGATGAAATTGAAGAGTTTGATGCGCATATTGACCACTGGCGCGACATGAGCTTCAGCTACGCTGCGGTTAAGCAACTCGAGGGTAAATACCTTGTGCAAAATCGTGTCACCGGCGAGGTTTACGAAAGCCCGCAGTTTCTCTACATTCTCGTTGGCATGTGTCTTTTCCAAGAATACGACAAGAGCGAAAGAATGGCTATTGTGAAGCGCTTTTATGATGCCACAAGCACTTTTAAAATCTCTCTTCCAACACCAATTATGGCTGGCGTGCGCACGCCCACAAGGCAATTTTCATCTTGTGTGTTAATTGAGACCGATGATGATCTCGACTCCATCAGTGCAGCATCGGGTGCGATTGTTAAATACGTCTCTCAAAGAGCTGGCATAGGCATTAATGGTGGCCGCATTCGCGCGCTAGGTAGCCCTATTCGTGGCGGCGAGGCAACTCATACTGGCTGCATTCCTTTTTTCAAACACTTCCATACCGCGGTTAAATCCTGCTCTCAAGGTGGTGTTCGCGGTGGCGCTGCAACCCTTTTCTACCCATTTTGGCACTTGGAAGTTGAAGAGCTGCTGGTTCTAAAAAACAACACCGGTACCGATGAAAACCGTATCAGACATCTTGACTATGGCGTGCAATTTAATGGCTTAATGTATCAAAGGTTCTTGGCTGATGGTGACATTACTCTTTTCTCACCACATGACGCACCCGGCCTATACGATGCTTTTTTCGCCGATCAAGATGAGTTTAAAACTCTTTATGAAAAATACGAGCAAGACGACAGTATTCGTAAACGTAGCGTAAATGCACGAGAATTATTTGCAAAATTTATGCAGGAGCGCGCTAATACGGGGCGTATTTATTTGCAAAATGTTGATCACTGCAACACTCATGGCGCCTTTGATCCTGCTGTAGCACCAGTTAGACAATCTAATCTGTGTATGGAAATCACCCTGCCAACTAAGCCGCTGTTCTCGGTTCAAGACGAGGAAGGTGAGATTGCACTTTGCACCCTATCTGCGGTTAACCTAGGCGCTCTCGAGAGTCTCGATGAATTAGAGGAAATTACTGAGATCATTGTAAGATCACTAGACTCACTTCTTGATTACCAAGATTATCCAATTAAGTCGGCAGAAATTGCCAGTAAAAACCGACGCACGCTCGGCATAGGTGTGACTAACCTAGCTTATTATTTAGCAAAAAATGGAGTGAAGTACTCCGATGGCTCTGGCAACAGACTGATTCACGATACTTTTGAAGCACTGCAATACTACTCATTAAAGGCATCCAACAAACTGGCTAAAGAATTAGGGGCTTGCCCACTGTTCCCAGAAACACAATACGCCAAAGGCATTATGCCAATCGATAGCTACAAAAAGGATGTCGACACATTTTGCTCGCCAGAATTAAAACTTGACTGGGTAACATTAAGAGCTGAAATTGTTAAGACTGGCTTGAGAAATTCCACCTTAACGGCACTAATGCCTTGTGAAAGCTCTTCGCAGATATCTAACTCAACCAACGGCATTGAGCCACCGAGAGGTTATGTTTCTGTGAAGCAATCAAAGGACGGTATCCTCAAGCAAATTGTGCCAGACTTTGAAAATCTTAAATCTCAGTACGAATTGCTTTGGGACATCAAAAACAACGAAGGCTACCTGCAGTTGTGTGCAATCATGCAAAAGTTCATCGATCAATCCATTTCAACCAACACCCACTACGATCCTTCGCAATTTGATGGCAACAGAGTGCCGATGAAGTTGTTCTTGATGGATCTGCTTAAGGCTTATAAATACGGCATTAAAACACTTTATTACCACACCACTCGGGATGGTGCGACAGACTCACAAAACAATGCCAAGCCGAGCGACGACGACTGCGCCGATGGCGTCTGTAAACTCTAGGAAAACATTATGTCATTTAGTATTTTTAACCATAAAATTAGCGACACCCTAACCCAGCCGATGTTTTTGGGTGACAGTGTTAACGTTGCGCGTTTTGATAAACAAAAGTTTGAAATATTTGAAAAATTGACAGAAAAGCAACTGTCTTTTTTCTGGCGTCCTGAAGAAATCGACGTTTCAAAAGACAAAATGGATTTCGCCAAATTGCTACCGAATGAAAAGCACATTTTCATCTCCAACCTACAATACCAAATTTTGCTGGACTCGGTACAGGGAAGATCACCTAATATTGCTTTCTTGCCCATTGTCTCTCTGCCAGAATTAGAGAATTGGATTGAAACTTGGTCTTTTTCCGAGACCATTCACTCCAGAAGTTACACTCACATTATTAGAGCCATTGTCAACGAACCCGGCGTGATTTTTGATGACATTATGAAAACCGATGAAATCATTAAACGCGCTGACAGCGTCTCCGCCAATTATGATAAGTTGATTGAGGATGCTCAGGCTTACTTGGCGCACGGTGAGGGTGAGCACACAATTAACGGAGAGACGCTCACGGTTGATTTACGCGCTCTAAAGAGGCAACTCTACCTCACCATTATGTCGGTTAATATTCTCGAAGCTGTGCGTTTTTATGTCAGCTTTGCCTGTTCTTTTGCCTTTGCCGAGCGCAAGGTTATGGAAGGAAATGCCAAAATTATTAAGATGATTGCGCGCGATGAGGCACTGCATTTAACTGGCACACAGCACATGCTTAACCTAATGCGTACCGGTAAAGACGATCCCGACATGGCAGCTATTGCCAGCGAGTGCGAGGAAGAAGTCATTGCGATGTTTAAGGAGGCGGCAGAGCAAGAAAAAGAGTGGGCCGAGTATTTATTCAGAGACGGTTCAATGATTGGCCTTAATGCGGAAATTCTTAAACAATACTTGGAATACATCACCAATGTCCGTATGGCTGCTATTGACTTAGACCCAATTTTTAAACAAAGCACTAACCCGCTACCGTGGATTAATCACTGGCTGGATTCGGACAACGTTCAAGTAGCACCGCAAGAGACTGAAATTACTTCCTATCTCGTGAGCGCTATTGACAACACCATGAGTACCAACGATAACGACTTTGATGACTTCACGCTTTAAAGGTTACACTTGTTTAAATGTTTCGAATTGATGTTGACAATATTAATGGCAAAACCGAGTCGCTTTATGTGTTTGGTGACGAATCCATCCTTACCGAGCTTGAAAATAACAACATCTTAATAAACTACAATTGTCGACAAGGACATTGTGGTAGCTGTATTCTGCAGCTATTGGAGGGTGATGTTATGCATCAAGAATGCCTTGTGCCACTCTCAACAGGCGAAATACTGGCCTGCCAGGCAAGGCCGGCTAGTGACATCAAAATAACCGTTAGAGGCTAAATTTCGAGCTCTCTAGGAAATCAATGATTTCATCCGCCCTGCCCTCAAATACAATTCGGTCTTTTTTGTTGTTGATTTGGTAGGCGTACATTGGGTCGTAGTAATCAAACAACAGCGTTTCAATAATGGGTAAAAAAAGCACCGCACTACTAGCATCTTGATACTTGGACAGCGCCTCTTGAAGTATCATTGAAAGCTCTTGATAGCGAACACCACCTAGACGTTTGCGAATCTTTCCAAGGCTCTCACGCCAATAGTTAGCAAAATTCTCAAAGCCTCGTTGCGGATCCAGTGTGCAATATTTATCGCACATATCGGCAACATAGGTTTTCAAACTCAACTCGATTCTCTCCTCATTAGAGGTCCTAAGAACAACCAACTTGGCGTGTTGCGTGTTAAGTTTTAGTGCGTCTGGAATGTGGATTGTGCCAATATTAGCGCCCTCGTCCTCGAGTGCAATAAACGCTTGCTGTTTATTTTTTATAAGCTCGATAGCCAAAGCATTTTCAAAATTAATTTGTGTTGGCTGAGGGTCGACATCATTGCCAAAGGCAGAGCCTCGGTGATTTGCCAAGCCCTCCAAATCAATACTGCTGCTCAAACGATTTAATAACAGCGTTTTACCGGCGCCTGTTTGTCCCCCAACAACAACAAAGTTAAGCCTCTCACCAAGAACTTTCAGCTCGTCAATCAAATAACGACGCATCGCTTTGTAGCCGCCTTTAACTCGTGGGTAAGCAACACCAGAACGCTCAAAAATCCAGCGCTGTGTTATTTGTGAGCGCAGGCCACCGCGAAAACAGTACAAAACACCCTCTGGATTGTCTTGAAAAAACGCCATCCAAGCATCAAGTCTTTGCTCTTTAACATGCCCACTAACCAATTGATGACCAAGCTTAAGCGCAGCCTCTTTGCCGACATTTTGATAACAAGTGCCGACTTGCTCACGCTCATCGTCCGTCATTAACGGCACATGCTTAGCACACGGAAAAGCGCCTTTATTAAATTCTATTGACGCGCGAGTGTCAAGTAGTGGCGTGTTGTTGACAAACAAAGCCTCATAATCCTCAATGACGGGTAAATCTGTCATTGAAAACTGACGGTTTTTAATTGGGGGTCTGCCGGGCAAATTTCACCAATTTCAGCGAATGATAATTTTTGCTCCTCAAGTACTTCTCGTACTTCACTCTTGGCACTTTGAGAGACGGTAACAAGCAATCCACCACTGGTTTGGGGGTCGCAAATAATAGCTCTTTGTACTTTTTCAAGCTCGTCCAATTGATGTCCGTAGCTTTGAAAATTGCGCTCACTCCCTCCTGGAATACAGCCCAAATCGAGATAATGCCCAATATTATCGAGTAATGGAATGGCGGCAAACGACAATTTAGCACTCACTTGACTCGCTAGACAGACTTCCACTAAATGCCCTCCCAGGCCAAAACCAGTAACATCGGTAATCGCATTAACACCTTTAATTTTTGCAATCGCACCGCCCACACTGTTGAGTTGCGTCATATGAACAATGGCATTGTGATGATCGTCAGCGCTGACTTTCTTCATTTTTTGTGCTGTCGATAAAATCCCCACACCAAGCGGCTTGGTAATGAAAATCGCATCCCCTGCTTTTGCGTCCGAATTCTTTTTTAAGTGTTTAAGATTAACCCTGCCAGAAACCGACAAACCAAAAATCGGCTCCGGTGAATCGATACTGTGACCTCCAGCGAGTGCTATGCCAGCCTCAGCACAAATTGAACGTCCACCTTCTATCACCTCAGCAGCAACGTGCGCGGGCAGTATATTTATCGGCCAGCCGAAAATGGCGATTGCCATAAGCGGCTCACCGCCCATCGCATAAACATCACTGATGGCATTACAGCCTGCAATTCTGCCAAAGGTGAATGGGTCATCAACAATGGGCATAAAGAAGTCAGTCGTACTAATGAGCGCTTCGCCATTACCCAAATCATAAACGGCGGCATCGTCTTTTGACTCATTGCCGACCAGTAAATTGGCATCAATAAAATCTGTTCGAGCACCACTAAGCATCTCATCAAGCAGCTTTGGTGATATTTTGCAACCACAGCCAGCGCCATGACTGTACTCGGTCAAACGAACTTGTGCGTTGTTATTCACTTTAAAGTTAACCGTTTCGGCTAATTGAGGCTTGCGTAAGCCGATTCAAGTTGCTGATAAAGGTCCTTGGGCGAAATGCCAGGATTATCGCCCATAATATTAAAGGCGACAACGTTGTCTTCGACCGAGCCCCAAATCTTAATATAACTGCCGTCTTTATAGCCGTTTTGTTGTCTAAACGTGTTCAGTTGGTTTTTGACAACGTAGCGCTTGTAAAGCTCCTTCGTGTCCATGCCAATACCTGACAATGCAACAAAAAACAAATCGATTGTTTCGCGAATGACATTGCCGTTATTCTCAATTTTTGCTTGTGCCGATAGTGCAAGAATTCTCTCAAGGGTTTGCAACAATACCTCTGAGTCCAGATCTTCAATGGCATCAATTTCTTCGTATTGATTGGCGTAGGATTGGTCGTCGACTCGAATAGCCTCGGACATAATAAAATGCCAAATATCCACTAACTCCACTTTAATATTGGCCCAATCAGGCTCAACATTGATATTCTTCCAATGCTTCCAATTAAAGGAATCAATCGCTTCAGCCGCTTCCATATAAATACAACGGTACCATGATATTTGACGGTTTTCTTTGGTGAGTCCATCAGCCCACATTTCGCCATTGGTATGGTTGTTTAATTCGTTCTGAAGCTTGAACATTTGCTCAATAAGATTCATTCTATATTGCCTTTATTTTTGGGTGAAATTAATTATAGTCGATTCAAAAATCGAGAGAGAAAAAGCTATTTTTGTTCGTTAGTATTTAGCAACAGAACTGTCAATCTCACTAGACCATGCGTCAATACCACCTTGCAAATTAATGAGATTTTCATAGCCCTGAGATTGCAGAAAATGAATGACGCGGAGAGAGCGAACGCCGTGGTGACAATAGACAGCTAAATGTGCGTCTTTATCCAACTGGACACAAGTCTGCGCAATGGTACTCATTGGCATCAGTTGGGCGCTCTCTATATTGCAGAGTTCAAATTCCCAATCTTCTCGGACATCGATCAGAATGGTATTTTCATTATTTAGAGACGCCTTAAAAGCCTCGGGTGGTAAATCTTGAATCATGATTGCTTGGTTATTTTTATTGTCAATTTTACATCATTATGGCGCACTTAAAACAAAGGGGTAAAATGCCCGAATATGAGCCATGTTAAAGAAAATATCTCGCATTTTCCCTGTGATTATGTGATCAAAATAGAAGGAAGAAATCGGCGTGAATTTGAGCCTAAGGTGTGTGAAATTGTCGCACAGTACGCTGGCAAACTTGACGCTCACCAGATCACATCAAAACATAAAAGAAGAATGACATCACTAACAATTCGCATTATGGCAACCAGTAGAGCGCAAATTAACGCCATCAATAAAGACTTGGTAAACTGTTCACTGGTTGACTTTATTCTATGAGCAATCCCAACGAAGAAATATTTAACTTTCCCTGCGATTTTCCGATTAAGGTTTTTGGCAAAAAAACGCCAGGCTTTAGACGAATTGTGTGTGACATTATTGAGCCACACGCAGGCCAATTGCACGACAATCAGATAACAGAAAAAGTTAGCTCTAAAGGCTCTTATGTTTCTTTAACGGTCAGAATCATTGCCACAAGCCGAGCGCAATTAGACACCATTAATGAAGAGTTGCAAAAGTGCCCTGATGTCGCCTATCTTTTGTAATTCATGTGATTAAAGTTTGCGACAAGGGAGTTCAAGACTACGAAACATGTTGGCGCGCCATGGTGTCTTTTACTGAGGATAGAGATGAGAGCACGCCAGACGAACTCTGGATTGTGGAGCACAACCCCGTACTAACTCAAGGGCTTTCGGGTAAAGCTGAACACCTTTTATCAGCAACTGATATTCCTATTGTGCACTCCGATCGTGGCGGCCAAATTACTTATCACGGCCCAGGTCAGCTTGTTATTTATTGCTTAATTGACATCAAAAGGCTGGGTATTGGGGTTAAAAAAATTGTTTCTATTATTGAGCAGTCGATTATAGATCTTCTGCACGACTATAAAATTCAAGCCAAAAGAAAGCCGGGAGCGCCCGGTGTCTATGTCGATGATGACAAAATCGCCGCACTTGGGCTTAAGATTAAAAAGGGTAGAACTTACCACGGCCTTAGTCTCAACATTGATATGGATCTTAAACCATTCAAGCTCATTAATCCTTGCGGTTATGTCAATTTAAAAGTGACACAAATGCAGGATTTGGTGGATAATACGATTTTTTTGAATACCATTAAAAAACAACTTACTAGGCACTTAATTGATCATGTTACAAGACGTTGAAATCAAAGCCCTTAAGGGGGAGTCAAAAACTCAAAGACTGAGAATCAAACCGGACGCCAGTCGTACGCCACTTAGAAAGCCAAGCTGGATTAGAATCAAACACAGCAACTCTCAAAAAGTTAGCCAACTCAAGCAAACACTTAGAAAGCAAGAATTGTTTACTGTTTGTGAAGAGGCGCAATGCCCCAATCTAAACGAATGCTTCACCCACGGCACAGCAACCTTTATGATCATGGGTCAGATTTGCACAAGACGATGCCCTTTTTGTGACGTTGCCCATGGCAAGCCAAAAGCACTTGACACCGATGAACCTAAACATCTTGCAGACACCATTGCCAAAATGGCGCTCAAGTATGTCGTTATTACTTCAGTGGACCGTGACGATTTAAGAGATGGTGGTGCCACACACTTTAAAAATTGCATTGACGCCATCAGAACGCAAACACCTTCAGTGAAAATTGAAATATTAACTCCAGATTTCAGAGGAAGAATGGATAAGGCGCTCGATATATTCACCGACTGTCCTCCCGATGTCTTTAATCACAACCTGGAAACCGTACCTTTTCTCTACCCTCGGGTTAGGCCGGGCGCTGACTATCAACACTCACTAGATCTACTAAAAACTTTCAAAGTACAACACCCCCAAGTGACAACAAAATCGGGCTTAATGTTAGGCGTTGGCGAAACCAAAAAACAAGTGCTGGACGTGCTCAGAGATTTGCGTCAACATCAAGTTGATATGCTTACTTTAGGCCAATACTTACAACCCAGCAGGCACCATCTTGCGGTTGAGGAATATGTCCATCCAGATCAATTCGCAGAATACAAAGAGTTGGCACTAGAAATGGGCTTTTCTCAAGTAGCGAGTGGTCCAATGGTTAGGTCCTCATATCATGCGGATTTGCAAGCTCAGGGAGAACTGGTTAGTTAAAGTAGTAGGGCGTGTAGACCCGATAATAGATTGGGTAATATATCGGCACTGGGTAGTAGATTAAAATTGGGTAGTAATTAGCAAAACCACGGCTCATTGTCTGCTGCCCATAAGATTGCGCCCAAGCTGCAATAGGGTCTATACCATTACTAGGGCTGGGGAATACAACCACCTGCTCGACCTCTCTTGGTGTCACCGGTTTTTCAACCTTAATAGCAAATGGATCTGGGTTGTCCTGAACGCTGAAATCCAAGAACTGAACATTGCCTGTTTGAATTATTTCTTGGGACCAATTGGCTTGAGTTGTGATGCTAAAAGCAAGAAAGAATAAGGCAACTATTAGCGATCGCTTGCTTGGCATCATAGCCTACTCTTGTCTTCTTTCTTCAAAAAAACACGGGTGTCAATTTTGCTTGACTTTTGACTTGTGGATCCTTGAGATTTGTTCATTTGACGATTATTATCCGATGCGTGATTATTCGCTTCCTCAACAATGTAGTCTCTTGCTTCTGTGCCAATCTGTGGCTTATCTATTCGAATACTTTGCCAGGCCAACTCGCCCGCACTGAGCGTGCCTAATGGTACCACAATTAAATTAACAAAAACCACCACCACAATACCAAACAAAAAACTGACACCCATACCAGCGAAAATTGGATCGCTCAAAACCAAAGCACCGATCGACAAAAACGAAATTAAGCTGACCGTGTTGAGTCGTAATTGCGCCCTGTTCGATGCAATAACAGCATCAAATAATCCCATACCAGAGGCGTAATGTTTACTGGCGTGATGCAGGGAACACAAAGAGCCGTGAATGGCTAACGCTGATAAAACAACAAAAGCCAATAAGGAGCTTGCGCTGACGCTCACACCAAGCAGCCAGTGTGCCGGTACGATTCCAATTAATAACAAAGCAATTGGCGCCAAAATAACGCATGTGATGCGGAAACTGCCGTAACGCCAAAGCAGCAATATGAAGATGGCGATAATAGAGGCAGCAAAAGCAATCGCATAGTTTTTCAGTGTCTCTTTTGTCTCAGACCATATCCCAGACCAAGACAGATTAATGTCGTTAAAACTGTCATTTGAATTTTGAAACACCTCATTGAGCATGGCGTTATTATTAAGCAAGTCATCAATGCTATTTTCAATTGTGCTAAGCGCCGAAGAGGCTATCTCTGCACCTTTGATTTGAGTTGATAAGTACTCAACTTTTTTTAAGTTTTTATGGAAAATTAAATCATCATTTTTCGCATAAACAAAAGTACCAAGCTCAGACAAAGGAACCATTGATCCATGACTGCTAGGCACTGGCAGTTGCGACAAATAGCCCAATTGAGATCTTTTGCTGAGCGGAATGTTCATAATAATATCAGTCGACTCAATTGCGTTTTTTAAGTACACACTCGTCACCTTAGCGCTCGACATTGCCAGCAAAAGACTTTGTTTAATAGACTCCTGGCTAACGCCAAAGTAAGTCGCCTTTTCACGGTCCACCTTAAAGTTTATAACAGGCTGCTCGTCACGAATAAAGTGATGAACAGTCTCAACCAGAGGATTTCTTGATATTAACTGCTTCAGACCTCTAGCCGCTTGCCTTCTGAGAATGTCGTCTTCACTATAAATCTCGGCAACCAAACTTTGAGAAAGCGGTGCCGCCATCAACATATTGTTAACAAGCACTGTTGCGCCAGCATTATTAGCAATCGGTTGAATCAATTCTAGAGCCATTCTGGCCATCTCTTCGCTTGTTTTGGAGCGCGCGGAGGACTCGGTTAAAAATAAGTGCAACTCCCCTCTGTCACTAGACTCAAGCAAAATATTTCGCCAAACTTCGGTGTTATTAACACTTGGAGAGATTGTTCCAGAGTATAAATTTATGCTTTTAACTTCAGGTATTTGTTGTAATTTCAATGCCATTGCGTTCAGCACTGTTGCAGTTATCGGCAAAGCACCACCATCAGGCATGCTAACAATTAAGCCGAATTCACTTGAGTCGTCTGCCGACATCATATTGATTGGTGCTTTTTGAGTTGCCAATAAAATCAGTGAAAAAACAGTCGCGCCAATCAAGGTAAACAGTAGCAATCTAGCGTACAGTTTGGCAGGATAAAAATAACGCAACAACCAATCAGTGAACTTATTTTGAAGTGAAAAGCCACCCAACCGATCAAGATCAATCAACTTTAATGAAAAATACGGCAAGAAATATATTGAGGCAACAACACTGGAAACAATAAAAATAATGTTAATTACCAGCAACGGAAAAAAGTAGCCATTGACAACCGAATGATAATCAACAAGAAGCAACGGGGAAATAAGCAAAATAAAGACCATGGCAGAGATGGAAATCAATTTTCTAGAATCCTTGACCAGCTGAACTAGGCCGCCAACGGAGCGCTGCGAGCCGGGTTTTAATTCGCTTCTTAATAGCTGAGCGGTGATTAATCCTGAGCAAAGGGCAATTGATATCATTAGCCCCAAGATACTAACTCTCGAGAGCTCAAGCCCAATTATATTTGCAAAAGCTACGGAGGTGGACAATGGTATTAGTATCAAAAAGGAAAAAACCAGAAGTCGCTTAAAACCCAAAGTCAGAAAAATCGATAAAGCAATGAGTCCGACAAAGATAATTAATTTGGTAAGCCAGAATTGCGTCATGTTGTTAGCCAATGACAGTGTGTTTCTCGCCAAGACAACACCAACTTGACTCGAAGGATTTTCAGCCCTCATAGAGGTGATTTGAGCGTTAAGCCGCTCATTGAGCGAAGCACTCTGAGTGCCCAAATCTTGATACAGGGCAATTGTCACCGCTTGAGCGCCAAGCGGTGCTATTTCTTTGGAATAATAACTCACCATTTGTGAAGTATCTTTGACGCCAAAACGAACAGTCGCCACATCACGCACCGTAACTGGGGTGCTATTTATTGTTGTTACAACAATATTAGCAATATCCTCAGTGCCACGAAAATAATCACCCGCATATATATCTATTTGATTTCCATCGTATTCAATATCGCCGACATTACTACTGCCGTTTGCACTTCGAATGGCTTCGAGAACCATCATTAGGCTGATGTCAAAATTTGCCAGTCGTGGTGGTGAGATGTTGATATGAAATGCACTTTGTCTGCCACCGGTAACCACCCCCCTGGAAACCCCTTCAAGGGTCTCAAAACTTGTCAAACTTTGCAGGGCAATAATTCTAAGTTGAGCGTCGTCTAGAGAATTGGAAAAAAGCGTGAGAATTGCAAAGGGTCGTTCAGATGCGCCCCCCACTCTAGTGGCGGTTATTTTTGCGCCCTCAGGTAGCGCTTCCCGAGCTTTGCTAATATTCTTATGTATGACATTTAATACCTCTTGGGCGCCTCTAACCTCGCTAAGCTCAAGTGTGACTATGGCGTGACTTTTGTCGCTTATCGAGCTTATTTGTTTGACGCCATCAATGTGTGAAAGGCTGCGCTCCAGGGGTGCTACGGCCAAACTAGATAAAATATTAGATGAAGCGCCAGGGTAGCTAATATCAATATCAACAATGGGGGGAGTTTCGGTCTTATCTAAGCCATAAGGTATCGACAAATAACCCATAATACCAATGATGAGAATGCCTATAAATAGAACAAAGGTAACGGGCGAGTGAAGGCTTTTATTCAAACTTTCGTCGCTGCTGTTGAATGAGGCTTCATCAATGGTCTGGCTATTTTCATTCATTAACACTGCCCACTTAAATAGCCAAATTTAAGGCTAGGTATTGTTTGGGGTTACTCAGAATTACCTCACCAACACCTAAGCCGGTAAGTACCAAAGTCATTCTCTCGTCAAGGGAGTCGCCCAATCGTATAAAACGTTGCCCGATTTGATTGGCGTTATTGACGACATAAACGCTTGGCAAGCTAGCATGCCAAGAAATGGCAGTACTTGGAACCATCGGCACTGGTTTACCATCATTTAATATAGGCAACTCCAGCTCAGCAAAACTCCCGGGCAATACAGGCACCCCTTCGGGAAGATTTAATAAAACAATAGCACTATGGCTGTAATCTTGTGTGATGGGTTTAATTTGCGCAACGGTTGCAGAAACGGCTTGGCGGACTGTGTCAATATTTACCTTGTAAAAAGCACCAATTTTGACTTGTGATAACAACCTAATCGGCACGCGAACCTCAAGCTGCAGTTGCGCTATATTAGAAAATTCTAGCAACATCTGATGGGGTTGTGTTTGCTGCCCTGGCGAAACATATTTACGGATAATCATGCCATTAAAAGGTGCATGAACGTTTGAGTTTTGTAATTGAGATTCGATAAAACGCAATTGCGTCTGGGTTTGATTTAACTGGTATTGGGCGTTATTAACAATTACCCTCTGTTCAGCACTTAACGTATCTGCATTTGCTTGAGCGTAACGAAGCATTTCGCTCGTTTGCATGATTTGATTGTAGGCACTCGCTCTTTGATTTTGTAGAGCCCTTTGGTCAAACTCAATTAATATTGAACCCTTGGCAAATAAGTCACCCTCATTGCCATTAACAACAGCAACTTGAGAGTAGCTATTGGCATTCAGTTCAACAACTTCTGATGAAATAACTGTTCCGCCAAGTACCGCGAGATGAGAGTAACTACCGTTGGTTACAGTGTAAGTATCGCTGGTAAAATCAGTTCCAGATTCACTGCCAAGCGCCGCCATCACTGAGTGTGTGGACACACTCAGAAGCAATATAACAGCAGTATGTCGCAGGCACGAAATTAGCACAAATTATAGCAATACAGTTAATAGTTATTTTCTCCAAATTGATTATATATCAGCTACTTTTTAACAGGGAGATTCTTATGGTTCTAACTGCTCTTTAAATAGCATAACAAGTGAAATCTAATCGGCGAATACACCACACTTAACTTTATAATAACCCTATTCAGAATCAACACTAAAAACATGTCAATCGCATTTACACCCGGTGAGCCATCTGGTATCGGACCAGACCTGGCGGTTATGGTCGCACAACAAGAAAGAGCTCAAAACATAGTCGCTTATTGCGATCCAAATGTTTTACAAAAAAGAGCAAAAAAACTTGGCTTATCAATTCGATTGACGGAATCGACAACAACAAAACAAGGTGAGTTAAGTGTGTATCCTATTTCAGCAAAGGCAGATGCCGTTCCGGGTGTACTCAATGCTGATAATTCTGAATACGTACTTGAAACCCTAACAGCAGCTGGCAAACATTGCTTAAGTGGTGAGGCCGATGGCCTGCTAACAGGTCCGGTTCACAAGGGTGTTATCAATGAAGCCGGTGTCGAATTTAGTGGCCATACCGAATTTTTCGCCAAACTAAGCAATGTCAGTAAAACAGTGATGCTGCTTGCCACAGACACTCTGAAAGTTGCCTTGGCAACCACCCACCTCCCCTTAAGTCAAGTCTCGAGTAGTATCACCCAAGACTCCTTAACGCAAGTGATTGAAATAATCAATCATGATTTTCGCTATTTTGGTATAAAAAAACCTCACATTCTTGTTTGTGGCTTAAACCCACACGCAGGTGAAGCCGGTCATTTGGGCGATGAAGAAATAACGACCATCTCGCCGGTTATTCAAAAATTGAATGCCAAGGGTTGTCACTTATCGGGTCCAGTGCCAGCGGACACCGCCTTCACCCCCGACTCACTAGCGGGTGTTGATGTGGTTTTGGCAATGTATCACGATCAGGGTTTGCCGGTACTGAAAACACTGGGTTTTAAAAAATCAGCCAACATCACCTTGGGCCTGCCATTTTTCCGCACTTCGGTTGATCACGGCACAGCTCTTGACCTTGCCGGCACAGGTGATATTAGTTTAGGCAGCTTTCATACTGCCCTATCTTACTTCAATACACTGAGTGATTATGCAGCACAAGGCTAGAAAACGATTTGGGCAAAACTTCTTAATTGATTCTCAAATCATAGAGAGAATTGTCGCCACCATCGCCCCCAGAGCAAAAGACAATCTTATCGAGATTGGCCCTGGTAAAGGCGCTCTGACCCTACCATTACTTGAAAACTTAAACGCAATGAAAGTTATTGAAATTGATCGAGATTTGATTGCGTTACTGGAATCACAAAACCACAAGAAGCTCACCGTTATAGAGGCAGATGCACTTATATTTGACTTTGGCCAGTTAGAAGAAAAGGCAAGAATTGTTGGCAACTTACCTTATAACATCTCCTCGCCCTTGTTGTTTCATCTATTAGAGCATCGAAGCAACGTTATCGACATGACCTTTATGCTTCAAAAAGAAGTGGTTGATCGAATTGTCGCTCCGCATGGCAGTAAAACTTATGGACGCTTAAGTGTTATGCTGCAAGCTTTTTTTGACGTTGAGCTGATGTTTAGCGTGCCTAAGGAATCTTTTGATCCACAGCCAAAAATAGAATCTGCAATCATCTATTTCAAGCCCAGAACGGATGCAGCACTTAGTGAATCAACACTTTTACAAAAAGTTGTAAAAGCTGCGTTTTCACAACGCAGAAAAACTCTCAGGAATTGTTTAAAATCAATTCTCACTCAAGAACAAACAGACATTGATCTATCACAACGCGCAGAAATGCTCAGTGTTGATGAATTTATTAACCTAACCAAAGACTATGCAAAACAAAATTGACATTGATGTAGAGGTTACCTATCTGCCAAACCAATCAAACATTCCTAATGGTCAGTATGCCTATGCCTATACAATTACAATTACCAACAAAGGCAATAGCGGCGCTCAATTAAGGACAAGGCGCTGGCTAATAGAGGATGAATCTGGCCTTGTAGAGGAAGTTGTTGGCGAAGGGGTTATTGGCCTACAACCGCACCTCTCACCAGGTGAAAGTTTCGAGTACAGTTCGGGCGCTATCATAAATACCGAAACTGGCTCAATGAAAGGCGCTTACGGCATGATTAATGACGATGGGCAGCGTTTCGAGGCCATCATCCCAGAGTTTGTTCTCAGCAAGCCTTACACGCTTCACTAAACACTTACCACATGGATTATGCTATTGGAGATGTGCAGGGCTGTTTTGACACCCTTCAGCTACTGCTAAAAAAAATCAACTTTAATATCGACAGAGATCGACTATTTTTTTTAGGCGATGTTGTCAACCGTGGAAACAAGTCCTTAGAAACACTGCAATTTATAAAGTCACTCGAAGACAACGCTCAAATGGTTCTTGGAAACCATGATTTTCATCTATTGGTTTGCGCGCTGACGTCACACCACCCAAACCGAAAAGACACTTTTCATGACATACTTGATGCCCCCGACAAGAATACACTGCTTGACTATTTACTCACAAGGCCGTTATTAATTGAACAAAATAATGCCTTACTAGTGCACGCTGGGATTCCGCCACAGTGGAGCAAGAAAAAAGCACTCCAACAGAGCAAATTGGTTGAGAATCGACTGCAAGGTGGTGGTGTCGAGCAATTCCTCGGTGCGATGTACGGCAACGAACCCGCCAAAGAATCAGGCTGCCTAAATGAAAATGAGGCTTGTCGATACGCTATCAACGCAATGATGAGAATGCGTTTTTGCAAAGCTGATGGCGAATTAGAATTTGAGCATAAAATGAATGCGGATCAGCCGCCAAACGGCTTCGAGGCTTGGTTTATGCACGAAAATAGAGCGCTAGAAAACACCGATGTGTTATTTGGTCACTGGTCAACTTTACACAATATCCGTGTTAATCGTATCTATCCCTTAGATCATGGATGCGTCTGGGGAGAAAAACTCAGCGCACTTAATCTGGAAACCCATCAACTGACTTCTGTGCGTAGCATCGAAATTTGTTAGAAATTATCGCTTCTAAGCTTGATGGCCCCTTCAAAAACAAACTCAGCAGGGCCGGACAAATAAACGTTGCCGCCAGCGAGATGCTCAACCAATGCATCGCCGCCCGTCAAATGAACCGTTACAGCATCATCTAAAAACCCCATCTGCTGACCGTGCACAACGGCTGCAGCCGCACCGGAGCCGCAAGCCAAAGTTTCACCAACGCCGCGCTCATACACGCGCAGGTTGATTTCAGTTCTGTTAATAACACTCATGAAGCCAACATTGGCACTTTCAGGGAAAAAATCAGCATTTTGTATCTTAGTCCCAATAGACTCAATATCACTACCATTGAAACCATCAGAGATAATAACAGCGTGTGGATTTCCCATCGATAAGGCGCCCATAGAAAGCCCTTCAACACGATATTCTTTTGCTTGTTCTTGAGTAGAAATTGGCACCGAAGAAGGAGTAAAAACAGGTGCGCCCATATCCACTTTAACGGTATTGTCCCGATTAATTTCAAGAGTCATCACGCCCGAGCACGTCTCTACCGTAATTTTTTTGCTCTTCGCTAAATCTTTCTCATAGACATAACGAGCAAAACACCTGGCACCATTACCGCATTGATGAACTTCGGAGCCATCGGCATTAAAAATCGTATACTGAAAGTCTACATCGGCACTTATAGCGGGCTCAACCATCAGTAGTTGATCAAAGCCAATGCCGAAATGTCGATCGGCTAAGTCTCGAATTTCTTCGCAGGAGAGACAGACATTACCTTGAGTATTATCAATAACAATAAAGTCGTTACCAAGGCCTTGCATTTTCGTAAAATAAACCATGGCGGTATTTTAACAATATGCGCACTCTATATTTCTATAATGTCTTAATAAAACGCATCACTATCCTTTCATATGATTACACCAACCAGTATCAACCTTAATAAGAAAAGAAATACATTGACGGTTTCTTTTGAGAGGGTTAACTATCCCTTATCAAGTGAATTTTTGCGGGTTCTCTCACCTTCAGCCGAAGTCCAAGGCCACAAACCGGAAGATGCAGTACTACAACTCAACAAAGAGAATGTGTTAATACAAAACGTACGCCCCATGGGTAATTACGCTGTTGTGCTGCATTTTGACGATGGCCACGACACCGGTATCTATTCGTGGCCATATTTACATCATTTGGCGATCGACCAAGAGCGGCTTTGGCGCGAATACTTACAAAAAGTGTCACAAAGACTGACATCTAAGTAGGTGCTAATTCACTCATTCGCTCTTAAAATTATGACAAAAAACGTGCTAGATTCGCTATCTGGCACTACATTTTGTTAAAATTATCTTCGGCTCAAATCACTTATTAACTTCATTCGAGTATATAATGAGCCCAAAATTTGACAATTGTTAATAACAACTATGAAAAATAAAATTATTCAAATTAGTATTATTATTGGCCTACTTTTCTCGATTCAAGTCGCCGCTACCCCAATCAAAAACATTGAGCTCTCGGGGCTTGATGTTATTCCAAACAGCACTGTCTTGAGCTATCTTCCTGTAAACGCTGGGGATGAGATCACTGGCGAAACTTCTGACCAAATTATTAAAACACTGTTCGCTACTGGATTTTTTAGCGATGTTATGGTCTCCATCGAGAACGATACGGTTTATGTTGCCCTTGTCGAAAATGCACACATTAAATATATTGACGTACTTAACTACTCAGACAAGGTACTAAACAGCGACACAGTTAATTCAACATTGGGCGCTTTTGACCTAAGCTCTGGTAAGGTCTATAACAAGAGAAGCCTTTTTGAGACGATATCCGCATTCAAAGCAATGTATATCGCCGAAGGTTTTTACAACGTTGAAATTGAACAAAATATTGACTTAGACCTTCAAAATAGAATTGGCATCGAACTTGTTATCACAGAGGGCAAAAGAGCGAAAATTGGCTCAATGAACATCAATGGCTCTACTGCCTATCCTGAAGACGAACTATTAGATTTATTTGATATTGGTGTTGCTGATAATATTATTGTTAACTTCTTTACTGACAAAGATCACTATACAGATAAAGCACTTAACAAAGGCCTGGAAAAATTGCGCAACCTGTACTCAAACAATGGCTACCTTGATTTTTCAGTTAGCAGTGTTAACACCAGCTTATCTGATGATAAAGAGACTATTAATATTGCAATAGAAGTAACTGAAGGTGCTCAATACACCTTGGGTAATCTTACTTTTAGTGGTAATTTAGGCAATCAGTCAGCCGATGATTTGCTTGCGTTATTCTCACTCAATTCGGGTGCAATTTTTGACAGACAACAATTGGTTAATAGCATTCAAAAAATTAACTACCTGTATGCTGATCAGGGCTATGCGCATGTTGACATTAACCCAATCACCGAAGAAGATTCAGCGTCAAACAGCATCCACCTTAATGTGAACGTCACATTAAACAAAAAAGCCTATATCAACAGAATCACCATCACTGGTAACACCAGAACTCAGGATGAGGTTATTCGTCGCGAAATAGGACTTTCTGAGGGCGGCCTTTATTCGGCCAGTGCTATCAGTGATTCTCTTAACAAGCTTAGAAGACTCGGATTCTTTTCTAATGTCACTTTGCAAACTTCAAGGCTTGCGGACACGCCTGATAAAATTGATTTAAACTTTGTAGTACAAGAAACCAAAACCGGTGCGCTCAGCGCAGGTGTATCGCATAGCCAAAACTTCGGTATGTCTTTCAATGCCGGTATCAGAGAGAAAAACTTCCTTGGCTCTGGTAACACACTCAACGCCGAGCTGCAATATTCAGAAACCTATAAAAAGCTCAGCTTTTACTTTGAAAACCCATACTTCAACAATGAAAAACACAGCATTAATTACGGCCTGTTTGCGAGTTCGATTGATGACAACCAAGTTTCCCAAGACTCCTATCAAATCAACTCCAAAGGATTTAGTTTTGGCTATGGTGTGCCGCTTACGGAAAACACCCGTCTTAATGCCAAGCTGCAATATTCAAACAACAGCATTGCTTGTGGCTCAACATTTGCTAGTGCTGGCTATGAGTTAGCACAGTGCGCTTATGACAGTCGAAATGAAATTAAACTAAATCTCAACTGGACTGAAAACACACTAAATCATTACATGTATCCTACAGAAGGCGCAAGCAACACCCTTAATATCGACCTAGGGCTGCCCTTGGGTGACTATCAATACATCAAAATTGACGCAAACCACAGAAGTTATAAGCAGTTGAACAACAGCCTGACGCTAAAACTCACCGGCGACCTTGGCATAGCAACCGGTTATGGCAGCGAAGCTCTGCCATTCTACAAACGCTACTTTGGTGGTGGTAGTGGCTCAGTGCGTGGCTTTAAGCCCAAAACACTTGGCCCAGTCTATCCAAACGGAAATCCTAAAGGTGGTGAATTTTCGATCTTGGGAAGTGCCAATATCATCTCCCCTATCACCTTTATCGATGACAGTGAAAACATGCGCATGAGTGTCTTTGTGGATGTCGGTAATGTTTACGAGAATATCTCCCTTGATTTAGGCGAGTTGCGCATGTCAGCCGGTGTTGCTTTTGCCTACATGAGTCCAATCGGCGCCATTGGTATTTACACCGCTCTACCACTCTTAAAGAAGAGTGGCGACGTAACTGAAGACTTTGCTGTATCGCTAGGTACAGGCTTCTAAAACACAATGCGATTTTTATCCGCTTTTGCATTAGCGCTACTGGCGACGAATGTCTTTGCCCATGATTTAAAAATTGGCTATATCGACATTGAGAAGGTTGTAGAAAACACACCCCAATATCAGCAAGATATTGACACAATCAACGGTCGATTTCAACAGACAAAAGACGAGCTTTTGGCACTCTTTGACCACGTCAATCTACTAAAAAACAATCTAGCAAAAACCAATAAAGAGTCTCAAGCGGACGAGTACAGCAAAAAACTTAGTAACTTAAAAAAACTTGAGCTCTACTTTCAACAAGAAACCATCGCTTGGAATGAACAACTGAGCACTGAAAGAGCGGCAGCCATTAAACGTATTGAAATTTTTATAAATAAAATAATAAAAAAATACGGGATTGATCAAGAGTTCGATATAATTTTTTATCAGAATGCTGCATTCGTTAGTGATGAAATAGACATCACTCAATTAATCATTGATCAAATACAAGAACTGTTGAAATGAACTTAAAACTGTCACACATTGCTGAATTGATTGGAGCCAAATTAATTGGTAATGGTGAAGTGACTATTAAAGGTGTTAATGCACTTGACTCCGCCAAAGTCGGGCAAATTACTTACATAGCCACTAACAAATATCAAAACTCCCTCAGTCAATCCAAAGCCTCAGCAGTTATACTTAGTGCTGAGCTGTCAGCACTTTGCCCCACCAATGCTTTGGTGGTGTCAAATCCATATTTAGCGTTTGCAAAACTAACACACCACTTTAAACAATACAGTTCGGTGTGTAGCGACAACTCTCTTGCGGTCATCGAACCTTCAGCAAAACTCAATAACGCTAAAATTTCACCCGGGTGCTTTATTGGAAAAAATGTTTGTGTTGGCGAAAATACAATTATTGGACCAAATTGTGTCATTGAAGACAACGTTCAAATAGGCGCCAACTCACACCTTTTTGCAAATATTGTCATTCACAAAGATTGTCAACTGGGTCATTCCTGTGTTATCTCCTCTGGCGTCGTCATCGGCTCAGAAGGTTTTGGCAACGCAAGAGATAACGATAAAATCTGGCAAACAATTGCACATATAGGGAAAGTCGTCATAGGTAATAATGTCACTATTGGCGCAAACACAACGATTGATAGAGGCACAATTGACGACACAGAGATCCACAATGGCGTCAGACTCGACAATCTTATTCACATTGCCCATAATGTTATTATTGGTGAAAATACGGCTATAGCGGCCAAAACAGGCATCGCAGGCAGTACAACCCTAGGTAAGCGTTGTATGATTGGCGGCATGGTGGGCATTGTTGGTCATATCACAATAGCAGACGATGTCATTGTCAATGCAACAAGCACTGTGGATAAAAACATCACAAAAGCCGGAATGTACACAGGATTCTTCCCGTTAATGACGCACAAAGGCTGGAAAAAGGTTGGAATGTGGCTGATAAAACTTGATAAAATTGCCAAAGTTTTGAACATTAAATTGAGAGACATTAAAAAATAATTATGGAAATGAACATTAACGAGGTAATGAACTTTTTGCCTCACCGCTACCCTTTTTTAATGATAGATCGAGTTCTCGATTTTGAAGTTGGAAAACACTTAACTGCAATCAAAAACGTGTCATTTAATGAGCCTCAATTTACTGGCCATTTTCCTTCACAGCCTATTATGCCGGGAGTTTTAATCGTTGAAGCGTTAGCTCAAGCGACAGGAATTCTAGCTTTTAAATCAGAAGTTGGCAAACCAATTGATGGGCAAATTTATATGTTGGTCGGCATTGACAAGGTTCGTTTTAAGCGCACCGTTGAGCCTGGAGACCAAATTTTACTCAGGGTTGAGGTTATGATGGTTAAGCGCGGTATTTGGAAGTTTGATTGTAAAGCCACGGTAGAAGGCAAACTGGTCACTTCCGCCATTCTTATGTGCACTCAAAAAGCAGCCGAATAACATGTCAGTTGACCCGTCAGCAATCGTAGACCCTAGCGCAAAGATTCATCCAGATGCAACGATTTCTGCTTATGCCATTATCGGTGCCAATGTTGAAATTGGGGCGGGCACCATTATTGACTCTCATGCGGTTATTGCTGGACCTACAAAAATAGGTAAAAATAATCACATTTATTCTTTTGCCTCTATTGGCGGAGACCCTCAAGATATCACTTATCAAGAAGGCCAAGAAAGTAATCTAATTATTGGTGATGACAATCTTATTCGAGAGTTCTGCACCATCAATCGTGGCACAGAAAAAGAAAATTCACTAACAAGAGTTGGTTCCAACAACATGTTGATGTCGTACGTTCACATCGCCCACGACTGCCAACTAGGTAACCACATCATTATGTCGAACAATGCCTCCCTTGCAGGACATGTCCGTATTGCTGATTGGTCAATCTTAGGGGGCTTTGTACTGGTTAAACAATTTTGTATGATTGGTCGACACACTTATGTTGGCATGGGTTCGCAAGTCAATAAAGACATTCCTGACTACATGGTTGCTGCAGGCGTACATCCAAAAATTCGCGGAATTAATGCCGTTGGCATGAAAAGACGTGGCTTCAGCTCAAGCTCAATTGCCTCCATTAAGCGCGCCTTTAAAATAGTCTATCGCGAATCCCAGGGAAGGCTTCTTGATAACGCTTTAACCGAGCTGGAAGAGTCGGAAACAGACAGTCGCGAAGTGATGCAATTTGTGGAATGCATTCGCAACTCACGAGTGGGTATCATGCGCGGACCAGCCGACGAATAAACAACCCATCATGGAAAAATCCTTTATAAAGTCAAGCGGTGTTGTTACTGCGATGACTTTGTTATCGCGTATTTTAGGCCTGGTTAGAGATTTTATTATTGCCAAATACTTTGGCGCAAGCGGTCTTTCTGATGCCTTTTTAGTTGCTTTTCGCATTCCAAATTTCTTTCGCCGTCTTTTTGCCGAAGGCGCTTTTTCACAAGCCTTCATTCCCATTTTGGCGGACAGTAAAGCAAACCAAAGCGACGATGAACTGCAAAAGGCTATTAATCACATTGCAACCAAATTGCTTAGTGTTTTAGTGTTGATCACAATTGTGGTGATGTTATTGGCACCATTAGTGATGTTTATTTTTGCCTGGGGCTTTTATTTTAAGGCCGATCAAAGTCAATACTTCTTGGCCTCAGACATGCTAAGAATTACCTTTCCTTACCTTTTGCTGATTTCCCTGACAGCACTATCCGGCGCCATCCTTAACACTTATGATAATTTCAGTGTGCCTGCCTTTACCCCTGTACTGCTGAATGTCTCTTTGATTCTTAGTGCGATTTTTCTATCAAAATATTTAGAGACACCTATTATGGCGCTCGCTTGGGGGGTGCTGATTGGCGGCGTTGCCCAGCTTGCTTTCCAAATTCCTTTTTTGCGAAAAATCCACCGCATGCCAAAACTCAGGTTTGGCTCACACCCAGCAATACAAACTCTTAAAAAACGCATGTTGCCTGCTTTATTTGGCGTTTCGGTGTCTCAAATAAACCTTTTAATTGACACTATGATTGCCTCAACATTGATAGCTGGTAGTGTTTCTTGGTTGTATTATTCGGACCGCTTACTAGAATTACCCTTAGCCTTAATTGGTATTGCTCTGGCAACCGTTGCTTTGGCAAGGTTGAGCAATTTTTATGCAAAAAATGACACAGAGAGCTTTGAAAAAACCATTGACAAAGCGTTGGTTTACGGTCTGATTCTTGGCCTGCCAGCATCGATTGGCCTTGTTATGCTCTCTGATGGCCTCATTATCACTCTGTTTCGCTACGATGCCTTTAATGCGAACGACGCTCTTCAGTCGGCTCTGAGTCTTCAAGCCTACGGCTCCGGCTTGGTTGCCTTTATTGCAGTCAAAATCTTGGCACCAGTATTCCTTTCTAGAGGAGATACTAAGACACCAGTTAAAGCAGGTGTTGCCGCCATGCTGAGTAATATAATCCTAAACCTTGTTTTGGCGTATTACTATGGGCATGATGGCTTAGCAGCGGCAACATCGCTATCTGCTGTTTTAAATGCCGGCCTTTTGTATTACTTTTTAACCAAGCAGTCAATCTTTCGACTCAGTCCGGATTTTTATAAAATGCTCATTAAAGTGGGTTTATCAAGCATTATAATGTTGGGCTATATTTACTACGCATCCCCTACAACAGATTTATACCTGCAAGCGGATGCCATACAAAGAGTTATCATGCTAAGTAAAACTATCTTCATTTCTGCTGGAATTTATTTTGCAGGTTTGTATATTTTCGGACTAAGAATCAAGCAACTATGAGCACACTACACTGTATTAAACTAAATAAAGAGCTGGAATCACTGGCGAGAGCTCCCTACCCAGGCGAACTGGGGAAAAGAATCCTCGAAAACGTCTCCAAAGAAGCCTGGCAAATGTGGCTTAATCACCAGACTTTGTTGATCAATGAAAACAGCTTAAGTTTGATTGACCCCAATGCACAAAGCTACCTTAAAGAGCAAATGGAAAAGTATTTCTTTGCGGCAGACGACTTAGACAACATTAAGGGCTACACGCCAGAGAACGGTTAAAAAATGGCTAATATATTTATTATTTCTGCGCCCTCTGGCTGCGGAAAAACCTCACTAGTAAAGGCACTTCTCGAAAGCATGTCTGACTTATGCGCCTCAATCTCTCACACTACTCGCACGCCGCGACCCGGTGAAGTTGATGGCGAGAATTATCATTTTGTCTCAAAAGAGAAGTTTAATGACATGTGCTCGGAAGGCGCCTTTGTTGAACACGCTGAAGTGTTTGGCAATTACTATGGCAGCGCCAAAAAATCCATTAGCAAAGAGCTTGAACAAAACAAAGACGTCATTTTAGAAATCGACTGGCAAGGCGCACAACAAGTAAAACAAAATGTTGCAGCACTGTCAATTTTTATCCTACCACCCACAAAAGAGGCGCTATTATCTCGCCTTCAAGGTCGTGGCCAAGACTCTCAAGAGATCATCAATAAAAGGATGGCTGACGCTGAAAGTGAAATGTCTCATTTTTATGAATTTGACTTTGTGGTCTTTAATGATGATTTTGACACTGCTCTTGAAGACTTAAAGCACATTATTTTCTCTGCCAGGCTCACTTTAAAAGAGCAATCCTACAAGTACAACAATTTACTTAAACAATTGATATAACAATAGATTTAGGTATAATGTTATCTCTAATTATCGCTTAGATCCTACTTAGTAATAGAAATTATGAGTGAATTTGCATTATCAATCGGCAATACAGGTACTGGCATACAGGTACAAAAATACCCGCCAATCCTCTCGCCCGAGCAAGAACATGAGCTGGCTGTTGAGCTGTTTGACAATGGCGACCTTTCTGCAGCAAGAAAGCTTGTCTTGGCGCACATGCGCTTCGTTGCTTTCATTGCGCACAGCTACAAAGGCTATGGCCTAGAGCATGCAGATTTAATTCAAGAAGGTACGATTGGCTTAATGAAGGCCGTCAAGCGTTTCAACCCATACAAGAAAGTCAGACTTTCCTCTTTTGCTGTTTATTGGATTCGCGCTGAAATTCATGAATATATTTTCAAAAACTGGAAAATTGTTAAAGTTGCCACCACTAAAGCGCAGCGCAAACTATTTTTCAAACTTAAGCAGGCTAAATCTCATATTTTTCAAGCACTAACTAACGACCAGGCCGAGCAAATTGCAACCGATCTTGGTGTTAGAGCAAAAGATGTAATTGAAATGGAATCTCGTTTACAGCTTAACGACGTTCCCTTTGAGCTTAACGACGATGAAGATTCTTACACGCCCGAGCAATACCTTGCTGACCCAGGGCAAACGCCAGAGCAATTATTGCTTAGCGATCGCTCTGAGAAAGACCAACAACACAAGCTTTATCAAGCACTTTCAGCCTTAGATGAAAGAAGTATAGATATTTTACAATCTAGGTACTTGAAAGAACAAAAAGCGACCCTACATACTTTAGCAGACAAGTACGGCGTTTCTGCTGAAAGAGTGCGCCAACTTGAAAACAAAGCGATTAAAAAGCTTAAAGAAAGTCTAGAAGCCTAAAACTTCCAAGATCATTTTTCGTTCAATACTAGGAGAAAGTATGGAAATCCGTCCACTACACGATCGTGTCATCGTGCGTAGAGTAGAAGAAAAGAAAACCACAGCAAGTGGTCTAATCATCCCTGATTCATCAACTGAAAAGCCATCAAGAGGCGAAGTTGTTGCAGTTGGCAACGGCAGAATTAGCGCCGATGGCAAAGTCATTCCTTTGGATGTAAAAGTTGGCGAAACAGTTATGTTTGGTCAGTATTCAGGTGCGGAAATCACTGTTGGTGACGAAAAACTTCTCGTCATGAGCGAAGATGAAATCGTTGCAGTTATCGAAGATTAAGGAGATATAGAATGTCAGCAAAAGACGTAAAGTTCGGCTCAGAAGCCAGAGATTTAATGTTGGATGGTGTTAACACCCTAGCCAACGCTGTAAAAGTAACATTAGGCCCTAAGGGCAGAAACGTTGTTCTCGACAAGTCATTTGGCGCACCTCACATCACTAAAGACGGTGTATCTGTTGCCCAAGAAATTGAGCTTGAAGGTAAATTCGAAAACATGGGTGCACAAATGGTTAAAGAAGTTGCTTCTAAGACTAGTGACATCGCAGGCGACGGCACAACAACGGCAACAGTATTGGCGCAAGCGCTAATCACCGAAGGCGTTAAAGCAGTTGCAGCAGGAATGAACCCTATGGACCTAAAGCGCGGTATTGATAAGGCAACATCAACTGTTGTTGCGGCCCTTCAGGCCTCTTCACAGCCATGTAACGACTCTGAAGCAATTGCCCAAGTGGGTACTATTTCTGCCAACTCAGACACATCTGTAGGTGCCATCATTGCTGAAGCAATGGAAAAAGTAGGCAACGAAGGTGTGATTACCGTTGAAGAAGGCACAACACTTGAAAATGAACTTGATGTTGTTGAAGGCATGCAGTTTGATCGCGGCTACCTTTCACCATATTTTATCAACAATCAGGAGTCTATGACTGCAGATTTAGAGGCGCCTCTAATTTTGCTACACGATTCTAAAATTCAAACCATTCGTGATTTATTGCCAGCGCTTGAAGCGGTTCAAAAAACAGGCAAATCATTACTTATTGTTGCTGAAGATATCGACGGCGAAGCATTAGCAACTTTAGTTGTTAACAACATGCGTGGTATCGTTAAAGTTGCTGCTGTTAAAGCACCAGGTTTTGGCGATCGTCGTAAGGCAATCCTACAAGACATCGCTGTTTTGACTGGCGCCACGGTTATCTCTGAAGAAGTTGGGCTTTCACTAGAAGGTGTTACTGAAGAGCACCTAGGCACAGCTAAACGTGTTGAAATCGGTAAAGAAAACACAATCATTATTGATGGTGTTGGCGACAAAGAAAATATCGATGGTCGTATTGGTCAAATCAAAACTCAAATCGAAGTAACAACTTCAGACTACGACAGAGAGAAATTGCAAGAGCGTCTTGCGAAACTTTCTGGCGGTGTTGCAGTAATTAAAGTTGGTGCTGCTACAGAAGTTGAAATGAAAGAGAAAAAAGACCGTGTTGACGATGCGCTTCATGCAACTCGTGCAGCTGTTGAAGAAGGTGTTGTTCCGGGCGGTGGTGTTGCACTTGTACGTGCTATCTCATCTCTTGACTCACTTACAGGTGACAACGAAGATCAAAACGTCGGCATCACAATTACTAAGCGCGCACTTGAGGTCCCACTTAGACAAATCGTTACTAACGGTGGCGGCGAAGCTTCTGTTGTTCTTAACGAGGTCAAGCTAGGCAAAGGCAACTTTGGTTACAATGCTGGTACTGAAGTTTATGGTGATATGCTTGAAATGGGTATTTTAGATCCGACTAAAGTAACGCGTGTAGCACTACAACATGCTGCAAGCATTTCAGGTCTTATGATCACTACTGAAGCCATGATTACTGACGCACCACAATCTGGCCCTGCAATGCCTGATATGGGCGGCATGGGCGGCGGTATGCCGGGAATGATGTAAATCATTTACCAAGCTGATAAAAAGCCCCATTTTTTGGGGCTTTTTTTTGGTATTATTATTGCAAATATTATCACCTCAAACTATGTCTAATTACGACGCCTCATCCATTGAGGTTTTAACCGGGCTTGAACCAGTTCGCAAGCGCCCGGGGATGTACACAGAAACCGAACGCCCCAATCATCTTGCTCAAGAAGTCATCGACAACAGTGTTGACGAAGCTGTTGCGGGACACGCAACGCAAATCAATGTCATCCTCTTTGCTGATGGATCTGTCTCTGTAGAAGACAATGGCAGAGGTATGCCAATCGATATCCACCCAGAAGAAGGCGTACCCGGCGTTGAGGTTATTCTCACTAAACTACACGCTGGCGGTAAGTTTTCAAATGATTCTTACCAGTTTTCAGGTGGCCTGCACGGGGTTGGCGTTTCGGTAGTCAATGCCCTCTCAAAATTACTTGAAATTTGGATTAAAAGAGACGGCAAACAACACTACATGGCCTTTGGTTCGGGCAAGAAAATATCTGACTTAGAGGAAATAGGTGATGTTGGCAAGCGCAACACAGGCACAACCGTTAAATTCAAGCCCGATGCCGAATTTTTTGATACCGTTAAATTTTCAGCAAGTCAGTTGCGTCACAATCTTCGCTCAAAGGCAATCCTTTGTCCTGGGCTTGAGGTTAATTTTGAAAACCAAATTGATGAAACCACAGATAAGTGGATTTATAAAGACGGCCTTAGGGATTACCTTAAAGTCTCCCTAGATGGATTAGACTGCCTGCCAGCCGATCCTTTTATTGTGTCTTTTGAATCGGCGCAGGAGCAAATGCATTGCTCACTAACTTGGACAGAAAACACAAGCAACACAATTGCCGAAAGCTATGTCAACCTTATCCCAACCATTGGCGGAGGTACGCATGTTAATGGCCTTCGTTCTGGTCTTACTGATGCGCTAAAAGAATTTTGTGAATTCAGAAGCTTAATCCCAAAAAACGTTAAATTAACACCGGACGATGTTTGGCAAAAAATAGCCTACGTTCTATCAATCAAAATCCTAGATCCTCAGTTCTCTGGACAAACCAAAGAAAGACTCTCATCAAGAGAGTGTGCCGCCTTTGTCTCAGGAGTTGCTAAAGACGCCTTTAGCCTTTGGCTTAACCAGCACACCAATATTGCTGAAAAGATTGCAGAATTGGCAATTATGAACGCACAGGCCAGACTTAAGAGCGGCAAAAAGGTGATTCGTAAAAAAATCGTCAGCGGTCCTGCCCTGCCGGGCAAGCTTTCAGATTGCACCAGCACTGACTTGAACCAAACAGAGGTTTTTCTTGTTGAAGGCGACTCTGCTGGTGGCTCTGCCAAACAGGCAAGAGATAAAGAATACCAAGCAATCTTACCGCTGCGAGGTAAGATCCTAAACACTTGGGAAGTGGACTCATCAGAGGTGCTTGCCTCCAATGAAATACACGATATAAGTGTTGCTATTGGACTTGAGCCAGACTCTGTTGATTTGTCAGGCCTGCGTTATGGAAAAATCTGCATTCTTGCTGACGCCGACTCTGACGGTGCGCACATTGCCACTTTAATTTGCGCTTTGTTTGTTAAGCACTTTCCAAAGTTGGTTCGTGCGGGCCATGTCTATGTTGCTATGCCGCCCCTGTACCGAGTTGACGCCGGCAAGCAGGTTTTTTACGCTCTTGACGACAATGAAAAAGATGCAATAAGTGCTAAAATTGAAAAAGAAAACAAGCGAGTAAAAATCCAAATACAGCGCTTCAAGGGTCTTGGGGAAATGAACCCGAAACAACTTCGAGAAACAACCATGCAGCCTGATACCAGGCGACTGATTCAGTTGACGCTTGATAACCCATTACAAGTAACCCAAACCATGGACATGCTGTTGTCTAAAAAACGCGCGTCGGATAGAAAATCTTGGCTGGAAACAAAAGGCAATCTAGCCAATGTCTAAGGCAGTCATTCTTCTTTCAGGCGGACTTGACTCAACAACGGTATTAGCAATTGCACAATCACAAGGTCTTGAGTGCTATGCACTTAGTTTTGATTACGGCCAAAAACAACGCTCCGAACTTAACGCAGCAAGGGCAATAGCAAGCGAATTTGGCGCGACAGAGCACCGAGTTATGAGGGTTTGTCTAGACGATATCGGCGGCTCTGCGCTTACTGATCCCAACCTTGAAGTGCCAAAATTTACCCAAAGTGACGAAATCCCGATTACATACGTTCCCGCAAGAAACACCATTTTTCTATCTTTTGCGCTTGCTTGGGCAGAGGTGCTTGACGCTCAATCCATTTTTATTGGAGTAAATGCCCTTGACTACTCTGGCTACCCTGATTGCAGGCCAGAATACATAAAAGCTTATGAAACGATGGCTAATTTGGCCACCAAGCAATCCGTTGAAGGCGATAAAATTCAAATTCACACACCACTCATCAATCTCACTAAGGCCGAAATTATTCAGCAAGGCCTACGTCTTGGCGTTGATTACTCAATGACCACGACTTGTTATCAAGCAAATGATAAAGGCGAAGCCTGTGGGGAATGTGATGCTTGCATTTTACGACAAAATGGTTTTGACCAAGCGGGTGTTGACGACCCCACCCGCTACCAATAAAATAATTCAAATTAACCTTGCAAAAGGCTAATTTGGCGATAAAATAGTAACCTTTAAAACTAATTAAGGAATATAGTCAAAATGAGCATTGAAGAAAGAGTACGTAAAGTTGTCTGCGAGCAGCTAGATGTTAGTGGTGATATTGACGATAACGCTTCTTTTATCGACGATCTAGGTGCAGACTCTCTAGATACTGTTGAACTGGTTATGTCTCTTGAAGAAGAGTTTGACTGTGAAATCCCTGATGAAGAAGCAGAAAACATCACAACAGTCCAACAAGCAATTGACTACGTTAAAGCAAATACGTAATAACGACTAATAAATCCTGAAAGGCGCTTTTTTTTAAATTAAGCGCCTTTTTTTTAGCAAAAAACCAATTAAGTATCATTATGAACAAAAGAAGAGTTGTTGTTACCGGCCTTGGTATCGTTAGCCCTGTTGGAAATTCTGTCAAACAATCTTGGGATAATATTCTCAACGGCGTTTCGGGAATCGACTACTTAACAAATCTTGACACCGAGGGCCAAGTTGTCACTTTTGGTGGCTCGGTTAAAGACTTTGATATTAGCGACTACATTAGCCCAAAAGATGCAAAAAAAATGGATATCTTTATTCATTATGGTATGGCGGCTGGCATTCAAGCAATTGAAGACAGCGGTATTGAGGTTACTGATGAAAACGCCGAACGCATTGGCGTTGCTATTGGTGCTGGTATTGGTGGACTGCATACCATTGAGAAAACATCCAATCTATTTAGAGACAAAGGTGCTAAGCGTATTTCACCCTTCTTTGTACCCTCTTCTATCATTAATATGGTCTCCGGAAACCTTTCAATCAAATACGGTTTAAAGGGCCCTAACTTTGCCATTGTAACTGCTTGCACAACAGGGACACACAATATTGGTGATGCCTCAAGACTGATTGAGTACGGCGATGCGGATGTGATGGTTGCCGGTGGCACGGAAATGTCAACAACCAATATTGGTCTTGGCGGCTTTGCTGCTGCACGCGCCCTTTCAACTCGCAACGAAGACCCAAAAACAGCCTCTCGACCTTGGGATGTTGATCGTGATGGCTTTGTTCTTGGTGACGGTGCTGGTGTAATGGTTCTTGAAGAATACGAGCACGCCAAAAAACGCGGCGCTAAAATTTATGCTGAAGTTACTGGTTACGGCATGAGTGGTGACGCCTATCACATGACACTACCTTCCGAAGGTGGTGAAGGCGCTGCAAGATGTATGACCAATGCGCTGAGAAACGCGTCCGTTAACGCCGATCAAGTTGACTACATTAATGCTCACGGCACCTCTACACCTGCTGGCGATATTGCAGAAACTGACGCCGCTAAATTAGCACTAGGTGATCATGCTTACAATCTTGTTATAAGCTCTACAAAATCAATGACAGGTCATCTGTTAGGTGCAGCTGGCGGCATAGAAGCTGTCTTCACAGCTCTTGCGATACAAGATCAAGTGGCACCACCTACGATTAATATCTTTAACCAAGATCCGGCGTGCGATTTAGATTATGCTGCCAATGAGGCGAGAGAAATGACAATCAATCATGCTATTTCAAATTCATTTGGTTTTGGCGGAACGAATGGCTCAATCGTTCTATCTAAGATAGACTAACTTTCTACTCTTCAAGTACTAGTGTGGATGTCTGAATGACGTCTGCTTCAGCGATAAGCTCTTCGACGATGTTGTAAATGCGAATAGCGCCATTTTGAATACTATGGAGCGCTTCTTTTTTGTGAATGATAATTTGCCAGCTTTCGTCATCCGATTCAAACTTGACAGCACCTCCAATAAGTGCCAGTGCAACAATCACACCTAACAAGAATTTAATCACTTTTTGACGTGCCTTTTTCTATCATCTAGCCCGTATTTTACCCACTGTTTTATCACTCTATGTAGATATTCCAGAGGCCTTTAATAGACCTTCAAGTTGGGGTCTCTCCCCTCTAAATTTTTGATATTGCTGCATAAAATCAAGACTGCCACCAACCTCAAGAATGCACTCTCTAAATTTTTTCGAAGCCTCTGAGCCAATACCGCCATTTTGTTGGACGAAATCATAAGCATCTGCCGCAAGAACTTCGGCCCATTTATAGCTAAAATAACCCGCCGCGTAGCCGCCAGCAAAGATGTGAGAGAAGGCGTTTAAAAATCGATTTTCATCAATAATTGGCATCAACGATGTCTTCTCTCTTACCTTTGCCAATACAGTATTGGTGTCATCGCTTACCATGTGAGTATGAATATCCCAAAGAGAAAATTCACATTGACGCAACATCTGTAATCCCGACTGAAAATTCTTTGAGGCTACTATCTTTTTATACAAATCTTCGGGCAAAGTCTCGCCTGTTTGCCAGTGCGATGAAATACTCTCAATTACACCTTTTTCGTAACAATAGAACTCCATGTATTGGCTTGGTAATTCAACGCCGTCCCAAGGTACGCCATTGATTCCAGCAGCACAAGGGTAAGGCACTTTGGTCAGAACATGATGTAGGGCGTGGCCAAATTCATGAAACAAAGTAACGATTTCATCAAACTCAAATAACGCCGGTTTGTCACCCGTTGGCGCATTCAAATTACACACAACGAAAGCTACTGGCAAGTTATCTTGGTATAGACCTTGATAATCAGACATCCAAGCGCCGCCACGTTTATTTTCTCTGGCGTAAGAATCTAAATATATTCGCCCAATAGGCCCATTGTCATCCGCAAGCTCAAGCACTTTAACGTCGTCGTGATAAGTGGTTTCTGACACTTGCGAGACACAAATACCATACAATTTTTCAATGGTTGAAAAGAGTCCCTGCAAAACGCTTTCTTCTGGAAAATACGGCGTTAAATCGGAGCGCTTATAGCCAAACTTTTGTTGCTTTAATTTTTCCGAATAGTGCGTCAAATCCCAAGGTGCCAGTTCACGTCCTGCAAACGATTTAAGCTCTTTCAGTTCGCTTGTTGCTTGATCCTTTGAGCGAATAACAAGTTCGTCTAAAAAGCCAACAACCTCCTCTGCTGAGCCAACCATTTTAGATTCAATAGAGAGTTCGGAATAATTCTCAAACCCTAGCAATTGTGCAAGCTCACTGCGAAGTCTCAAGATGTCATTCATCACCTGCTGGTTATCAAAATCTTTTGAAGTAGTGCCCACGTCGGATGCTCGTGAAATATAAGCTCGGTAAATCTCCTCTCTTAAGGAGGTGCTGTTTGCATAAGTCATGACGTCCATATAGACAGGAATTTGCAAACTTAAACAATAACCATCTTCAGTTCTTACTTTGGCCAATTCGGTTTCAGAATAGCCATCAAGCTCTTCAATTGTTACTGTCTTTTTCCACTCGTTAGTTGATTGCAATACATTTTTTGAGAATTGGTTACTAAGCAAACTCAACTCTTCTTGTATTGCCTTAAAGCGTTCTGAGGCCGTACCCTCCAAACCAACACCAGAATGCTCAAAGCCCAGAATGGAGTCTTTTACAATATGTGATTGCTGCTCATTCAAGGGGGTATCTTGCAGCCGTTGAAAAGCATGATAAAGCGCCCTATTCGCGCCAAGCTCACTGTAATACCGGGAAATTAAAGGCAGTGTTTTTTCATATTCAGTGTTGAATTCTTCACTAAATACAACAGAGTTCAAGTGAGAGTTAACACTCATCTTTTGACCTAACTCGTGCTCGATTTGATCTAGTGACTCAACCACGCTTGACCAATCTTTGCCTGCACTCGCAATATTGGCTTGAGTTAAGCCTCTTTCGGTCAGTTCGGCAATGGTTTTCTCAATATCACCAACATTGAAATCAGGGGTTTGGTTGTTGTTCATTTGTACCTATTTAAGCAAGAAAATAACATTCGTTAATTTTGCCAGATTATTGAATTATTCATCATAAAATTAATAGCAATCAGCAACAAATATTGATAAGCTTCTGGCTATGAAAAAACAGAAAATTTGGACGCCGGTCCTTGGGCCGCCCTGGGGTGTAATGGACGAGGCGTAGTCATGTCACTTACTCGGGAAAGATAATAGCCAAACTCATGGCTTAACAGGCATTCAATATTGGAAAGTCCTGTTCCGATATCTAAAGTTAAAATATCACCCTTTCACTCGCTTCACCTTCTCGGTGCATCGTTGGCCATTTACTGGAAAAATCAGAAAGACAATAGCGCAAGACTACAAAGCAAGCATTAAATCAGTATTTTTATCTCTACCAGCCGTTAATCGCCTTAATTTCTTGGAATTCGTGAATGCCAAAAACGCTGTATTCTCGGCCGTTGCCAGATTGCTTATAACCCCCAAAAGGCACGTCATAATCTTGTGCTGCGCCATTAATATGAACAGTACCTGATTTTAATCGCCTAGCAACACGGCGTGCTTTTTCTCTATCAGAAGACGAAACATAAGCACCAAGACCAAAATCTGAATCATTGGCAATTTGAATAGCTTCCTCTTCGCCCTCGAAGCGGATGATGACCAAAACTGGGCCAAAAATCTCTTCACGTGCAATGCGCATTGTGTTGTTAACGTTAGAAAATAATGTAGGTTTGACAAAATAACCCTTTTCAAAACCTTCTGGCTTGCCGAGCCCACCAGCTACCAATTGGGCGCCCTCATCGATACCGATTTTAATGTAGTTTTGAATTTTCTCAAATTGAGTTGCCGAGACAACTGGACCGAGATGATCACCCTCTTGATGTGCGCTGCCAATCGTGTGTGCCTCAGTCGCCCTTT
>LWDU01032347.1_pt1 | contig 51916 bp, 48 predicted proteins | sample 727161 | NCBI WGS metagenome assembly LWDU01 (sample SAMN04566230, study PRJNA314399) | hydrothermal vent metagenome | isolation source: deep sea hydrothermal plume seawater | place: Mexico: Gulf of California, Guaymas Basin | collected 2004-07-11
GAGGACAAGATTATCCTTACTCCAAACTGGATGCATTGGGACGCAGGTAACTTCAACATCAACAAGTTTACTGAAATGACAAACGTCGACGAATCGAACACTCGCTTGCTCGCATTCACTGACGGTGAAGCTGATTTCGGTGCTCTAAACTTCGAGGATTTACCTAACTTCTGCTACATCGATGCAAACGGAAACGGAGAATTTGATGCAGGCGAAGATGATGCCCTCGATGACAAGCCGAACATCGCAAGCAAAGATGGCTACATTTGTGTTTACAGAGAATCATTCACAATTACTCTAGCTGCTTTGAATCTTGATCCAAACGATGCTAATGAAGACCCTATCCTAAACTATGATACAGATGGAGATGGTGTAGATGACGCTAACGTTATGGCTAATCCAAATGTCCGCACTGCAATTGCTTACGCGTTCGATTATGACACTGCTCGCAGAACTACATATGACAACAACTTGGCACCTGTGTACGGTCCAATTCCTAACGGATTCCTATATGACGAATCTCAGTACGAAGTTTTCACATATGATTTGACATATGCTGAATCTCTTCTAGAAGATGCAGGATTTATCCGCCAGTACGATTGCGCTGAATTGGCTAACAACAACTCTGTTGTTGTGCCTGTAGCTGACCGTGATGGAGATGAGTGCCGCTTACCATCGATTCTACGAATCATGGCTAACGAAGGAAACGATTACCGTATCGCTATGGCTGCACAAATTGCGCAGTCATTAGGTTCGATTGGTGTTGCAACAAATGGTGATGCAAAGCCATGGGCTGAATATCTCGACATGTACTTCACTGGAACATTCGAGATTAGGTTCAGTGGTTGGGCTCCTGATTATCTAGATCCAGATAATTACTGGTCCCCATTCGCTGCAAGCACAGAGGATGTTTACGGTACTGGATACAATAATCCAGCATTAGATGCTCTTCTTTCAGCTGCAAAGGTCTCAACCGTTGACTCAGAACGCCTCGATCTTTATTCACAGGCGTTCGAGCTATGGGTAGAGGATCCGAACATGATCATTATCGGTCAAGGAAATGGTATTGGTGCAAAGCACAATGATATCTGTTCAGCACCTTGGGCTGCTATCGGCTCAGCACACTGGTTCGACTATGATAAGCTACCAATGGTAGACGGCGAACTTGTTGGAAGCTGTTCTTGAAAAATTTAGATAATTTCTGAATTACGTAAGGCCGGCGACCGTCGCAATTTGCGGCGGTCGTCGAGCTGTTTATGTAAAATCTTTTTTTTATTTACATCGACATCAGCAATCCGATGAACTGATAACTCAAATGCCTTGCCAAAAACTGGAGTTGGTGTAAGGTGAAGTTACACGAGTTTATCGCTCGAAGGGTAATCTTACTAATTCCTGTAATGATAGGGGTTTCAATCCTCACGTTTTCATTGCTAAGCCTTGTCCCTGGCGACGCTGCTGCATCTGCTTGTGGAGACAAATGTGGTGTAATTGTAGATATTGGCTGGTATGAAGTCGAAAATGAAACCACTGGAGAACTTGAAATTGTAGATGTGCCCATATCAGCTGTTGAATCAAATCGAATGAGGATGGGAACAGAAGAAAATATTGTTGAGAAATACATGAAGTACATCGGAGTAGATGGGCCCTATCTGGGGAATGAATATTTAATATTACAATCCAATAATGAATTGAAACCAGTTCATGAAGTGGGAGACCTCATTGAAAGGACGGGGCTCGTTGACGGATATTGGGGCGATTCAACATTATTTCATCGCCCGGTAGCCGAAGTGGTCAAAGATGTCGCACCAGTGACCCTTGAGATGTCTTTTCTTGCTCTAGCAATTGCGTACCCACTCGGCATTTCTCTAGGGATTTTGAGTGCAGTTTGGCAGGATCAAATTTTTGACCAACTATCCCGGTTGATGGCAATTGCCTTTGTTAGCTTACCGATATTTTGGTTGGCAATTTTATTTCAGAAATTATTTGCTACAAAAATTGGAATTTGTGATGATTTATTTGGAACCTCAGGAGGCTGTTTCCCAATATTTGGACGCCACGACCCAAGTCTGGCATTTCCCTCGACTGGCTATGTAAATTATTATCCGTCAGAAGGCACAGGTTTCCATTTAATCGATAGTTGGTTTGTTTCAAGTGAAACTTTAGATGGTTTGGGATCTGATTATGACACCAGATGGGAATTATTTAAAGACACATTAATGCATCTAATGTTGCCTTGTTTGACTCTAGGTATCGCAAGTGCTGGTGGTTTGTTACGGTACATGAGAGCGAGTCTTCTCGAAGTGTTACGAGAAGATTATGTTCGTACCGCGAGAGCAAAAGGGCTATCTGGTTCGAGAGTAATTTTAGTTCATGCTTGCCGTAACGCCCTTGTTCCAATTGTAACTTTACTCGGTTTCTCTATTGGTGGAGCCATCGGTGGAGCGGTATTAACCGAAACGATATTTGCATTTACTGGTATGGGGAGAGTTGCTATTGAGGCAATTCAATATGATGACCAAATAGTGGTGATGGGAATTACCTTGATTACTTCTATTATTTTCCTTCTAGCAAATTTAATAGTTGATATTTCTTATGCAATCGTTGATCCAAGGGTGAGACTAGAATGATGTTAGATTATCTTTCTTCATTATCCCTATATGTGTTTCTGTCGTTCATATTTGCTATTGTTTTCGGCGTCACAATGAAGCCACGTGACACTGGAATTGCAGGCATTATTTCTATTCTTTTTATTCCGATTTCTGATGTTTTCCTTGTTTTCAGTATTTGTACAATTATACTGAGTGGAATTAAATATAGCCTGTCCTATTTTGGATATTCATGGAATGAACAATATGCAAAGGGTAGAGATGATCGTAAGGAAAGTATCCGTTTAATCGTTGAAGGATTTGAACAGAAGAAATCAGATATGCGGAGAAGTATTCTGATTTTCACCAGATCTACATTAGCGGTTGTTGGAATATTATTAGTCATTACAGTCTCAATGTTGGCTGTTTTTGCTGAAGATATCGCTGTTGAGCACCCAACTAGGGATTTACAGGATACAGAAGATGTATGGAGAATCGATTACGAACCACGGGCTGCTGAACCAGGTTCTGATGAATGCAGACAACGTGAACAAAGAGTTTCTCTCACTGAATTGAGAAGATATGATACGAATATGACTCCGGCTGTATCGGCGGATAAAATCGACCCAGATACGAAGTCATTCTATACTGACCCAGTTGATGTCTTTATAATTATAAAAATTGTAGATACAAAAGGATACAATAATTCGAATGGACTAACTTTTTCTGAACATATAACAATTTTTACCGATGAAAATGGAACTGACTTTCTTTTGGTTTCAGAAGAATTATTTGATATTCGTCAAATAACAACCGTTTACGTCACCTATGAATTTGATAATAGTGAGATGGAAGTTTGGTGGATGCCAGAATCACATAATATCTGTATCCTCGGGACAAATTTCGAAGGTCACGATTTGTTCTCAAAAATTCTTTATGGGGCGAGAATTTCACTTAAAATAGGAATCACAGTTGCTTTCATGACAGTAACGCTCGGGACCATTATAGGCAGTATCAGTGGCTATTACGGCGGGCGTGTCGATGAATTTATCATGAGACTGACGGATGTGTTTTTTGCAGTTCCAGGACTTATCTTAGCAATGGCATTTGTTGCAGTTTTAACCGCAATCCCTAGACTCGCTCTACCAATGGAATTTGCAGTGTTAATCCCATTAATATTCTTAATTTTTCAATTCCAATCAAAAATTGATGAGTTAACGTCTGGTGAAGTGAAGGCACAATCCAATGAAGATAATTCATTATCACAACTGTTGAATGTAGTCGGACTCATGTCATTTATTCTTGGAATTGTATACTTATTTTGGTCGTTATGGCCTCAAATACCATTTGAGAATTCGTTAGAAGGTGCTACAAATGATGATATAAATATGAGGACATTATTAATTTGTTCCACTTTCATCTTGGGTGCCATCGGAATATTATCAGTGACAATGAAACGCAGGGGGGTCAATCCCAAATCAGCTCTAAATGGTCTATTAAATTCATTTTCATTCAATAATCCAGTATCATATCTCACGATGCGGACTGCGTTATCTGCTCTAGCAATTTTCATTCTCATCAAATCCCTCTTCACAATTGAACCTGATTGGATAATTATTCGGGATTTCGATAGACTCTGGAAAATCCAGGTTGCATTAATTTTCACAGGTTGGCCAGGGTATGCTCGCTTAATTAGGGGTCAAGTACTCTATATCAGAGAAATGAATTTCGTCGAAGCTGCAAAAAGTGTTGGAGCCTCGTCATCTAGGATTATGTTTAGACACATTCTTCCCAATGCTTGGGCTCCTCTTCTAGTCGCATTTACACTAGATATAGGCGGAACCATACTCTCAGCAGCAGGTCTGTCGTTCATTGGTCTGGGGGCAGAGATGCATTCTGCTGAGTGGGGGCGAATGGTCTCAGATGGTAGAAAATGGTTCCTTAATGAGTGGTGGTTAGTTACTTTCCCTGGACTAGCAATCGCATTCACAACTTTAGGGTTCAATCTACTAGGTGACGGACTAAGAGATGTTGTGGACCCAAGGAATAGGAGGTGATTTGTTGAGTGACGAAGTATTACTAGATGTCAAAGGACTTAGAGTTCATTTTGATACTCTCACGGGACCTATCGAGGCGCTACATAATATCGATCTCAAGGTGATGAAAGGTGAGATTCGTGGCGTGGTAGGTGAATCAGGCTGTGGCAAATCTGTAACTTCTCTTACCGCAATAGGTCTGGCAACTTGTGAAGTTGATGAGGGCGAAATTTTGTATGATGGATACGATACTGTTTATCGTAGACAAGATTGGGAAAAATGGTTAATTCGACTTTCTACAATTATTTCTTATATCGGAGCATTACTTATTGTTTTCAACGTATTGAGAATTATTTTCGATACATCGGCCGTCTATGATATCCTGCAAGGAGCTGCCATGATGCTCTTCGGTACCTTTGTTGGTTCAATCGGCAATTTATCGATGTATCGACATGAAAAGGAAATGAGGCGGATTCGAGGTAATGAAATTAGTATGATATTCCAAGAACCGATGACTGCCTGAAGTAATGAAGGAACATAACCATCTTGTAGATAGAGAAATCTCGTACGTGAATAGAATAATTCGGGCATTATTGACTCCATCCACAACAATTATCTCAAAAACAAAGGAAAATCCAATTTCAACTCTAATTCCATTTGCAGTATTATCCTTATATTTCTTGGTGATATCTAAGGGTGCATCAGATTCGTTTGAATCAATATCATGGTACTCCTTGCCACTGATTGTACTAATTGGCATTTTCATCGATGTAAGGGATAATCATTCAAAAAATTGGAATTCGAATGATACAATAAAATCTCTTAAGGCAGGATTATTTATTCTGCCGAATGCCTTTGCCTTTGCTCTGATTCTATACATGATGTTCTGGATGCCAATCGCTGCAATCATGGTGATTTTAATTGGAACGTTTGTCACGGCAATTACTGTAATGGTTCTGTCTGATTTCCTAAAACTAGATTCGGCCCATTCCCGTCAAGTGGTCCAAATTCTTGAAGATGTTCAAATTCCGAATCCCCGAACTGTAGCTACAATGTACCCCCATGAATTATCTGGGGGAATGAGACAAAGAGTGATGATTGCTATGATGATGTCTTGTGAACCGAATCTGTTGATTGCGGATGAACCTACAACTGCTTTGGATGAGAAATGAGAGATAGGAAGGGTACATCGATCATGTTGATTACACACGATTTGGGTGTAATTGCAGAGATGTGTGATACAGTTTCTGTGATGTATGCCGGAACTGTTGTCGAATCTGGCTCTCTCGAAGATATTCTGATGAATCCAAGAATGCCGTATACAATCGGATTACTGCATAGTATCCCTCGTATCATCAAAGAATCCGAAGGTGATAGAAAAGACAGCCTACCAATAATTCCAGGTCAAGTCCCTAGCCCTAACGAGCACTTTGATGGTTGCAGATTCCATCCACGATGCCCATTTGCTGATGAAATTTGCATCTCAACAAAACCTGAAAATGTAGTGATCAAATCTGATCATTTTGCAGCTTGTCACCATGTTGAGAAAACCAAAAATGTTCTTGATGTTGAATCTGCCTTTGAGAATCTTGCAAGTAAATTGATGGAGGTGAACTAATTGTCTGAACCTCCTCTGATAGAAATGAAAAATTTAAAAAAATGGTTCCCGATAAAAGCCGGAATGCTTTCAGCTGTAAAATCACATGTCCGCGCAGTTGATGGAGTCAATTTATCTGTAATGAAGGGAGAAACCCTTGGCATTGTAGGTGAGTCTGGGTGCGGTAAAACTACACTTGGCCGTGTTTTATTGGGTTTGACTCCGATTACTGAGGGGTCAGTCGAATATAATGGAGTCGACATTAGAATGATGAAAAATCGTGTACTTCGGAAAAAAATGCAAATTGTCTTCCAAGACCCAGGCGGATCGATGAATCCGCGAATGTCTGTAAGGTCAATCGTTGGAGAACCGTTAATCATCAATGGAATGTCGGATGGGGCTGAACTGACAAAAATTATTGGTGAATTATTAGAATCAGTCGGGTTAAGCAAAATCAGGTGGCCAGAAGCAGCGAATTGCCGTAGCACGCGCACTGGCTCTAAATCCTGAATTTATTCTCTTAGACGAGCCGACAAGCGCGCTCGACGTATCTGTCCAAGCACAGGTGTTGAATCTGTTAGAAGATATCCAGGAGGAAAAAGGCTTGACATTTGTGTTCATTACTCATTCTCTTAATGTGGTTCACCATATTTCTGATAGAGTAGCTGTGATGTATCTCGGAAAGATAGTTGAATTATCTGATACCATAGGATTGTTTGAAAACCCAGCCCACCCATACACTCACGCACTTCTTTCTGCAATCCCTGAAATTTCCATTGAGGACTCAGATGAAAGAATAATTCTTTCAGGAGATGTTCCAAGTCCAGCTAATCCACCCCCTGGCTGTGTATTCCACACAAGGTGCCCGATAGCAAAAGAAGGAGTTTGTGATGTTGAAATCCCTGAATTATCATCGATTTCTAGTGAACATTTAGTTGCATGCCATTTCCCAGTTGAGCCAGGAAAATCGCTTCCAATTGTCAATTAAGTTGGGAAGAAATCAAGACTAAGCGCATTTTCGTGAGTTCATGAAGGATGGACACGAAGATGATTTGTTCATCGATAATCGAAAGGACTCTGAGTCTGCATTCTGGAGAATTAAAAATGCGGCTGATGCACAGAGGGACGAGCGTGTCCATCGAATTCTAGCTCAAGAAGGTGAGAGCATCTGGCTAACTCTAGGCCGACCTCTCTACATTTCAATCTGCATTTTATTTGATTTTCTAGTATTGTCTGAAATCATTTTTCTATTCGAAAATTATTATGTCGGCCTAATTTTATTCGCACTAATTTTAGGATTTGTTATGACCGTTCAAAAAAGGTTCTACGATGACAAATTCAAATTGGATTCGGGACTGAATAATAAATAAAAAAAATCACACGTCATTTTATTGAGGAGTTATTTCAGACAGATGGCTTAGATGGAATAATTGGGAATTGTTCCGTCGCAACTCTCTCAAAGCGTCGAAACGATGGAACGATTATTCCAATTATCGTCGAAGCAACCATAATCGAAACGGCGATGAATACTGTTGCAGTTAAACCAATTCCATCAATCATATATCCCCCCATTATCGGAGCGAATGGAATAAATAAGAATGAACCGATAGCATCAATCGAAGTGACTCTTCCTCGAAGATGTTGATCTACGCTATCACCAATCGTAGTATTCCATATCACTCCAAGGACACCTATGATTAATCCTTGAACTAGTGCGATAAGTAAAATGCCGAAGAACCAAGGTGTCATTACATAGAGAATATCAAGCCAAGCAGCTATGCTAACTGTAACATAAAATATTGTTCCACGGATTGATTTCGGAATTGGTTTAGATCCTGCGTACAATGCTCCGATAGCAGCGCCAATAGGAGTCGTAGCCCCCCACAATCCATAATGAATTGCATTCCAATCATTTTTTTGGACAATAAAAGGAATGCCGATGTCCATCACTGCACCTCCAATGTGGAATACCATGAAAGCTAAAATACCAACCAATAGCCATGGTTGACTTAGGACGAAATCTCCTGCTATCTTCATTTCAGTTTTGAAATCACCACCTTCTCCACCTTCTTCTAATTTTTTAATTGGTACCTCGTCAATCTGCATCAAAAATGCAGCGCTAATCAAAAAGGTCAGTAAATCGAGCCAAAGGGCAAATTGGAGGCTAGAGAAATGAATTGCTAACCCACCAACTAATCCTCCAATGGACCAAGCAGCAGTACGGGAGGCATTGTGTAATCCAGTTGCTGCTGCCAAAGTATCTTCCTCAACTAAATCTGGGACGAGTGCCTGAATTGCGGGCATCGAAAAAGCAGTCGAAGCACCCATTATAATAGAGGCAAAAATCATTACTTTTACGATATCAATTCCTATAATCAGCATCATTATGAATACAAATGCAGAAACCGCTTGAATCAAATCCATAGCTAATGCGACTCTTTTTCTTGGCATTCGATCAACTAACAACCCTCCTACCATAATCAGAGGGAGATGTGCAAGAAAAAATGCGGTCATTATCATGCCAAAGGCTTTCGGACCACCAATTTCTGCAACTTTCCAACCAACTGCTGTCATGAAAGCTGCCCGGCCAAATTTACTAGCGGTATCACCCAGCATAAATAGGCGAAAATCGCGTCGCCCAATAAGGGGCATTTGAATTAATGGGCATTTCATTAACCAATTAAAGCCAAAACAAGTCATTTGAGAAGTTTCATCCTATTGGGAGATGGACTTTTGGGCAAATGTATAATGAATTAGTAAAATATTAGTCATATGTATATTATTATTAATTAATACTGTGCGTTAGGTCAATAAATTAAGATTTTCATGTCTATTTGAGCCAATGATTATAGTCGAATTGACTCCGCGTTAGAAGTATAGGGTGAATTCTATGTTGACATCGGAGAAAGCGAGTGGTTCAGTTATTTCAGAAGGTCGATTGTCTATGGAATCATTCGAGACAGAATCGGCACGTCGAGGGAGACAGTTGGCTGATCTTTATCATCGCTATAACATCGATACCGAAGAGGTAGATGATGTACAATCTTTACCAATTCGGTTCCTTGTCGAAGTTGGAAAGGTTGGCCTGGCAAAGTACATTTTCAAAGAAATAATTCACTACAAAGGAAACACTGAGGTCATATTGTCTAGACCTTGTACTTACGGTGTCTTCTCTGGACCAGTCGGGGGTTTTTCCCCTCGTCCTCATCTTTGCGTAGGATGTTTGCGATGTACAATTCAACACCCAGAATTTGTCAAAGTTTTGCCAAATCCTGAACGGCTCTCACTGGGCGATTCATACACCACACATGGGCACATTGCTGCGATTGATGAAGAGGCGAAGAAAGGCATGGTTCCAGTTCGTGGACAGGGTTATCGGGGTAGATTTGGTGGCCCTGGATTTGATGGGATGTTAACTGATATGTCGGAAATTGTTCGACCGAGCAGAGATGGAATACATGGACGTGAATTAATTGGAACTTCGGTCGACATCGGCTCCAAACCAATGCACCTATCCTTTGATGAAAAAGGTGAAATAAAAGGAATAAAACCTAAAATGTTCAGCATCCAAGTACCATTTATATTCGACCTTCCTCCAGGTAATTTGGGCACTGAAAAATTAATTCGAGTAATCGATTCAACGAGTAAAGGAATTGATACTTTAGCATGTGTAAATAGTAGTGATGTTGAACGAATGGCAATTGATTCTGCAAATATTATTCCCGTTCTTTCAATTGATGATGCCCAAAAGTCCTCGAATTTCCCCAATGCTCGCCTTATTCAATTAGATGGATGGGATAGTTCAGCAGTAGATGCTGCACGTTCGGTTAGTGACGCTATGATAGGTGTAAGGATAAAATTCGAAGAAGGATGGCAACTTCGACTCGATTCTGCGGTAAATCATGGTGTTGAAGTGATTCACCTGCTAGCAGACCTACATGGCAGAGGTGAAGATGGCCAATTCGTCATCGAATTATTCAAAGAAGCTCATTTGAGATTAATCGAGCAAGGTCGTCGCGACCTTGTGACATTAATCGGTGCTGGCGGAATCGTTGGAGCCGACCACGTTCCTAAATCGATAATCAGTGGGCTTGATGCAGTTGCACTAGATCTTCCAGTTCTCTTTGCATTACAAGGTCGTTCAGATGGATCACTTGTTGAAAGAGCAGGAGTAATCGGAAATTTACCAAATAAAATGGATGAAGGATGGGCCGAACAACGATTAACCAACCTTTGTGGAAGTTGGCGTAATCAATTGCTAGAAATTCTCGGTGCGATGGGAATTAGAGAAGTGCGTCGACTCCGTGGTGAATTCGGGCGTTCGATGATAGTCGAACACCTTGAGGATGAAGCTTTTGAAGGAATAGCAGGTTATGTCGGAGGTGGTAATTAATGACGATTGTAAAACCTAGTGAACTTCTAATCGAGAAGACGACAAATCTGCTACACAATGGAATGAATGCACGAGCTTTTGGTGACTTTGGTGCCCCTGAAGCATTGGGTGATGCCCGTTGGACGGATGAGTTAATTCTCTCGACTTGGCATATGGCAGAAACGGGTAAAATTCCTGAAAAATTAAATTTCAAAACCGGAAATTCGGATGGCGGATTTGACCGACTAAAATTCCAATTCCTCGATGAATCCGAATGGGTCGAGCATTCTGAAAAAATTTCAACAAAACTCGATTTGAATCGCCGTGGAGATGAGAAGAACAAGATTTCCATCGACATCCCATGGTATGGCGGTGGGATGTCATACGGGTCGGTCTCGATTAACGTAATGATGTCACGAGCCCGAAATGCTCGGAGATGGAATTCTTTCATCTCGACCGGTGAAGGTGGTTATCCTACTGAATTGAGGGAGGTTGAAGAGAATGTTATCACCCAGGTTGCTACAGGATACTTCGGTGTTGAAGAAGATACGATTCAAGCTGCACCGATTGTTGAATTCAAGTATGCACAGGGAGCAAAGCCAGGGCTTGGAGGACATTTATTGGCTGTAAAAGCCGGAGAAGACGTCGCAAAATTACGGGGCAGTGTTCCTTTTGTCAGCCTCTTCAGTCCTTTCCCATTCCATTCGACTTATTCTGTTGAAGATCACTCTAAACACTTGGACTGGATAGAGAGTCAAGGTGAGTACACCTCATGACGTCGATATGGTCGCTGTCGGCTCATTCTATGCTGGCGCTCATATTATACATCTGGACGGCGGATATGGTGGTACAGGTGCGGCTCCGGAAATTGCTAAGAAAAATATCGCGATGCCGATTGAATTGGCTATTCCTAAAGTTCACAAATTCCTTGTTGCCGAGGGGGTTAGAGATAGGGTAACACTCATCGCCAGTGGAGGAATTCGAACGGCTGATGATATGGCAAAAGCGATCGCTCTAGGTGCAGATGGTTGTGTCCTCGGAACAACTGATTTGGTTGGCCTTGGTTGCACACGTTGTTCAAATTGTGAAGGTGGCCCCTCCGGCCGTGGATGCCCATGGGGATTAACCACAACCGATATCGAATTACAAGAATGGGTGCCTCAAGATTGGGCTGTTCAGCGACTTGATAATCTCTACAGCGCTATGCAGTGGCGAATGCGAGATATCCTTCGTAAACTAACTGATTTATTGCAATATATTCCTAAGGAGGCGAGCGAATGATTGACCCGAACGTGATAATGGATGCTCGCCGTCGAATGACAGCTCGCCATCCAAAATTTGAGCGCCGTGATGAAGATGCGGCTGAAGGCGGTTGCGGAGTTGTCGGTCTAGCTTGCGAAATCCCGGTTGCCGGCCGACATCTTTTCAATTCTCTAGAACAGATGCGTAATCGTGGAAACGGCAAAGGAGGTGGTGTTGCAATGGTGGGGTTGAACCCCACTGATTTCGGTGTTAATCAAGAAATTCTTGACAATAATTATCTTTATGCAGTCGCATATCTCGACAGTAGTGTTCGCACTGCTGTTGAAGAAAAATTCATTAATGAAAATTTCGAATTAATCCATGTTCACGACATGCCAAATCTGTCATCTTGGCAGAACGATTTACCTGCCTTAGAAGATCGCCCACCTGATGTTGTGGTATATTTCGTTAAACCTCGGAAAGATAAAGTCGATGCGTTCATTGAATCTAGATTAGATGCTATCATCGATGCTTCCGACCGGGAAGCGGTCGAACAAGAATTCGTCTTCCATGCAACTCATGAATTGAATGTGGAATTTTACGCAAAAGATGGCAGAACAGATGCCTTTGTTTTGAGTCATGGGAGAGATATGTTAATTCTGAAAATCGTCGGATATGCAGAGGATGTCATCAAGTATTATTGTCTTGATGATGTTACTTCTCACGTTTGGATTGGACATCACAGATACCCAACTCGAGGAAGGGTCACACATCCGGGAGGTGCACATCCGTTCGGGCAGGGGATCGATGCTGCACTTGTTCACAATGGTGATTTTTCTAATTATGTTTCAGTGAAGGATTATTTGGCTCAAAGGGGGATGGAGCCACTTTTCTTCACTGATACTGAAGTTGCTGCGCTGGCTTATGACTTACACCGTCGAGTCTATGGTTATTCTACTGAGCATGTTATAGAGAGTCTCGCGCCAACTAGTGAACTCGATTTTATCATGCTTCCAGAGGAAAAGCAAGTTGTTTACGAGGCGATTCAGAAAACCCATATTCACGGCTCGCCAGATGGCCCATGGTTTTTCATCATCGCACAGTCAAGTGGAACCACTCACCAATTGCTTGGGATTACTGACACTTCGATGCTGCGCCCGCAGGTATTTGCATATCAGCGTGGTGAGGTTGGAATTGCATTCTGTGGTTCGGAGAAACAAGTCATCGATGCAGTTCTCGATAGCTTAGCTAGTGAAGATACTCGATTTTGGCGCAGAGCCGATGAATATTGGAACGCCAGAGGTGGTTCATACACTGATGGCGGGGCCTTCGTTTTCGATGTAGTTCCAAAATCAGATGGCTCAAAGGAGTTGATAATGTCGGATAAATTCGGTAAGATAGTCAATACTCACCCTAGTGGTGATTTCGAATTAACTTCCGCCGCAGAGCGATCTGGAGTCGATATTTCAGGTGAAGGCCAAGTTGTCTTCAATTCTGTTATCGAAGCATTGCCTCATCTCGGTTGTGCTGAAGCTCGTGCAGTTTTGGATGAAATTGAAGATAATGTGAAAACTGCAGGACGCACGTGGGGTAGGGATGTATTGACATTATTGTTGGATAGAAAATACGACACTGGCTCACTTCGTTCCAGTCTTTGGTTCGATCTAGTTGAATCAAAACTTGTCAGAATACTCGCTTCATCTTCATCTCACCCTTGTGAAAATTACGTTGGTCAGAAGACGATAGGTCATCGACCGAAACCGACTCAATCGAGCCAATCATTCGTTATCGATGCTAGAGAATATCCAATCGAAGGAGTGAATTCCTTCGCTCGGGAACTAGTTTCTCTATACGAAATTGGCTGGATGAACTTCGTAATCCTTCATTGCCGCGGTCATCGCTTCATCGGTAATGGATTCGGGGCTAATACTGATGGTGTCCGAATCGATGTATTCGGTGCTGTTGGGGATTATCTCGGCAGTGGAAATGATGGAATGATTATTCATATGCATGGAAATGGCCAAGATCAGATTGGCCAGATACATAAATCAGGAGAGTTGGTCGTCCACGGTGATGTAGGTCAGTGCTACGGTTATGGTTCGAAGGGTGGGGAATTATTCGTTCTTGGAAATGCTGCAGGACGCCCTATGATTAATAGTGTGGGAAGTCCTAAATTAGTCATCAATGGTACTGCTTTAGATTATCTTGCTGAATCATTCATGGCTGGAGATCCTCTAGATGGTGGTGGATTTGTGATTGTGAATGGAATGCGATTTGACGATAGAGGTGAATTGATTTCTCTCGAAACACCATACCCTGGTGGAAATCTATTCTCTCTTGCAAGCGGAGGCGCGATTTACATACGCGATCCGCGCCAAAGATTATCTGATTCTCAACTAAATGGTGGTGCATTTACCGATATGACCGATGCCGATTGGGAAGTTGTTCAACCAATTCTCTATAAAAATCAAGAACATTTTGGCATACCATTACAGCGTCTGCTAACCGTTGAGGGAGAAATGCGAAGCCCGGCTGAAGTTTACAGAAAAATCATCCCAGTGAAATCGAAGACCCTGCATGCAGAAGCAGCATGGGTTGGACATGCAGACAATTGATTTTCAGAATCGATTCGCTGAGTAATAAGACAAATCAAAGTCTGAAGAAATCCCTTCTACCATGTCCGAAACCAACTTTCCAGTTTGTGGCGCCATCGACATTCCTTGCATGTTATGTCCGGCAGCGAGGATTAGATTGTCATGCTTTGGAGAATAATCTATGATTGGCATTCCATCTGGTGTCATTGGTCTCCAACCATACCATTCATCTTGGATCAAACTCTCACCTGGTGCTCGTAAGAATCGTTTTGCTCCACGTTTTAAAGCTTCAATTCTTGAATGATTAATCTTATTGTTGAGCCCAGAAAATTCCATAGTTCCACCTAGCCTTAATCCACTTTGCCAAGGGGTCACGGCCATACTTGATTCGCTCAAAATCAGTGGTGTATCAACACATCCTTCTGGTCTTTCTAAAGTGATACTATACCCTTTTCCTGGTTGAATTGGAATTTTTATCCCAAGTTTTTTCCCAAGTTTAGGGGTCCATGAGCCTGTTGCGAGGACGTAGTTTTCAGAACAGTATTCTCCATTCGAAGTTTTCACTGATGTAATCTTGTTTTGTTTTGATTCGAATGACTCAACTTGACAATTTTCAAGAATTTCAACACCTAAAGATTCGATATGATTTCGCATACTTATCATTACATTTTCTGGTCGCATTTGTGCGTCAATATCGTAAAACCATCCTCCGTACAAGCCAGATTTCAAACCCGGTTCGAGCTCTAACAGTTCATCTCCAATAAATTCTCTACCTACTAAATTGATATCATCTAACATTCGTTGGAGTGGTACAAATTTATTGAAATCGGATTTAGTTGCATGAACTTGAATACAGCCCTTTTCTTCAAATTCGATTTCAAAACCGTCAATTTCAGCCCATTCATTCCACATCGGCCGGGATTCATCCAAGAGTTGTTGACGGCCGAGCATCGCTCGTTTCAAGGCGGCATTATTACACAGGCCTGCGGTTTTTACAAACCAAGTCAGAGTTGCCCAATCCATAATTGGATTAACATAGAGCGGAGAGTCTTTTTTTACCATCATTTTCATTGCTTTCAAAATTAAACCCGGTCGAGGAAGTGGTAAAGCATGACTTGGTGAGATTAAACCACAATTTTCTTTAGATGAACCGTTGGCGATATTTCCTTGCTCAATAACTCTTACTGAATAGCCACGATTGCTCAGATAATACGCACTGGAAAGGCCGATGATCAAAAAGACCATCATCTCTCCCATTCATAGATTTGCGATTTTTACCAAGCATATCATCACATCGGTGTGCGAAGAATTTTGAAGGTAAATCGTTCTGAGTTATTTGCAGGTGGTTCGGGTGCCGAAGGTTAAGCGACCAAAGAAAGGATGGTTTCGTCCAACTAAGAAGAAAAAGCGACGCGGTCCTTTGGTAGCAGCGAGTGAGCGTGGCTTACCACCTTGCCCCGCTTGTGGGGAATGGAGCATGCAAAGGGATCCTAAGCGGAACGAGATGTTTTGTGGAAATTGCGGTGCTATCGTTTAATCGAGCAGATTCTAGCGAAATTCAATTTACTTGACCCCAGCTTCAACATCTGTCGCAGTGATGAAGAACAGCACCGGGTGCCTAGGGCGTCTCGAGTGATGGGCGATCTGAGCGGCAATATCCGGAATAATTATGGCCCGAATTATCACAAATAGAATGGGTCACAGTTATCGTGTTTTAGAGCCCACTAAACTCTCTAAACCACCTGGGGATTTGCAAATATCTCGGGCTCAAAAACCATGGAAGAGTTATTTTTCCCTACTGGGAAACACGATTCTAATGGCTCTAATTGTTCAATCATCCGCAGCAATTCTAATTGGAATATTAGAATTTAATTCAGCGATTACTTTCGGTGGTGCGATTTGCACTTTACCATTACTTGCAATATTATTATCAATGCATAAACCAAAATTGATTGAAGTTCGTCTAGTTACAGTCAACGAAAATGGGATGTGTGCACATGCTCTACCCGAAGGCGGCTCAATCATGACTCAAAAACCGAGTAATATGCATCGATTTATTATTCGGGACGATTCAATATTAGACACCCCCCTTTCCCGAAGAATTTGGCTAATTTTTACTTCCCTCCTAATCCTCGCAGCAATTTTTTCAGTTTTCGAAAACATTGGAGGTACAGTAGGTCTCGTCGCATCCTACATTGTGGGAATCCCTTTGGTTTTTGCATTATTCTCGATTCCAGCATATGCCTGGTTGGCTTCTTCTTCAAATTTAATTGGTATGCCAACCAGATTACGTGAGGCTGAATCGTGGCTTTTTGCTGGCATGGCTGCTGGTTTGCCTGCTATTTTGATTAATAGTTGGTTGACTCCGGCTCTTACACCATCTGGGTGGTCTACTTCAACCGGAGAAATTTTGACGATTGTGTTGAGTGCTCCGATAGGTGAAGAATTCTTTAAAGCCGTTGCAGTTGCCTGTTTTTTGCCAATGATGAGAGGTCCAAAACATGGTTTTCAAATTGGATTTACAGTAGGTTTAGGCTTTGCAATTTCAGAAAATTTACTCTATATTTCATCTGCCTTTGTGGTCGAAGGATTAGATGGATTATTGTTTACCTCGTTATTGCGTGGAATCGGATCGATTCCAGGTCATGCGGTTTGGACTTCGATAAGTGGTACTGCGATAGGCTGGTGGGTGAGCGATTCTAAGAACCGGGCCCGTGTGTTGTTTTTCGTCAATCGGTTTTCATCAACTGCGATGGCCATAGTTGAGACGATGGGAATCGATGTAGATATGGATGGTGATTTTTCAGGTTATGATGGTCCCGAATATTCGATGATCGACGCTTTGGGTGAGGCAGAGGTGCCTATTTCTGAATCGGATTGGACTATTTCTTCCGATGGAATTCCTTCAATTATTTCTTCATTAATTCCCAAATCAAATCAACACGCACGTCCAGAAGGTTCGGTCACATATGAGAAAATAACTCTTGATATCGAACATTATCGCTCGGGGCGACAAATCCAGATGCCTAAATCCATTCACATTGGATTGTTATTTGCAATATTAGGACATATGTCTTGGAACGGATTGCTAATTTTCTCGACTTTATTATTAGAAAAATTTCATGCTTCTGAATTATTGATTGGGTTAATTTCAATTATTTTATTGCTAGGCATGTTAATCTTGGTATTATTAATTGCAAAATATACTATGCGTGGAATTCAATCGATTGCTTTCCATTGAATCGTTGCTAAAAACGAATAGAGGGTAATTCCAGAGGGAACCCTTCATCACCCGCGCTTCTCGCAGGATAGTTCAGTGTTCACTATAGTTCTTGGCGAAGACCAATATATTTCGCTGATTTTAGTTGCATTTCTACTCTTAGCCTCTCGTGTGAAGGATATGCTAGATAAGAGCGGGCTAATCGCTGCTACGATAGTTGGCTTGGTGGTTTCCTTACTCGGTCACTGGACCTGGTTAGTCACTTTGATCTCTTTCCTAATCATAGGTTCTACCGCGACAAAATGGCGATATGAAGAGAAGTTGCAATTGTCCTTAAATGAGGATAATGAAGGTATTCGCAGTTGGAAAAATGTCATGGCTAATGGTGGCGCTGTGACGCTTTTGGCAATATATAATGCATATTCGGGTGGTTACGATTGGATGTATTTAGCTGCCGTTTCGAGTATCGCTGTCGCTTCGTCCGATACACTCGCATCAGAAATTGGCTCACTCGATCACCGAACTAGGAGCATAACCACTCTAGAGGCAGTTCCCGCCGGAACCAATGGAGGGATGTCGCCTACAGGAACAGTCGCCGCAGCCGCAGGTGGCATCTTCATTGCGACTGTCGGTATTGCATTATTTCCATTCTCAAACAATGTTATTGCAATGCCATATTTTTTCTTTTTTGCCGCCTCAATCGGTTGGCTTGGCTGCCAAGTTGATTCTCTCCTCGGGGCACTCCTTGAGAATCGTGGATACCTTGGAAAACACAGCGTAAACTTCCTTGCAACACTATCTGGTGTGGTTATGGCAGTCATTTTTTACAATAATTTACTATGAGCGTAGTTGCGAGGGGTTTGTGTACACTCGAATGAGGCAACCAAAATGATGGGGGACCGCGGAACTCAGTTTAGGGCGATTTCCTTTGCCCTCATTTTGGTTGGGTTGAGCCTAGCAAGTACTGTTATTGCTCAGCGAAACGCACCTGATGGACCCGGGGTTGAGTGGGAACTTCCGGAGAGCAATATGCTTTTTTTGAAGGGAGATTCCAGCTCACCTTTCTTAGATCGGAATTGGAGCGTATTGACGGGTGAACCTTTGGGTGAAGCTCAATTTCAGAAAACTTTGGGCTATCAAAATTTAATCAATATTCAGTCTGCACCATTAGTCGAAGCGGCTCGATTCGAAGGAAATATTACAGTTCATCTCTTCGCTGCATTAGAGACATCAAATGATGGTTGTAGATTCACAAATCCGGTTCCCGGTTCTCCCCTAGGTGCGACAACAACATTCTCAGTGTCACTTACCTTGGGTGGAGTCCAAGTTCTGACAAATGCAGAAACAGAATCAGTTGTTATGACTGAATCATTTACCGTTGCTCATGAATTCACCGTTCGAGCCACAGATGTAAACGCCAGCTTAGGGCCTGGTGATTTGGTAGGGCTGAAAATTGATGTTAGTCATGATTGCCTTCAGAGTGGAGTTCTCTATTGGGACACTTACGATGCTCTGACTGGAATCGAGTTCGAAGGGAATCTACTCGAACCCGAACTCGATAATGCAATCGATTCAAACGGTATGATTAGGATTGAATTCACTCCAATTTCTCCTTGGGGTAGTGATGATTATGTCTGGCAGGTTCTGGAAATTATTGGACCGATGGACTATGCTCAAATGGTCCATGGGAACGCACCTGAAGATTTACGTCTCGATCATTTCGAATCCCCTCATGGAACTCGAATAGGAGATGCGAACAGAACGGTGTTAACTTGGTCTGCAGACAAACCATTGGCACCAGGGACCTACATGGTTGATGCTTGTTTTGCACTTTCCGACCATAATCCAAGTGAGCCTTGTGATGCTTATGCAGTGATGCGATTTGAGGTTCCTGAACCTCAATCAGCCTTACTAAATGGGTTATGGGCTGCAATTTTAATTCCACTAGCAATAATTGGGTGGATAGGCATTTCGATGCGGGATGCGATGTTACCATTGCCAGCATATGGTGTAATTTTACTGTTAGCGATTGCAACATTAGGTCCAGCGCTTTACCTGCCAGATATTGAAATAGATTCTCCTCGAATCGATGGTGCAGCGCCGTCATTTGCACTTCTTTCACATGGTGAATCTGCTGAGATGATTACTCTAACCGATTTGATTAGCGATTCGGATGCAATCGTTGTTGGTTTATTCTCTCCGAGTTCACCAAATGCCGAACGCCAGCGTAGCGATTTCCAAGCTGCATTGTTGATGATGGAGAGCGACATTAAATTTCTTCAAATCGCCACTGGTGAAGGCGTTCGTGCAGTTGATCTTGATGATTTAGCCGAAGCGGTCAACGAGAGTTGGCCAATATTGATGGATGAAGCTGACTCAAGCGTTGGAAAAGCCTTCCCTAGTGGTGCAAGTGATGCGGTAATCATCATCGACTCAGCGGGTTTTATCTCTGAATGGCGGCCTGGGACAATGTCAGCCCAAGAGATTCTTGACGCAACTGATAACGCTGCGAAAGGCTCTGGAAAAAATCCGATAAAACTCCTCTCCTTAATTACTACAACTGCATTTTTACCTCTCATAATTCTCTCGATGCCCCGAGAAAGAAAATTCAAAATCCCTACCGATCCTTTGATTCCCGGATCTGGCAGTGCGTTGACAATTGCAGCTTCAGGTCTCGGTTTCGCATTCTGGGCATTACCAATATCTCTCTTAGCTGCTCTAGGGCTTGGCGCCTATTGGATTTGGATTGAAGTCATTCTCTCAATCATTCTAATTTATCACGGTGTGTCAATGTTAACGAGAGGGTCGCTTAAGGAAATTGAGATAATTGGGGAATGGGCATATGGGAAAATACCTGGAAATTACCAAAACTGGCGTTCAAAGTCGAGTTTTATCGATGATGTTCACCTCGGGCTTTGGGTCGCATGGCTTGTCTGGCTAAGAATTCCTAACTTGATTCCACAAGGGGTCGGCTCACTCGCACGTTCAGGATTAGTTGGTATTCCTCTATCATTGATTATGCTTGCCGGATTTGTTTTTGTCGCTGGTTTGTTAGTGGTTTTCTCGAGAATTATTGTACTTCTTCCAGGTAAGTTATCGAGACTTCTGGGGTCAGTCAGCGTTGGTCTAAGGCCTCGAGCATGGGGTTTAGCCACATGCATTCTAGGTGCTTGGATTCTGATTAGTCTAATACTTGGGCCTATTCAAGGTTCGATGTAATTATTGATTATCAACGGTGTCCATTCAACCGTGATGATGATAAGAAGAAGGTCTTTCGTCCAGCATACCCTTGGGGGTATAGTATAACTTGGTAGTACAGCGGGCTCCAGTTGCACGGGAATGACGACGAAATTGTGATCTGATAGGTTTTGATGACCAACTGGAGCACTGACCCGTCGCGACCCGAGAGCGTGCCGAAACTAAGAACACGCTAGGCGGAAGATACCCGCTGATCTGGGTATTGAATCAGATTACATCTTTGAAATGGTTAATAAAATATGCTCCTGAATCGGTTGGGTTGAAGGACTAGATGTTCGCGGAATCAATTTATGAGCACGAAGCCGATCGCTGTTTTCCTCGTTGCGATTCTAGCAATTCCGCTGGTTGGAAGCTTAGGTTCTCCATCGGAACAGAGGATTTCGATTGGTGCCGGCCTTATTGCTGATGGGCAGACAACTCAAATTCCTAGTCAGGATGAGATATGGTGGGATTCCTCAATCGATTGGTGGGAAGTGACCACGCTGGATTCGGATCGAAATGGAATTCATGATTCTCTACAATCCGCGGTTGGCAGAGTAAATGTTGTTCTTTCTTATTCACGGGATGTCACGCAATTCGATATTGACGTTCTTGTCGCACTCGGTTATGATATTCATCAAGAATTGCCGAGTGTCGATGCGCTCCTGCTCGGTGATATTAAAGCATCACAAATTTGGCAACTTTCTGAGATTGATGGAGTCATCATGGTCGAGCGATACGGCTCGCTTGTTTTTTATGGCGATGTTCAAACTTTGACTGTGAAGGCAAGAAATTCTACTGAATATCCAGTTGGTGCTTGGAATTTAGGAGTTTCAGGGGCAGGTGTAAACATCGCGTTGACCGATACTGGTGTCGACAACGAGCATCCTGGTTTGTCGGGAAAATTCGTCGCAGGTTATGATGCTGTTTGTTACATCACTTCTGATCCAACATGCATCCTTGCCGGAGGCCGGCAGGACGACGGTTCATTCGACCCCGACGATGGTAATCAGCATGGAACAGCCTGCATGGGAATGGCAAGTGCTACCGGAATTGAAGCAGATGGTTCTCAATCTGAATTTTATGGAGCAGCACCGAACGCTTCTCTTATCGATGTCCGAATCGGTACTGATGTTGGCGCAGGACCGTTCGAAAATTATGTTCTTGAACAAGAATTTTATGAGTCCGCTCTGAACGGTTTACAATGGGTTATTAATCACAAAGACGATGCTTGGCCAGGGGTTGGCGAGGAAAATTATGGAATTGACATTATTTCTCTTTCATGGGGAATTACGAGCCATGAGAACGGTGGTTCAGATGGTTCCGATGCACACAGCCGAATGCTCGATGCTGCGATGGAGGCTGGCGTCACTGTCTCCAATGCTGCTGGAAATGATGGCGAAGATAATGACGGCCTTTCTGGAATGAGTTCCTCTTCACTTTCGATAACCGTGGCTGCAACTGATGACCTTGCAGGTTATTCTTCACGCGGCCCTCGACGAGATAATGGCGATGGAAACCCATTGAATGAGTTGATTCCTGAGGTTAGCGCACCCGGATCGAACATCATTCAAGCAGAAGGGTGCGTGACAAGTGGCGGCTGCAATAACAATATCCCGGGTCAAGATGCTTCTGGCAATACGTATACTGGCCGGGGTTCTGGTACTTCCTATGCGACACCTTCTGTCAGCGGAGTTATCGCACTGTTAATTGACGCGAATGCGAATTTGACACCGCTGCAAATTAAAGAAGTTCTGAAGCAAACAGCGGAGCGCCGCGGTGAAGCGAGCATACCTGATGTTGATCCATATTGGAACCGTGAATTCGGTTATGGTATGGTCGACGCCTATGAAGCGGTCCGACTAGCATTATTTCTCAGTGAAACCAATCAAACAACATCCATTGATCCAAATCTTCAGAATCATTTGTTGAATGTTTCAACCAATGGTTCAATCGAAATCAGTGGTCATGCATGGGGTCAATCCGGTGATGTTGAGAGGGTAGAATATCGGATTGATAATGGGGAATGGCGACAAGCGTTTTACAATGAATCTCAGTTGACTGTAGGGGGACTCACTCCATTCGATTGGTTCGTTAATTTAGATGCAAGTAAACTCCGCTCGGGAAATCATTCTGTCGAAATTCGTGCCTCCTCAAGTGACATGCAATCTCTGCCGATTATCGTTCAAGTACAAGGAAAAGATTCAGAGCTGTCTAAAGTATCTATACCCCCCTTCGTTTTCGCTCTTGTGGCGCTAGTCGGAATTGCTTGGATATCTGCTCTAATCTTAATTAGAGTTCGTTCAGATGATGAAATTGATGAGATGATAACTAATATACGAAAAGATTCTGAAATCGATAATGTTATCGAAGCCGAACTATTGGATTAATCTTGAATCAAACTGTCCCTTTTCCCCGATTCTAAAGGGTTCGGTACATCTATTTCATATCTTGTTGCAGATGTCGGCGGGATATGGTGCGTTTCTCAGACCGAGCGATTAGCATACGTCCAACTGGTGTTCGTCGTATGTTCGACTTAGCTGGAGATGACTCAATTCAGTTTGGATTGGGTGAACCTGATTTTCAACCTCCGCCTATCGCCATCGAAGCTTTTTCTAGGGCGATGAACGAAGGTCGTAACAAATATACGACTACTGCTGGTTTACCTCCTCTTCGACAAAAAATAGCAGAAACCATGCATCATCTCGATTCAAATCTCGATGAATCGAATGTCTGCATCACGATGAGTGGCACCAATGGACTTCTCGACATTTTTCTCGCTTTGGTAAATCCAGGCGACAATGTCTTACTACCTGAACCGTATTTCCCGTTATATCCAACCGATGTGGTGATATGTGGCGGAGAAGCTAACATGTATCCTTGCACTTTTGAGAATGATTTTGTTCCGACAATTTCCGATCTGGAATCAAGGGTTGACGAAAACACTGTGGCAATCCTCTATAATTTCCCTAGTAATCCTACAGGTGGCAATGTTACCGAAGATCAACGTGATAAATTAGTAACTTTTGCCCGTGATAATGATTTATGGTTAATCACCGATGAGGTCTATGACCGAATAGTCTACGATCAAGAACATGTTTCTTTCTTAGGTGCGGGCTATAATAAAGTCATTATGATTAATTCATTTTCCAAAACTTTTGCGATGACCGGCTGGAGAATTGGATATCTTCTTTCTCCCGATGATGAAGCGATGACACAATTAACAAAAATGCAGTATTATGTCACAGCTTGTAGTAATGATGCTATGCAATACGCTGTACTAGAAGCATTGGAACATGCTAGCGATTACCCTGCCAAAATGCGCGATGAATTCCAGGCGCGACGAGATTTAATCTGTGAGCGCCTAAACGCGATGAAAGGTGTATCTTGCCATGTTCCAACGGGGGCATTTTATGTATTTCCTAAATTCGACATTCCGGGAATGACCAGTGAGGAATTGGCAATGGCTCTCCTTGAAGGTGGCGTACTTTGCAGCCCTGGGACTGCTTTCGGAACTGCGGGAGAAGGTCATTTACGATTTGCATATACAACCGGTCGAGAAAATATTTCTCTTGGGATGGATCGTGTCGAGATTGTTCTGAACAAATTGCGTGGAGAATGAGGAATTCGAATGACTCCTCTTTCCGCTTACATATTTGGGGGGCTGGCATTATTTTCTTGCTGGTTTTTACTGAAGGACAAAGATATTCGGTACGCTCTAGGAATTCTCTTTCTTTCGGGAATCGGTTTGTACATTTATGGTCCAAACTCAGTGCTATTCGGGACTTTTCTGAGTTCAGGTTGGATCGCTCTCAACCAAGTTGTTTTCAAGGTAAAAATCGTAAAACCTTTAATCATCGAATAGGTTAAATGGCATATCGATCATTCTTTGAGATTGATCATCTTCACTTGATTCCTCATCTTCATCTATGGAATCATTTTCAATTTGTTCAAAAGAATCCTCGAGCTGTGGGATATTGAAGAGTTCATCATCTTCATTTTTCTCTTTTGGAGCAGGTAAAGAATGGCCAGATAAATTTTCCAATTCTTTGTCTTTTGTTTTCATCCAAGAGGATAGGCCATTCGATCCACCAAGGACACTAATTGTAGTAAAAGTCGCCATAGGTAGCACAGAAATGGCAACGAGGAAATCAATGATTGCAGTTGGTGGAATTTCAGCTTCTGGTGCGACTAAGTTGAGGATAACTCCCTCCAATTGAATATCGTGCCAGTGATTTATGTCTATACCTAGCCAATTGAGAGATGCTGCGAGTACTAGACGGGCAAGCCCCCAAAAAATTACTACAGGTAAAATCCAAGAAATTTTTGTTATTCGCCATAGAATTTTACGGAATAATGCTGCGATTCCAACCAAGCGGGTGGAAATAATTGGCTGAATTCTAAACGATAGCCAAAGAGCGATGAGATATCCAATCATCCCAAGTTCAAATGCCGAATTTGGTTGTATGTATTCATCTGGAATTCCTTCCATAATCAATATAGGGATTGAGATAAGAATAACCTGAGAAGGTACTGCGAGTAATTGCAATCCTCCATGGACTGCGATAAGGTCATTATCATTTTTCCCAACATGCTCGTTAACCATTCTAGCCATTCTGCCATATGGGCTTGAATAGGCTGCCATACGAGAGATATCAATCAATTCAGGGTCATATTTCCTCTGACTTAATCCAAGGGTTGCTGCCCATCCTCCCCTCTCTACAACTGAATTTGGCCGATAGCCGCCAATCACTAATGCGAGCAAGAGGGACACTGTTCCATACACCAATCCAGCAATCAAAATCCAGTGAAATAATTCGGTTCGAATTGAAATACCATAATTTTTCCTATCGATGTCAATAAGGTATGTCAATGAGAAGCCGATAATAGGTACAAGTGTAACTTGAATGAGTAATATTAAGCTTAATCCAATACGATGGGTTAGATTACTCCGCCCCTCCATAATGGTTACGCCACTAGATGCATCCATAAGTCCTTCATCCATATCCTTGACAAATATGTGAGTTATTCAATCTTGTATTAGAATTCAAATAGGTTTCATTCGCCAACAGGGCGGCAAACGAACGCCCCCAATCTTCATACACAGATTGAAGACCCAATGGGATTGTTAGTCATGCGTAGTCTGTCACCAATGTTTGTATTATCTCTAATGCTTTTGATGAGTCTTTCTCCAATGGTACTTCAATCTGACCTTAGGGTAAGACCCGAAGAGAGTTCTGCCGTACCAAAAGCCCTAATCGACTTTGAAGTGACTTCAATCGAGATAGGAAATGCATCTCGCGACGCAAAAACCTGGCTTCAACCAGATGGCTCAGGACAAGAATACATCATGAGAGACGAGACGATTCAAATCAATGTTACTTTCACTCAAGCCGGTTCATCTGGTCAGCCTGCTGCTGCTGAAGGATTTTTACAGATTTGGCATCCGGTCGGATATCTGATTGTAGAGTTCAATGTCAGCATGATTTTGTCAGGTTTCCAGTCTTCCAAAGAAGAATTTATCTGGACTCCAAGAGCAGCTCATAGCGCTCTTGATGAAAATGGGTTTTTAGTTGGAGGTATTGAACTTAAAGGAATCATTGACGGTGGATTAGCTGATGATAATGAAGTGAATAATGACCTGCTCCGCAACATTCCAGTAGCGCTATGGCATGACCCTATGGAGAATGGATTTTGCGGTGATGTTGATAATGATGGAATCGTTGATTGCCCAAACCAATTACAATCCAATATCCCAACCTGGGTTGGTGCTGGTTATGATCCGGATGATTCACTCTCGTCAGACCCAGATAATTTCGGACATTGGCGTATGGATGACTCAGAAAGTGCTGAAGGTTCCCGTCATTGGCGAGTCTCGCGGTCTGGTTCTGATTATGGGAGTAATCGCCACGACCGCTTGTGGTGGGGGTGGTTCACTCCATTCCAGAGTTGCGAAGATCCAGGGCATGGCCTAGGATATGGGACTCTTGACCAAGCGGTGACCAGTTCATACGGTAATAATTTCTGTAAGATTAGAATACGTGGATTCGATTTCTTATCGATGCATTTGGTTACCAATGCTTGGGGTGAGATGGCAGCCGGCGACCAAATTCGCCTCGAAGCCGATGCTGGCCCTGAAGAATATTACAATTACACGTCTCAGCCATTATCTACCACTTCAGGCGATTGGACACAATTGGTTTGGGATATGACCGGTATGCATCCGTCTGCTGATTTTACTATGGCTTTCTTATTCGATTCGGATAGTTCCTATGCGAGTCAGGGGATCCATCTTGACTCATTCTTACTTTTCGCGATACAAAAGGTAGCCGAATACACTCTTGATGTAGATTGTGACGATCCACTGCCCAATTCTTACATGGTTATTCCAGCTGATTCTAATCCTCCTTCCCTTCACTGCTCGATAAAAAATAACGGATATATCGATATCACACTGCGACTTTATACCGAGGTAACGAATCAATCTTGGATGTGGGGATTCCCACTGAGGATAGATTCGAACAACAATGTTGACCACGATAATTTTGTTGTTACAAAGGTTATTCATGCATTGGAGACGATGGAGACTTGGTTCAATTTGAGTATACCTGATGGTGCTGGGGTACAAGATTTGGATTGGGATGTTTGGATTAATGACGGTGTGACAAATTTGACGAAAAATTACATGCACTTGCCGGTTTCCGTAATGGCTTCGTATTCGTGTAAATTGCAGCAGGCTTCTCTTCAAAATCCTGCCGCGACCTTATATCCCGGAGAAAGTGGAATCGTGCCGATGATTTTGAAAAACACTGGGAATCAATTAGCAACATGGAATTTAGGAGTCTCATTTCCCAATCAAGATTGGACAAATGATGCAGGGATTGAATGGCTGTTTAATGGCTCTGAGATAACTCAAACCGAGTTGTCGATAATCGACGAAATAGCGATTGATGCAATTATTACCGTGCCCGATAGAGTTGAACCTGGTACTTACGAAATCACGTTGTTATCGAGCGGGCAATCTCCTGCCCAGTATCAAGCTGAATGGCTTATTTACATCGTCGTTCCAGTTTACTACGAACTTGATATTGAATCAGAAGTCAACAATATGGTGGCACCTGCTGATGATGCGTTACGATTGATTGAATTCCGATTGATCAATCATGGCAATGCAGAGGAAGCTTTCGATCTAAGCATTGTCTCTGATTGGCATCTTGATATCTCGATGAATACAGAGCAAACTTTCGAAATCGATCCATTCGGCGGAGATGCAACGGTCACGATGTTGTTGCCGATGCCTTATGGAATTGTGAATGAAACTTATCCCATTACTTTAGTTGCAACCAGTAAAACCAATCCCGATTATCAGACAAGCAAGAAAATTTTCTTGACCGTCCCTGAGACTTATCTCGTCGAGGTCGAAGATATTGATATGCTCAACGAAGTCTTCCGCGGGGGTGATGATTCGAGGACAGTTAATTGGCGAATTTGGAACCGAGGAAATACAGTAGATTCCTTCCAAATCTCCTTTGATCACCTATCTGATGTATCGGTGAGTGACGTCGGATTGAACAACGGAATAACTCCCTATATTGCTCCGGGGGAATCATTCAATCTGACAGTTCGCTATTCCTTTGACGATTTAGCATTTGGAGATCGGGTCATCGAATTAACCGCTACTAGTATCAATGCTGAATCTGCCGGTCAATCTTCCTTCAACACAGGCAAAGCCGTTTTCCAAGTTGGGACGCAGGGTTGGATTAAACTACAACCACCAGCGCCACTGGTCATCGTTGAGAAAGGATATGAAATTGAGCTTGTTTTTACGGTAACAAATAACCATCCTACCGATGCACAGTTATTACGTACTGATATTGAGAGGGACTCTCCAATTTTCAATAATATCATCGATGCTAGAGTCGACACAGGAGATCAGACATTTGTCCTAGATGCACAGGATTCCCGATCGATCACGGTTTTCTTGACTGTTACCGATGATAATTTGAAGTCGCTTTCTGAAAATGAAATGACATTTGAATTGATTTTAGAAGTCGATGGTGATATCGATAAGGTGTCAAGTGCAGCAACGGTAACGATGCACAAAATTAACCCGGTAGAAAAAGGACCAGACAAGGGTTTCATCGCTCAAGTTGCGGGTAACATCCTGTTCATTCTTATCGGCCTCGGAGTGATAATTGGGGTAATGATAGCCGCATTAGGAATTATGAAAACAGCTTCGAACCCGCTTGAGGTAGAATCCTCATTTGGTGATTATGAATTGACCGTAGGTGGAGCACCGTCGTTCGAGGGTATCCCAGAAGCACCTGAATTACCATCTGCAGATTCTGTTGCAAACTCAATGTATGGTGGAACTAAAGATATGTTTGAGCAACCTGCCCCTCCACCAATGCCAGATTCATCAGAAATGCCAATGCCTGAATCAATGCCTGAACCTGAGCAACCTGCTATGACGGAACTCGAGTCTCCGCCAATACCTGAGCCTGTTCCGATTTTGGAACCAAAAGTGGAAGAAATAGTTGATTCAACTGAAATTAAGGATGAAATTGAATTGGAAGAAGAACCAGTTGTGGAAGATTCTACAGTGCCTGAATTACCAGCAGGGGTACCACCTATTCCAGATGAAGGTCTTCCACCAGGATGGTCTATTGAGCAATGGGTTCACTATGGTCAGCAGTGGGTTGACCAGCAAAATCAACAATGATTTGGCAGTTCTAATTCTTATTATTATGTGCGAGTCCTTATGAAACCCCCTTTGGTGGGCGGTTCCCGAGTGAAGAGTGATTTCCTATGTACAACGGCCAACAACCAATTTTCATTATGAAAGAAGGCACCGAAAGAACTAGCGGTCGAACTGCTCAAAGTAATAATATCGCAGCAGCCAAAGCTGTTGCTGATGCGGTACGTTCAACACTCGGTCCAAAAGGTATGGACAAAATGCTTGTAGACAGTATGGGTGATGTTGTTATTACCAATGATGGTGCAACTATTCTCAAGCAGATGGATATTACCAATCCCGCTGCGAAAATGATTATCGAGGTTGCAAAAACACAGGAACAGCACTGTTACGATGGGACGACTAGCGCGGTTGTAATCGCTGGTGAACTTTTGAAGCGAAGCGAGGATTTAATCGAACAAAATGTTCATCCAACTGTAATTTGCGATGGGTTTAGGCTTGCAGCGCAAAAAGCTAGCGAATTGATTGAAAATCATTCGAACGATGTTTCAGAAGAGATTCTAACCGAGGTTGCAAAAACAGCACTCACGGGTAAAAGTGCAGGGGCAGTCAAAGAATTCCTTGCAGACATTTCTGTTCGGGCAGTACTTTCCGTTTCCCAAGAAGTTGATGGTGAAATAGTCGTCGATCTTGACGATATTAAAGTCGAGAAAAAGCAGGGTGGCTCTATCGGAAGCAGCACTTTGGTCGATGGAATTATTCTCGACAAGGAGCGAGTTCATTCAGGGATGCCTCGCTCAGTATCTGATGCGAAAATTGCATTGATCAACTCTGCAATCGAGGTTAAGAAAACCGAAATCGATGCTAAAATTCAGATTACCGATCCGAATATGTTGTCACAATTTCTCGATGAAGAAGAAGCATATCTGAAATCCCTTGTCGATAAAATTCAATCAGCGGGTGCGAATGTATTGATTTGCCAGAAGGGTATCGATGATTTGGCACAGCACTATATGGCAAAAGCTGGAATCTTCGCTCTTCGTCGAGCAAAGAAGAGCGATATGGAAGCGCTTTCGAAGGCAACTGGAGGAAAAATCATCACTAATGTTGATGATCTTTCGTCTACAGACCTAGGTCTAGCTGCTAAGGTGGATGAAAGAAAAATCGGTGAATCGGATATGGTTTTCGTCACCGGTTGCCCTCAGGCAAAATCTGTATCCGTTCTACTTCGTGGTGGCACCGAGCATGTTGTCGATGAAATCGAGCGCGCTTTCGAAGACTCCATTGGCGTTGTCGCCGTGGCTTACGAAGATAGGGCAGTCCTAACTGGTGGTGGCTCGGTCCTCGCTGCGATTAGCCGTGATCTCCGTGCATATGCTGAGGGAATAGGCGGTCGCGAACAAATGGCAATCGAAGCATTCTCTGGAGCACTCGAAGTTATTCCCAGAACCCTCGCAGAGAATGCTGGTTTAGATCCGGTCACTCAGAAGGTAAATCGAATTTTGGAGTTAATGTATATGATGGTGGAGTCGCCGATATGTCTGCAGCAAACGTATTCGAACCAAGTCGTGTAGTCGAGCAAGCGATTCAATCCGCAACTGAAACTGCGGTGATGATTCTGCGGATTGACGATGTAATTTCGAGCCGCGCTAGCAGTCCTATGGATGGTGGCGATTTCGATGGCTTCGATATGTGAGATGGGCTTAATTAGCAAGTTCCTTTCTATTGCTTTACACGCTACATTCAATAATCGACCGTAGGTCGAAACAAATGTCCACAGGGCTGATTGGTGTCAATATGTCTGCAGACCGTTCACTCCTCGTTCTTTTTGGTTCTCAATCTGGAAATGCAGAGGACATGGCAGACCAAATCGGTAAAGCTGCTTCAAAGTATAATTTGGAAGCAACCGTCAAGGGTATGGATGAGGTCAAAATAGCAGATTTGACAAATTATTCGAGAATTCTCATCACCTGTAGCACATGGGGTGAGGGAGAGCAACCAGACAATGCTGAAGACTTGTGGCTAGATGCTGAAGCAGATGATTCTCCGTCAATGGCCAAATGCAATTTCTCTGTACTCGCTTTGGGTGATTCATCTTACGAGTTTTATTGTGAATCCGGAAAACAATGGGATGGCTGGCTTGAATCAAAGGGTGCAACAAGAGTATATCAGCGGGTTGATTGCGATGTGGAATACGAAGAACCCGCTGCATCTTGGCTAACTGAAGCATTAGCCTGTATGGGGGCAGTCGATGATGATGGTGTTTTCCAAGCCGCAGAAGTAGATGCGATGAAGAATGCGGCTTCTAGTAGTTCTAGCGCCTCTAGTTCAACGGCGACTGAATCTACTGCTCCTGCTGTCGAGCTCTCAACTCCTGATTTAAAATCTGAATCCATGCAGGTTGAGGTCAGCATATTCCGATACGACCCTACTACTTCATCAACTGGCAAGGACACATGGGTTTGTGCATTCCCTGGCCATATTTCTGCACTTGAAATGCTTCGAACTCTGAAAAATACTCAAGACGGTTCTCTGACATTCCGCGATGGGACTGCCGATGATCCATCGACGGCAATTTCCATTAACGGCCGCTATATTCTTCCAGGAAATTGCCGAATCGATTCTCTTGCACCAATTAGAAATGGCGGAATTCGAATTCGAATAGAACCGCTTCCTGGATTCGAAGTGATCAGAGATTTAGTCGTCGATACATGGTCTCTCGAGCAAAATCGAGAAATTTCTGAACCATGGATGGTCGCAGCTACTCGAACCGGTGTAAATACTCCACAAGGTCCAATCGGAACGATGGATTCGCAAATTGCAGACAAACTCCATTCAATATCATCTTTTCACAGCGCAGAAATTTTGCATGCTTCTTCCGATGCCACACCCCATTCTAACACCTATCTTGGTCCTTCAGTAGTTCTACAATCTTGGGCTCGCCTCAATGACCCTAGATCCTCTGCATCAAAGAGAGCTGCACTACAAATGGTTCTAGACGGAGAAGGTGGAATCAAATCGGAAACAGATTTAGCATCGATTCGCCGTCAAGGTAAAACTACGACAATTCACGATTCTCTTCTCGAATGTAAGATTGCTACGCTATCTCGCGATGGTTATCGCGGTCGACACGGTAAGCATGTTTGGTGGTATACACTTTCAGTAAAGAGCAGTGGGCGCGTGAATGATACGATGATCTTCAGACAAGTTCTCGGACCAATCGGCTTGATGGGAAATTTATTCTCTGGAGTTACAGCAAGAATGGCTCTCGGATTTACTCGAACTGGAGGCTCTATGTTTTACGATATGTTAGCACTTGTCGCTCCACCTGCTGGTTTAGGGAAAATGCCAAAACAATTCAATGCTTCAGTCGATAAACATCACGAGGTTGTTGCAATTTTCAATGAGATGGACGGTCGGTTTTGATGGCTCTGAAATACGCTTACCACCCCGGCAATGTAGCACACTCCGGGTCACCAGAAATTAATGAAACAATGATACCACTGGCTCACACTCTCGGGATTAAACTGACTCCTCTCGATGGAGCTACTAGCTGTGGTGCTGGAATTATCCGCCAAGCAAACCATCGCTTGCAACTCTCGCTAAATGCACGTACCTTCGCTCAAGCTGAGGCGCTTGGATTAGAAATTATGACTCCATGTGCCGCAACAGCAGGGAATTTGTCAGAAGATTTGGCGACACTGAGAGCCGATCCAATTCTTCTTGAAGAAATAAATGTGATTTTACAACAAACCAGTGGTTTGACTTTTGGTGGAGGCACTGAAGTCCACCATTTATTGCACGTTATCGTCGATGAATTCGGTTTGGATAAGTTGAGTACTTTGGTAAAAAACCGAGTCGATTTTTCGGTTGCTGGTTATTATGGCCCAAATATGCAGCAATCTGGGGCATGCGGGGGGGATGATGTCTTCGATCCAAATTATTTTGAGCAACTAATCTCTGCTCTCGGTGGTACTCCAGTAGAATGGGAAAGCAGAACCCAGAGTGTTGGTGTTCCCGGTTTATTTTCTGAAGAATTAACGGTTCTTCGCCAAGCGGCCGCAGTTCTTTCTGATGCTCGTTCAGAAGGTGCTGATATGATAGTCAGCGCATGTAATCTTTCTCACTCAATACTCGATATTTATCAAGGAAAGGCTAGCCGAGCAACTGGAATACAAACCAATATCCCTGTTACTCACCTTTGCGAAATTCTTTCATTTGCACTAGGCCATCACACGGATAGATTTGCGCAACTGCGTACCAGAATTGCAGTTATTGGCGATTGATTATTACCGGTTTTGTTTTTTCCCGAACATATGCAATAATTCTCTGACCTGAACTTCTGAAATTCCTTGAATTTCTTTAATATCATCTTCTTCAGCCCATACAAGATTAGCAAAAGTTCCAAATTCCTCTAATAATTGCAAGGATAATTCAGAATCAATGCTCGGAATTGATTCAAGCATTGCTCGAACAGCAATTCTTTCATCGTCATTTTTGATTCTTATTTCACGGGCTCCGGCAGCAGCTTGAGATACTGGATCTGACCAAAATTCCGGCTTTACTGCCTCTAATCTATCTTGTGCACTACCACTTAAACCATCAAGCATTGATTCTTCTCTTCTTGATGCAACCGTTAGGAATCGAGCGGTTTCTGCTCCATCTTTGGTCGTTACAACTGGGATTCCAAAATCTAATGATAACGTTGTCAATGCTCCCATCAATGCATGTGGGTGAACCCTTGGATTTTGGAAAAGTCCTTCTCCCTCGATTAGAATTAAGGTGCGAGGTGCTGCGCCGACCAATCTACTGGCTTGTTCCAAAAGTCGGCCATCGACCAATGAATCAACAAAATCGCGCACAGTTTTTCTTTCTACTAAAATTCGCTCGCCAATTTTGTAATCCCCAGTAGTGAGTCTCTCGATTTTTATTTCAGCACCGAGTGCACGTAAACGTGCGATTACGGCGCTGTTCAATTCACGATCATCGGCTGTAATAATAGCGCCTGGCACATCTGGAGGGCCAATTTCTTCGAGAGCAGATAGATCATGGGATATCGATATGGGTGGGGGGCTGTTCACTATTTTTTGAGCGGGACTATCTGAATTTTCATCATCTTGCGATGAATTATTTGAGGCTGTTTCAAATTGCTCCAACCCTGTTTGTCCGCGTGGCCGGAACGTTTGAGGTGGTAATATAGTGACAGCAGTCTTTTTTTCCTTCATTTCAACTCGATCAGTCTCAACTATACTCGGGCGAGATTCCTCACGAACTTTCTTGATGAACTCTTTCGCTGAAGTTTTTTCTTCTGAATTTGAAACTACGAATGCGTCAAGATTTGAAAGATCAACATGTGTGGATCGTGGTAATTTTCGTCGAACTCTCTGAACTGCTCGTTGCATATTTTCTTCTTTTCGCTCGGCTGCGATCTTTGCTCCTTCATCTTTAGTATCTTCAGCAATTAGTACGACAACTTCGCCTTCACGGTGTCTGCCGGTTCTACCACGACGTTGGATTGTTCGTATTTCACTAGGTACAGGTTCGTAAAATATCACCAAGTCTGCGGATGGAATATCCAAACCCTCTTCAGCTACTGAGGTGGCTACTAATACATTGAATTCACCTTCGCGAAATCTATTTAATCGGTCAATTTGCTCCTTCGGTTTTAATCCAGTTCGTCCATTTCTGCTTGATTGACCAACAAATTGAACCGCCTTTGCCCCATCTAATCCTTCAAGAGCTAATTCGATAGCAGCGACCGAATCTCTGAAGGTAGCGAAAACGATAATCTTGCTCATCGAATCTCTTCGTAGTCGTGCTCTGACTAAACGTCTAACAGTTCCTACCTTTGTATGTATTTCATCCATCTGGTCCAAACTTTGTTTCAAACTTTGAATCCGTTTATCTCGGAGGAAGTTTTTTACAGATTTTTTTGACGAGTCCCCATCCTTTTCCATTCTACTAAGAAATTCTCTTGCTGCAGCAATTCCTTGAGATAATAAATGGTTGAGGAGGTGATTTAAGCGCATAGCCATTGATATATTTGAAACCGAGGAGTAAGCATTTGATTCTCCGCGTTGAATTGCTTCTTGAGCACGCCCCATCGCTTGGGTTAGGCCACGGTAAGAGGGATATCCAGAGAGGACATATCTCCCGAGGCGACGTTCTCTATCGATAATTCCATTCAACCATAATCGAAGCGGCTCGGCTAATTCTCGAATTTCGTCAGGAACGATTACTTTCAATTCTTGAACATCGAGACCGGCAAGATATGAGTTTAACATTGCATCACTCGATGTTCTAATATGAATTCGTTCAACATCGAGTCGGCTACAAATTTCTTCGACAACTTCTGTGCGTGAACCCGGGCTCGCAGTTGTGGCAAGAATAAGTCCGTCTTCCGCCTGTGAATTGTATAATTCAGCAGCCTGAGCCATGGGGTGATTTCCCGTAGCGTGATGAGCCTCATCGACCACCAATAAGCAACAGTTTGAAAGATTGAGAATTCCTTTAACAACATCGTTGCGAACGACGTGTGGTGTAGCAATGATTAATCGAGAAGAATCCCATAAATTTTCACGCTTTTTGGGAGTTATCTCTCCTGTGATGGAAATTGGATTAAGATCGTGAATATGTTTCATCACCGGTTCAAGACTTTTGAGATGTTGATCGACCAATGCATTTGTCGGTGCCAGAAAGATTACTCCACCTGAATTAGTCCGCAATCTTTCAGCGATTACCATCCATGCGACCGCCGTCTTTCCAGCGGCGGTCGGCAACACCAACAACATCGACCCAGATAGGGCTTCATCGACCGCTTCCAATTGATATCCTCTGGCTTCGATTGAGCCCGTGATTAAGCCAGAGTGTTGAACTTCATCGCGCATCGCTATTTCACCTAGTGGTCAGGGTTCAAAATACTTGCACTGCCCCATGTGTTCACTTACACCCCTAAGGGGGTGGAATCATTGATTCCCGATTCGTTCATATATGGTAGGTAGGTCGCAAGGCCGCTCACAACGTGAGATACCATACACCATAGGGCAATGCACAAGTATCCCGGTAATCGAAACCACATTCGTGGAATCGGTTCGGTGCTACGGTATTTCCTTTGCGAAATGAGCCCGGTAAAACGCTGCATTGCGGCGTTGAACTGGTAAACGAAAATTAGGAGGAACCCAAAATGGCTGACCGTAGTAAACCCCGCCGTGGTAGCATGGGCTTTAGCCCTCGCAAGAGAGCGATTCGACCATATGGTCGTATCACATCGTGGCCGGAGACGAATTCAACAGAAATTAGGGTTCAGGGCTTTGCCGGCTGGAAAGCTGGAATGACCCATGTGTTAATTCGCGATCTCAATCCTAAGTCAACTTCTGCTGGTCAAGAAATTCGCAAAGCTGTTACTGTCGTAGAAACTCCTCCAATGATTGTTCTCGCAGTTCGTGGTTATCGAATGACTCCATACGGTATGCAAACCTCTGGTGAGTTTTGGACCAATCCTATCGATGATGGACCAAATGGATTAATGCCGCGCTTTGCTAATCAAACACGCGGCGACCGAGATGCTGACGAAGGCCGCAAGCCTGAGAAGCGCGCCGGTCGAATTCCAGTTCGTGGAAATGGTTCAAATGAAGGTGCTTTTGAAGCACTTTTGAATGCAGATCTATGCGATGTTCGTCTTGTTGTCGCAACCCAACCTCAACTCGTAAAGAGCATCAGTTCCAAAACACCTGAAATAATGGAAGTTGGAATGGTTGGAGGCGACAATTCAGAAAAGCTCGCCTGGGCAAAAGATCGCCTCGGTTCTTCAATTACTCTCGATGATGTATACGATATCGGCTCTGATGTTGATGTAATCGGTGTCACCAAAGGAAAAGGTTGGCAAGGTGCGATTAAGCGTTGGGGAATCAAACTACTCAGTCACAAGAACAGCAAACGCCGTCGTCAGGGTGGAAACATGGGTGACTTCGGAACTGGATATGTTCGAAAGACTATCCGACAAGCGGGTCAAACAGGTTATCACCAGCGCACTGAATTGAACAAGAGAATTCTACGAATTTCTAACTCGGAAGAGTCCGATGTAACTCCGGCCGGTGGATTCCTTCACTACGGTATAGTCTCCAACGATTACATGATTATCGAGGGAAGCCTTCCTGGTCCTGCGAAGAGGATGCTTCGCTTCCGTGATGCAATTCGCCCACGCGCCGAACAGCACGAGGTCAATCTGACCTATGTCAGTACATCATCCAAGCAGGGGGTCTGAACTCGATGAAGGTCAAGATGTATAATTTGGTTTCAAATGTCGAGCAAGTAGAGTTCGATGCAGGTCTTCTCGCGGAATCCTATCTCGTTGATATAAAGAATGGAAAGAACGTTACTTTGCCTTCGATGTTCGAATCTGAGATTCGAGAAGATTTAGTCCGCTCTGCAGTTCATTCTTCACGTGCTAACCGACGTCAAGCATATGGTCACCGCGAACATGATGGAAAGCGAAAGCCACAAGCTGGAATGAAGCATTCTGTTGAATGGTGGGGGAAGGGTCGTGGTGTTTCGCGAATTATGCGTAAAACTGGTCAGCGAACCGGTGCACAGAATCCCCATACACGTGGTGGACGTCGTGCTCATGGACCAAAGGTAGCTAAAGACTGGTCACAAAAACTCAACAGCAAGCAAAAGACGCTCGCACGCAATTCTGCTATCGCAGCAACAGCTGATTCAGAATCTGTATCCGCACGCGGACATAGATTTGATTCCAGCATAAGATTCCCAATCGTTATCGATGGATATATCGAATCCCGCGATGGATCCGATGAGAAATACAGCATTGAATCACTGCCTTTGCAGAATTCAACTCGCAAGTTCGTTGCTATGATGCACGGTCTCGGCCTTGGAGCCGATTTAGACCGTGCAAAATCTGGTCGCACTATTCGCGCAGGTAAAGGTACCATGCGCGGTCGAAAACATCGTACCCCGAAATCTATTCTATTGGTCGTCGCAAACCGTGACGGACTTCACAAGGCTGCACGAAATGTGCCTGGCATCGATGTTGTCGCTGCTAAGGATCTGTGTGCAGAGGACCTCGCCCCTGGTGGCGACATGGGTCGTCTTACTGTTTGGACCAAATCTGCAATCGAGGCACTGGAGTGAGAAAAATGGTTAATCCGTACGATATTATTCAGATGCCTTGGATTACTGAGAAAACCCTCGATGCCCGTCGAATCGCTGATGTTGAGAGCGGCTATCGAGAAAACAATAACCGAATCGAGTTCATCGTTCGCCGTGAGGCAACGAAGAAACAAATCCGTGATGCAGTCGAGCAATTGCTCGATGTGAAGGTTGCTAAGGTTAACACCCGGATCACCCTCACTGGCAAACATGCGAGCATTCGCCTCGCTGAAGGATATGATGCAGAGGAGGCTGCGCTCAAGATGGGCGCTTTCTGAGGTGGTAATTATGGGTAAGAGAACAAGATCACAACGTCGCGGTTCGAGTCCAAAGAACAAGGTCTCAAGTCACCGCTTCCCAGCTGCTAATAGATTACCTCGTGTCAGCGATAAGATGGCGGAGGTTGTCGACCTCATCCACAGTCCAGTACACACAACACCACTCGCAAAAATCAAGTTCGATGATGGCGAAGTTGGACACATCGCAGCACCTGAGGGTGTTTCGGTTGGACAAAACCTCGCTTTCGGCGATAATGTGTCATTGCGCCCAGGAAATGTTACTACTCTCGATCAGATTCCAGAAGGGACTCCGATTTGTAACGTCGAAAGTCGACCAGGGGATGGCGGAAAATTCGCCCGCTCCGGGGGTAACTCTGCTTTACTTGAAACCCGAATGGGTAAATACGTCCGCGTAAAACTTCCAAGTGGCAAGAGCAAAGATTTGCCTGCTAAGTCTCGCGCTACTATCGGTGTACTCGCAGGCCATGGTAGGACTGACAAGCCGCTAATGCGCGCAGGTGCTGCTCATCACCGAGCCAAGGCTCGTGGTAAGCTATATCCAACCGTTAGTGGTGTCGCAATGAACCCTGTTGATCACCCTCATGGTGGAGGAAATCACCAGGCTGTTCACGGACCTAACTCAGTTAGCCGAAATGCTCCACCAGGACAGAAGGTCGGAAACATCGCTCCAAAGCGAACCGGTCGAGGACGAAAGAGATCAGAGGAGGCATAATGAATGGCACGTAAATCCAAGAAAATCTTCCGCTCACCTAAACTCGCTCGGCGTCAGGCTCGCAAGCGACGTTCTCAAATTTCTGAGCGCCGCCAAAAGGAATTCCTTTGGCGTGGTTACACCATTGAAGAACTCAAGCAAATGCCACTCTATCCTCCTGAGGATGATTATGACGCAGTTTGCATCGCTACCCTGATGCCTTCGCGTGCAAAGAGATCACTCTCCCGTGGATTGAATCTAGAATGTGATAAATTGCTGGAGAAGATTCGTGATAATAGTGACGGAAAGGTGGTCCGAACTCATTGTCGAGGGATGTATATCCTTCCAGAAATGGTTGGAACAACAATTGGTATTCATAATGGCCGAAATTTCGTGGAAATTGAATTAATTCCTGAAATGATTGGTCATGCATTAGGCGAATTTGCCCGAACACGTAACTCTGTGACACACACAGGACCTGGTGTTGGAGCGACACGTTCGTCTGCACACGTGGCATTGAAGTGAGGTGAGATGAATGAGTAGAATTTCAGGAAAAGCACAATCTGGATACACCCAGTTGCTCGAGGGTTCATACCTCGTATCAGCTAGGGCGGTCGGCCTCGATGTACATCACAAGCACTGTTTGCATGTCGCAAAGTTCGTCCGTGGCATGAATGCACAGGAAGCAATCGAATATCTCGAAGATGTAATCGCTAAGAAAAAGGCGATTCCATACACTCGCCGATCTCGCCGTGGTCGTGGTGGAAATACGATGGCTGGTCACCGAAAGGGCAAGATGGGCCCTGGTAAGTACCCTAACAAAGCATCAAAGATATTCATCAAATTGATCAATAGCGCAATGGACAATGCTCGTCAACGCTATGACACAATTGATCCAGAAGAGATGACGATTACTCACATGGCCGCACACCGTGGTCAAATTCACCGTGGATGGAGACCACGAGCCCAAGGCCGTGCAACTCCTGATAACCACTACAAGGTAAATCTAGAGATTTTCCTTGAACACTTTGGTGAAGAGGATGAAGAGGATGAATTCTGAGGTGAAATGATATGAAGCAGAATACCATTAGAACATTCATCAATAGAAATGTTGAGCGCCAGCTCGTCCGAGAATATCTTCTGAAAGAAACCGAGCGTGCTGGATTTGGTGGCCTCGAATTTAATCGAACTCCTGAAGGAACCAAGCTTACTCTTCACGCTGAGCAAGTCGGCCGAGTAATCGGTCGCCGTGGAAAAGTAATCCATGAACTTCAACGCCGACTTCAGAACGATTTCCATTTGCAAAATCCTCATCTTGAAGTCACAGAAATTGAAGAACAGCGCCTGAATGCTCAAGTTATGGCTAGTAGATTAGCTTCCTCACTAGAGCGTGGATGGTTCTTCCGTCGCGCAGGACACAGTACTGCTCAGAACATCATGGATGCGGGTGCACGAGGTTGCCTCGTCACATTATCTGGAAAAGTCACAGGTGCACGACATCGTGTCGAGAAGTTCCAGAAAGGACACATCAAGTTCTGCGGTGAACCAGCTCTTACCTTCATGGACAGCGGTTTCTCTACTGCTATCAAGAAACTCGGAACTATTGGGTGCTCGGTAAAGATAATGCGTGCAGGCGTTAAACTCCCTCACGAGATCACCATCTTAGAGCGCCATGAAGTTGGACTCGACCCACTCGATGAAGTTTCAATGCTTGAGGTTTTGGACGAACAACCTGAAGAAGTTCTCGAAGAAGTTACTGTAGATGTTGCAGGTGCAGAAGAAGTAGTAATGTCCGTCGTTCAAAAAATCGCTGACTTAGAATCGCAGGAGGAAGAATGAATGTCATTTATCTCGAACCGTGATATCGCTTCAATGAACCGTGAGCAACTTGAGCGCCGTTTAGTTGAGCTTCAAGAGGAAATGCTATTATCCAATTCTGGTGATTTCAAACAAACACGCCGCAGTATCGCGCGCATGTTGACAAAATTAAATGAACAATCTTAGGGGTGGAATGGAATGGCTGGAATTTGCAATCTTTGTGGTTTACCAGATGAATTATGCATTTGCCAAGAAATAGCTAAGGAACAACAAAAAGCAGTCATTTCAGTAGTTAGAAGGAGGTATGGAAAAATGGTAACTATCGTTGAAGGAATCGATGATCCCGCCATCGATATCAACCAACTAGCTAAGATTCTCAAAGGTGCTTGCGCTAGCGGCGGCACTGTCAAAGGACGTAATATCGAACTTCAAGGTGAGCACAAAAAGCGTGCCGCCAAAGTTCTCGAGCAGAATGGATACAGAGTAGAGGTGCGCTAAATGAGCGATTCGATTCACCTTCCATTCTTGGCTCGAAACCTAACTGTGGTCGGTTCAAATGACCCTAGTTTAGTGGGGATTTCTGGTCAGGTACTAGAAGAGACCCGACGCACTATTATCGTGCAATCCGAAACTGGTGAGAAAACTCTCGCTAAGACGGTAATACAATTCACACTCGATTCTGAGAAAGACGTGATCAACGGTGCCGCGGTAACCCAGCGTCCAGAGAATCGAGTGAACCGCAAATATAGGAGGAACTGAAATGCGTGATATCGGAGTAGATGTTAATACGCCGCAAGGCGAATGGGATAGGCTACGTGGACAAATTATCGAAGGGACTGTTTATTCAAACAATATGTCGGGTTCGATTGTTGTTCAACGAGAAATGACCCGCTACATGAAGAAATATGAGAGATACGAGAAGAGAACACGCCGATATCCGGCACATTTACCTTCTTGTATTGGCGAATTAAGCCCTGGCGATAAGGTTCGAATTATGGAATGTAGACCTCTTTCTAAGACTGTTAAATTCTGTGTAATCGATACGGAGGATTCACAATGAAGGGAATTTCAAGTCGAGTAACCAAGGCTTTGCCTACACACTCGAAGATGGACTGCGCCGACAACACGGGTGCTAAAATTGTCATGTTGATTACCGTTCTAAACAAGGGTGGAGTCGCTCGTCGATATCCAGCAGGCGGCGTAGGTGATATGATTCGTGTCACAGTAAAGCGTGGCACTCCAGAAACACGCCGTCAAATCTTCAATGCAGTCATCGTTCGTCAATCACGACCCTTCCGTCGCGCAGATGGTACGTGGGTTCGATTCGAAGACAACGCTTGTGTTCTAACAAATGAACGCGGTGATGTCCAAGGTTCAGATATCAAAGGACCAGTCAGTAGAGAAGCTGCTGAGCGATGGCCTAGAATCGCTGCTACAGCGAAACAAATTGTATGAGGTGAGATGGATGGCAAGTAATAAACCAGGCAAGAACCGACTAGAACAGAGCAAAGCACCACTACATATCAGGCGCAAGCGAATGCGAGCTCGATTAATAACTGATGATCCAGATCTCCAAGCTGTCCGAACCGTTACCGTTCGTGTCGGTGATGAAGTTGAAGTACTCCGAGGAGACTTTGGTAATCCTAACAGTGTCAAATCCGATTCCCGCGGCAAGCGCCTCGGACAATCACGTGGCCGTGCAGGATTGAAGGCGAAGGTTGCCAATGTCAACACGACATCTGGCATGATTTTCGTCGATGGTTTGACGATGACCACTGCCGATGGAAAAGAGGAAGCGATTCCAATCCATCCTTCAAACATAATTGTCACAGCTCTCTATGAGGGCGACCCACTGCGAATTAAGCAGTTATCAGACCGTGCAGGGGGTGCACAAGAATGAGCAGCAGTCACATTAAGCGCCTAATGATGCCACGAAGTTGGCCTCTACCAAGAAAGTCAAATGTGTGGGTTCAGAAACCAGACCCATGTGGTCACAGCACGGATAAATGCATGCCGATGGCACTAATTTTGAGAGATGTTATCGGACTCGCTCACTCTCGTCGTGAAGCTAAGAAAATTCTCCAAACCCGTAAGGTTAGTGTGGATGGACAAATCGAAACCGGTGCTGGTCGTGGTGTTGGTCTAATGGATGTTCTAACAGTTGGAGATCAGCATTTCCGCTGTATCCTCGATAAAAACGGTAAACTTAGATACAACGAAATTTCATCTAAGGCCGCCGGTAGCAAAATCTGTCGCGTGAGTGGAAAAACCACCATTCGTGGCGGAATTACTCAACTTCATCTTCACGATGGACGTAATCTATTATTCGATGAGAACCCAAAATACAATTCTGGTGACAGCGTGGTTCTCTCATTGCCGGATCAGAAAATCACTGCCCACCATAAATTCGAAGAAGGCGCAACCGCTTACCTAATCGGTGGTTCTCACATCGGTGAAGTAGCGACTGTACGTTCCCATGAAATCAAGCGTTCATCGAAGGCAAACGAAGTTCAATTTGATGACTTTGGTACAATTTCCAATTATGCTTTCATCATCGGTGATACAAAGGATATTCCACTGGAGGTGAAGGAATGAGTGAGTCTGTAAATCCTATGCTTTCCCCACGTATCACGAAGGTCACCGTAAACATCGGTGTCGGTGAAGGTGGTTCGCGTCTACAGCTTGCTGAGCAAGTTCTCGAGCTTCTAACGGGCCAAACTCCTGTTCGTACAATATCCTCAAGCACAAATAGGGATCTTGGGACTAGAGAAGGAGCACCAATAGGTTGTAAAGTTACTTTCCGTGGAGATGAAAAGGTCCATGCTTTCCTGAAGGATGCATTCTGGGTTCGCCAAAATACCTTGCCTGTTTATAATTTTGATCAATCTGGCAACCTTTCTTTTGGAATATCGGATTATACCGATTTCCCAGACCAAAAATACAATCCGGATATCGGAATCTTTGGTATGGACATCAATATCGTACTCGAACGCCCAGGCCACCGCGTCTCTCGTCGTCGCCGACGAAGCCGCAAGGTCGCAGTAAATCATCGCGTAGAACGCGAGGAATCCAAGGAATGGTTTACTGAGCGTTTTGGGTTAACAATCGTGGAGGAGTGATGTATGGCACGTGATCATGGAGAAGAAATCGGCCGAACAAACGGTTGCCGTCGCTGCGGACGCAGTAGAGGGATGATTCGTCGACATGGACTACGTCTATGCCGACAATGCTTCCGCGATATAGCCCCAGAAATAGGATTTAAGAAATATAGTTGAGGTGATATGATATGCAATTTGACCCCTTAAGTGATGCCTTTACCCGCATTTTCAATGCGGAAAACGCTGGTCACTATGAAGTGACTGTAAGCCCTGCTAGTAAGCTTCTAGGAAGCATGCTTTCAATCATGCAAAAATCCGGCTATGTCGGCGAGTATGAGAAGCTAGATGATGGCCGTGGCGGTGGATTCCGCGTCGAGTTAATTGGCGCGATAAACCGCTGTGGAGTTATCAAACCAAGACATTCTGTTCAACGTGCAGAATTTGAGAAGTGGGAATCACGATACTTACCTGCACAAGATTTCGGTCTTCTCATCCTAACCACCAATCAAGGTGTAATGAACCATTACGAAGCGAAAAAGGAGAGAATTGGCGGACGTTTGCTCGCCTATATTTTCTGAGGGGGAATGAAGTATGCCAAAGTTAGATCATATAGCGCACAAGATTTCCTTCGCCGAAGGAGTTAGTGCAACGATTGATGGTATCTCTGTGACCATCTCGAAAGGTTCGAGTACACTCACACGAGAATTCCTTCATCCTCGAGTTGTCGTAAATCAAACGGATGAAGGCTTAGAAGTATTCTGCAACCTTCCTCGGCGAGCCGAGAAAGCACTCGCTGGTACCTGGGCTGCACATTTACGAAACATGGTTCACGGTGTTGATACTGGTTTCGAATACAAATTGAAAGCAGTATATTCTCACTTCCCAATGACCATTAAGGTTCTAGGAAACAAAATGACAATCACCAACCTCTTCGGTGAAAAGGTTCCACGTGAAGCAAAACTTCCTTGGTCACCTGCTGATGTTGAAGTTAAGGTGACAAATAAAACAGATGTTCTCGTATGCGGTGCTGACAGAGAAAAGGTTGGCCAAACTGCAGCAAATATTGAGCGTGCATGTGCTATCAAGAAGCGAGACAGAAGAGTCTTCCAAGATGGTATCTATATCACCTCGAAGGGTGCATGAAAGGAGGTAATGGTATGACATACGAAAATATGACTGTTGCAGAATTAAAGGATTTATTGCGAGAAGCAGGTCTTCCTGTTTCTGGAAAGAAATCGGAATTAATCGAGAGACTCAACGCATCTTCTGTTGAAGAAGCCGTTGAAACTGTTGAAGAAGAATTCATCGATGAAGATTTCGAGATGGATGACGAAGATTTCTTCGACGATGATATCGATCAAATTCACACAGCTAGACAAAAGCCAGTCCTCGACGATGAGACTAAGGCGCATTTAGTTACTCGCGCTGCTGAAAAGAAGAAGATGCCAAAGTTCCGCCGACAAGAATGGTATCGATACTACCGTCTCGCCCGCACAGGTTGGAGAAAGCCCAATGGATATCAATCAAAACAACGATTGAACATGAAGTATCGAACACCAATGGCTCGTGTTGGATATGGAAAGATTGCGTCAGTTCGCGGACTTCATCCATCTGGATTCAAAGAAGTTCTAGTCAATCAATCGAGTGAACTCGATGGAATTGACCCCGAAACTCAAGCAGTTCGTATCGGTGCAACCGTTGGGAACCGTAAGCGTTCAACAATTCACGACCGTGCAGATGATTTGGGAATCCGTGTTCTAAATCGCCGCCGAATCGATAGGAAGGGGGACTTGCAATGATGATTACAAATCAAAAGCGCATGGCTGCTCAAATTCTAACTCAAAAAGAAGGACGCACAGTAGGTGTTCATCGAATCTGGATTAACCCAGATTATCTCGATGACGTTTCAAGTGCAGTTCAGAAGGACGACATTCGCCGTCTTATCGAAGAGGGCCTCATCAAGGCTAAGCCGATTCAAGGTGTAAGCCGTGGCCGAGCTCGAAAGGTAGCTGCTCAGAAGGCAAAGGGTCGTCGAAAGGGGCACGGTTCCAGAAAAGGAACTGCTAATACACGCGATCCAAAGAAACCACGCTGGATGCGACTTATCCGTGCTCAACGCCGAGTTCTCAAAGAACTTCGTGGCGATGAAACACTTACTCCATCGGAGTATAGGTATTACTATCGAAAAGCAAAGGGCGGTTCTTACCGATCCATTGCACACATGCAAACCAATATGGGTTTGGATGGAATTAAACTAGGCGGTGATGAGTGATGGCAAGAGGTAAGAACCAACGACTGAAATTCAAGCGCCGAAGAGTCGGAGATACCGATTATCGTCGCCGTATGAAATTGTTACGCGGTGGGATACCACGAGCAGTTGTTCGTATTTCTAATACTCAAACTACATGCCAATTAATTAATTTCGATTTTGGTGGAGATCATGTCCTTTCTTCAATCAATGGGAAGACTTTGGTTGACAAATTTGACTGGCCATTGGACCTTTCCCGCAAATCCGTTCCTGCGAGTTACCTCGCCGGATATGCACTCGGAAAATCTGCTCTCGCTGCAGGTCACGAAAGCGCAGTTCTCGATATTGGACTTTCAGCATCATCAACCGGTAGCCGCGTATTCGCTGCCCTTCGAGGAATGGTCGAGGCTGGATTAGAAATCCCTCACGGCGAAGAGGTTCTACCTGACGACGACCGAGTCAATGGTACTCACATCGACGATTCGATTGCGAAGTCCGTCGAGAAAACTCGAGCATCGATAGAGGAGGCATTATCATGAGTGATGAAAACACCCCTGAAGTAGTCGAATTAGCACCTGGTCTCGCAGCAGCTCTCGCACCTGTTGAAGAGAAGAATGACCGTCGCCCTCGTCGTGGCCCAGATCCTCTTGCTGGTCTTCGTTCCTGGTCTCCTCGTACAAGACTCGGCCGAATGGTCTTGTCTGGAAAAATCCTCACATACGAGCAAGCATTGAATACCGGATTGCCGATTCGAGAAGTCGAAATCATCGACGCACTTCTACCCGATTTGACCGATGATGTCCTCGGCGTCAATATGATTCAGAGAATGACCGATTCTGGTCGTCGTGTTCGATTCAACGTTCTTTGCGTTGTCGGAAACAGCGATGGATACGTTGGACTTTCAATCTGTAAAGGAAAAGAAGTTTCGAGTACAATTCGTAAGGCGATTGATAAGGCAAAACTCAACCTAATCCCAGTAATGCGTGGAAACGGTTCTTGGGAATCATCCGAAGGTCCTGCAAATTCTGTTCCTTTCAAGGTCACAGGCCGCTCTGGTTCGACTAGAATCACGCTGATGCCTGCTCCATCTGGAAAGGGATTGGTTATCGGCGACTATGGTCGCCGTGTTCTAACATTAGCAGGCGTTACTGATGTTTGGTCACGCTCTGCTGGCCAAACTCGAACTACTATCAATTTCGCAAAAGCGACATTCAATGCTTTAATCGAATTGAATAAGACGCGCATCACCGATGGTGATCGCGAACGTTTGCATATTACCCAAGGGAGGACATTTCAATGAGTTACTTAGTTATCCGCGCTCGTAGTGACCGTGGCGTCACCAAAAAAATTCGTGACACCATGTTAATGCTCAATTTGACCCGTGTAAATCACGCAACTATCGTCCCTGATGCTCCAACTTATACCGGAATGCTACAGAAGTCGAAGGATTACATCACTTGGGGTGAAGTTGACGCTGACACTATCGAAAACCTCATCTTAGAGCGTGGACGAATGGTCGGTGACCACCCTGTAACTAATGCAACAATCAAAGCCGGTTCAGATTTCAAAACTGTCAAGGCATTCGCGAAGGCTATCGCTTCTGGCGATGCTTCGATGAAGAGCGTTGACGGGCTAAAACCAATCTTCCGTCTTCATCCGCCTCGCGGCACGAAGGGATGGGGCGGAATCAAGAGAGCATACACCGTTGGTGGTGCACTTGGTTTCCGTGGTGAAGCAATCTCCGACTTAGTCGGAAGGATGATCTGAGGTGATTATGAATGGTTTCACGTACGAATAAATTCCGTGGTCGAGCTGGTCGCGGTGCTGGAAAGCGTGGTGGCCGTGGAAATGCTGGAATCAATAAGCATCGCTTAATGACTCGTATCAAGTATATGCCAGGTCACTGGGGGATGCATGGATTCAATCGTGACCCTAGTTTGAGAATTGTCAATGTATCATGTAATCTGCAAGAAGCAGAATCACTCGCTGAAGGCGATTCTGTTGATTTGAGCGGATTCGGATTTGACAAGTTGCTCGGCAAAGGACGCATCACTAAGGCTCTACACATTACCGTGGCAGAAGCCAGTGCACGCGCTATCGAGAAGGTAGAAGCTGCCGGTGGCTCTGTCACTTTAAGTGATAAAGAAGATGGCGAATTTGGTGAATTGGAAGAGGAATAATCCTCGATAATAATGAAGGAGTGTTTTGAATGGTTGACCGCAAACCTAGTGTGATCGGAACTATTCTGATGTCTACAATTTATTGGGGAGCACTATTTTATTGGCTACGTGGAGATTTACTCGACGGTGCAGCAGATGAACAGATGCGGGCTCTTCGATTATTCTTAGTTTCGATTCCCTATGTTGGTTTCGTTCTCTGGAGCGCAATGTCAGATCTTCCAGAAAATATTCGCGATATCCCATATGTAGGGAGGGCATTGAAACCCGCAATATGGGTCTTATTCGTTCTCAGCCTTGCATATTGGGGTTGGGTAGATAAGGCCGCAGTTGGCTTTTTGTTAGTTGGAATTGCTCTTCTAGGTCTGGCGGCTGCAATGGCTCTTGCCTGTTTGCTTTATTCCGGAAATGCCAGCAGTCGTCTCTTTGGATTGGAGCGATTCGTCAATGTTTATCCAAGCATTACAAAGCCGGAGGGGCATGTCAGATTTAATCAAAAATTGTGGACAACTACTCTAGTTCTAATCATTTACTTCGCAATGACGAATGTAATGTTGTACGGAATTTCCGATTCAACTTTAGATATTTTCTCATCATTCCGAGCGATAATGGCTGGTGCTTCCGGTTCGATTATGCACCTTGGAATCGGACCGATTGTTACAGGTTCGATTATCATGCAACTTTTCGCTGGTGCGAAAATTATTCAACTCGATTTACAAGATTCGGCAGACAAGCAATTGTACCAAGGTATTCAGAAATTATTGGTTATGATTATGATTCCTATCGAATCGATTCCTCAAGTTTATGGATTCTTAGATCCTCACGAAACGATAATTCTTCAATATGGAATCGGCTGGGCAAATGCGATTATCGTCGCACAATTATTCATCGGTTCATATCTAGTATTCTTGCTTGATGAACTAGTTAGCAAGTGGGGTATTGGTTCGGGTATCTCCCTCTTCATCGCTGCTGGTGTCGCTCAATCGACTTTCGTTGGTACACTCTCTCCTCTAGCAGTTGTGCAAGGCTCTCCGCTATCGTTCGAGAACCCTCCTTCTGGCGCATTGCCTATGATATTCTACACTCTACGGACTGCGACTAATTCTCAATTAGTCTCGCAGAACGGCTTCGAGTTAATATTGCTAAATCATGCGAATCCAGTGGCCGCTCTGGTTTCTTCAGTAATCGTATTCCTAGTCGTTGCTTATGCTGAATCGAGCAAGCTCGAATTGCCATTGACACACGGAAAGGTTCGTGGTCATCGCGGTCAATACCCGATCCGTTTGGTTTACGCGAGCAACATTCCGGTCATTTTGATGGCAGCTCTGCTCGCTAACATTAACATGTTCACTCTATTATTCTGGAGCCATCCAACGCTTTCAACAATCCCAATCATAGGGAGAAATGGATGGGGGTCTAGGGCACATTGGCTCGGTTCTTATGAGGTCGGAGCCACAACGGCATCTGACGGATTTGCCTGGTACGCTTCTATGGTAAATGGGGTAGGTGATTGGCTGCTGCCATTACTAAATCAAACAGGAGATGCTTATGGCCACAGTTTAGGTCAAATTATGATTCACGTTCTCGTTTATGTCTTCGTTATGACTGCGGGTTCGACTGTATTCGCGAAGTTCTGGATTGAGACTACGAACATGGGCGCCAAAGATGTTGCAAAGCAAATCGTCCAGTTGTGCTTGAAAGAATCCTTGAGAGATACATCCCTCCAGTCACTCTCTTCTCTGGTGCGTTCGTCGGACTGCTCGCTTCTGGTGCCGATCTACTCGGCACTGTAGGAAATGCTACGGGTACTGGGCTTTTGCTGGCTGTAGGAATTATTCTCAGAACATATGAGCAAATTCAGAAAGAACAAGCTATGGAAATGCATCCTGTGCTGAGAGAGTTCTTTGGCGCTGAATGAATCGATTGAATTATCGTTAATTCAATTAGTTTGTGAAGTGGATTTTTCTTCGATATCAAATTATTCTCTGATGTTGACGGACAAATAAATTGTTGCTAATATTGTTTATTTGGTTTATACTTAAAGCAAAAATTTTGTGTTTGAGGGAAATGATTCTAGGGAAGATTAACCCGTATGAAAAGAATCGAATATTTTAAAACTTCATTTCCATCTTAACTGCTGAGCAGTGCATCATTTGTCTGCTGGAACCTGCGAGTCATATTCATATACCGGTGGTCGGTCGGCGGGATGCTACGATTGGCTGGCGTTGGGAACTGAGCACACTGTGCGATGATGTATCCCTTCAATCACGACATTTGTCGCGGTCAAGGAGGTTAACCACAATAACGACTTGACCCCTTTAAAGGGGGTGCAAGTAAGCAGAAAAATAATTTTCACATTCAAAATTTAGGAAATGTGTTTCTGCGCCAATTTACAATTTAAGTGACATAGCCTTGTGATTATTTTCACAAGAACTTCCGAAGGGATAACGATGATTCCGCTCACGCGAAATCCGGTTGATCCTGCCGGAGGCTACCGCTATTGGAGTTCGATTAAGCCATGCGAGTCGCGAGTCCTAGGGACTCGGCGTACCGCTCAGTAACACGTGGGTAACCTGCCCTATGCAGGGGGATAACCTCGGGAAACTGAGAATAATACCCCATAGTTCACTACGCCTGGAACGGTGAGTGGATGAAAGCTCCGGCGGCATAGGATGGGCCTGCGGCGTATCAGGTTGTAGGGGGTGTAACGTACCCTCTAGCCCTCTACGCGTACGGGTGTTGGGAGACATAGCCCGGAGATGGATTCTGAGACACGAATCCAGACCCTACGGGGTGCAGCAGGCGCGAAAACTTGACAATGCGAGAAATCGTGATCAGGGAA